>Ga0196891_1000156_pt1 | contig 17113 bp, 24 predicted proteins | sample VirMetDEL_Nov_24_FD_169096 | JGI IMG/M metagenome (GOLD analysis project Ga0196891, IMG submission 169096) | Aqueous microbial communities from the Delaware River and Bay under freshwater to marine salinity gradient to study organic matter... | ecosystem: Environmental > Aquatic > Marine >... | reverse complement strand
CGAGAGGGTGAAATGAATGTTAATCGTGCAAGAATGCATAGCCTGTTATGGCCTTGGACTGTAATCCAGTGTATCTGGCATGACATATTTGGAGCACCTGATGATGACTAAAATTGTAGCAATGGACATCGAAACAGAGAGCCTAACACCAGAACACATCTGGGTTATCTGTGCTGAGGATGTCGATACAGGGGAGCGTGAACAGTTCCTAAACGTAACCAGTATACCAGAGGAAAGGGATCGCTTTGTTGAGTACTGCAATAATTGTAGCAGTTTTGTTTTTCATAATGGTCTTGGCTTTGATGTACCAGTGATAAACAGGCTGTTGGGTCAGACAATACCCGAACAGAAAGTCATTGACACCTTGGTTGTCTCTCGTCTGGTGGACTACACCCTAGATGGTGCAGGTCACAGCCTCAAGGCTTGGGGTAAACGACTAGGTGATTTCAAGATAGGGTTCACAGACTTCTCTAAACTCTCAGACGAGATGATAGAGTACTGTCAACAGGACGTAACCGTTACCGTCAAGGTGTATCAACACTTTAAGAAAGTCATAGAAGACCCTGAATGGCAAGAGTCTTTACGTTGTGAACATGACATACAAATCCTGTGTGAACAGATGCACGACAACGGATTCTACTTCGATCAGGATAAAGCAGAGGAGTTACTCGGTGAAATACAAACAAGAATGGAAGACCTTGAACAGGGTCTTCAAGAAGACTTCCCGCCTAAACTTACAGAGGTCAATCGTATCAAGTACAGACGGAAAGCAGATGGTAGTTTATTCTCTAGTGTCACCAAAGCACAAGAGAAATATTTTGCAACGGCACTCGACAAATCAGTTGACCCAAACGAATTAGTGTGCTATGAGTACATCCCATTTAATCCTGCCTCACCCAAGCAACGCATCGAAAGATTGTGGGAAGCTGGATGGGAGCCGTTCGAGAAAACGAAAGGACACATTGAGTATGACAGAGAACAACAACGAAAGTATTGAACAGGCAGAGAAGTGCTTCAAGTGTGGGGAGTTTAAACATAGGAGTCTGTTTAATAAAAGACTTAATAGTCGAAACGGTCTTCAAAGCTGGTGCAAATCTTGCCTAAAAACCTACCGTGAAGCTAATAAAAAAGTTTCCGCAGAATATGCCAAAGCTTACTATGAAGCCAACAAAGAGGCTATCCTATCACAGAAGAAAGCTTACAGGAAAGCCAACAAAGAGGCTATCCTATCACAGAAGAAAGCTTACAGGAAAGCCAACAAAGAGGTTATCGCAGCAAAGAAGAAAGTTCATTATGAAGCCAACAAAGAGGCTATCGCAGAAAAACATAAAGCTTACAGGGAGGCCAACAAAGAGGTTCTTCTAGCAAAGAAGAAAGTTCATTATGAAGCTAACAAATCTTATTATATTGAGAAGTCTTTATCACGTAAAGCAAGGAAAAAGACGAACACCCCTAAGTTTATTCGTGACTGCTCAGTAGACAAGAAACGCAGAGTGTTTGCATATAATCTATCTCGACTACTAACAGAAACTACAGGTATCCAACACCACGTAGATCACATGTGGCCTATCTCTGACGGTGGCCCACACTGGTCAGGTAATTTGCAGGTGATCCCTGCTGTTGACAATCGATCTAAAAGTGATAACGTCGATGAAGAAATCAAGAAGACAATCAAGGAGGGTTTGGAGTATGCAAGACGAGAAAGCAAGAGGGGCTAAGTTTGCCAAGTACGGATGGACACTATCCGAGGCAAACCTTAGCACACTGCCTGAGACAGCCCCAGCAGGAGGCAAACGTCTTGCCGAGTGGTTGACCCTTGAGGGACGCCGATCCTCACTGGTGGAGTGGCTAGGCCACTGTGGTGACGATTCACGTATTCACGGTAGCTTTGCACACATCGGTGCATGGACAGGACGTATGTCTCACCGCAACCCTAATCAGGCTAACATCCCTGCTGAGTTCCATGGTGAACCGAAGACAGAAGTGGAGAAGGTGAAGGCTAAGTATGACGGTCAGTTCCGTGCCTTGTGGTGTGTCCCTACGTTCTCTTACCTAGTAGGTACAGATGCTGAGGGCATCCAGTTGCGTGTACTCGCACACCTGATGCGGTCAGAGGAATACGTCCATGCTATTGTGTCAGGTAAGAAGGAAGACGAAACTGACATCCACAACCTGAACCGTAAGGCTCTAGGGATGTCACACATCACACGTGACATGGCGAAGACATTCATTTATGCTTTCCTGCTTGGTGCTGGCAATGCTAAGATTGCACAGATACTCAAGGTAAACCAGAAGGAAGCAGGTCAGGCTGTTGAGAACTTCATGGAATCTATCCAAGGTCTGTCTAAACTAAAGAAGCAACGCATACCTGAGATTGCTAGTCGTGGTTGGTTCAAGGGATTGGACGGACGTAAGGTCAAGGTACCCAATGCACACAAGACACTGGCAGGTATGTTACAGAATGGTGAGTCTGTCATCATGAAACATGCTGCATTACAGTGGGTACACCGTGCGAAGAGACAGTGGATCGACTTCAAGCTAGTGACTTGGCCTCACGATGAATGGCAGACAGAGGTGACAGGTACGATGCGTGATGCTGAACTCTTGGGTGAGATACAACGTCAGGCAATCGTTGACACTGGTAAGAACTTCAACATGATCTGCCCACTTGCAGGATCGACTGACATCGGTAAGAACTGGAGAGATACACACTAATGATATGGATTATTTCTTTATTCCCTGTCATTTTTTGCTTGACAATTAACTTAATAGTTGCTATATGCAATTCAGAAGCAGCCAAGAAAGGAGATTACCGTTGGCTAAATACAAAGAAGTAACTACTACAGGCCCAATCGAGTGGGCTAAAATCTTCGAGGACACTCGTGACATGACAGGTTATGAGGGTGCATACGAAGAGTGTAACGGTGCGTATACCGTTAATCAAATTCTCGACAAGACTGAGTATGACAAACTAAAGTCAGCTGGCACACAGAAGAAACCGAACCAGCGTCGGTTGATGGATGGTGAGTTGGTTGTCAAGTTTGAACGTAAGCACCTTGTCGTGACAAAGGATGGCCGTGAGATTCCACAGGCAGGTGGTGCTCCTAAGGTTACTGACTCTGATGGTCAGGTCTGGGATGCAGACATCAACGGTGGTATCGGTAACGGTTCTATGGCGGCTGTGACAAACTTGATCACAACCTTTCAGGGTAGCGATGGCAAGACATACTCACGTACAAGTCTTGTGTCAGTCAAAATTCTGGAACACGTTCCAATCCCTGAACGTGAAGATGACGAGATTGAAGCAGCCTAGTTTCTCCTCTCCAACTTGGCAGGGCTTCACGGCCCTGTCCTTTTTAATGGGATAGTAAATTGAAAAAGTACGCAGTGATGATAAACGTAGATGGTGACTTGATGTATGTCTCAGGCAATAATCCCTTTACAATACATGATGAACCACTATGCTTTGAAACGGTAGAGGAAGCACAGGAAGAGGCAGACAACTGGAACACAGCTATGTTAGTCGAGTTGACTTTCGATAAAGAAAAGCTAAACTAATGTTTGAGGTTGGTGGTCTTGTATGGTGGCAGTGGTGGATTATATTAATGGTAACAATCAACACCATGATAAATGTTATCGTGTTCTTTAAACATAGATTCAAAGGGAAACAAGATGATTGAAGTTACATACATTGACCACATGGGTAGTGACCTATCTGTGGTGAATGCAGCAAGGGTATCCTTCGGTAAGAAGTCTGACTGGCTACCCAGAGTACACAATGGTGCAGCTACAGAACGTATACGTGTCAAGTCTGATGGTGATGTCGTATTTAATGGTGCACCAGAGGCTAAGGCATTGTCAGCTAAAGATTGTAGACTGATTGCATACCTAGCCAAGCACAAGCACATCAGCCCATTCGGACATGCCTTTGCATCGTTTCACGTCAAGGCACCAGTGTTCGTTGCACGTCAGTTAGTCAAGCATAAGTTCCTACGCTGGAACGAAGTGTCTCGTCGTTATGTTGATGATGACCCTGAGTTCTATGTACCTGATCAGTGGCGTGGACGTGCTGATAATGTGAAGCAGGGTAGCTATGGGTCTGTTGACCTTGACCCAGAACTAGCAAAGAACATGGTAGAAAGCTCTACGCATGACTACAAATATCTGTTAGCCAAGGGTGTCTGCCCAGAACAAGCACGTATGATCCTGCCTCAGTCTATGATGACAGAGTGGTACTGGTCAGGTTCATTAGATGCCTTTGCAGATATGTGTCGTCTACGTGGTATGCCTGACACACAAGCAGAGTCACGTGAGGTAGCCTCACATATCAGTGACAAGATGATGGAACTGTTCCCTACTTCATGGGCAGCCTTACGAGGATACGGACAATGAGTGAGATAAAAGTTATAGCCTTGGAAGAACGAGAGGATGGATCGGCACTTGTCAAACTAGACATGGATGATGCAACCTTCGGTGCTATCTTTAATTTCGGTTTTGTAGAGATGTTGCGTAAGGGTATGGAAGTTGAACTAGATCGAACCAATATAACACCAATGACAGACGAGGAACGTCAACGTGCCAGAGAAAAAGACGAAGCAAACAAAGCCTAAGATTCTCGTTGATGGTGACATCTTTGCTTACCGTGCTGCGTTCTCTTGTGAGGATCAGGACGTTGAGGATGCCTTAGATAAAGTAGACGACTTAATCCAGTGGTCTATCTATGCGTGTGTCTTGGAGTACGATGTCGAAGACTACGAGGTGTTCCTTACTGGCAAGGGAAACTTCCGCTATGACCTAGCTGTCACACACCCATACAAGGGTAACCGTAAGGATGTAGAGAAGCCACAACACTTGGAAGCTATCCGTAAGCACATGATCAAAGCATGGGAAGCTGTTGTCTCTAAGGGTGAAGAGGCTGATGACTTGATCGGCATAGCAGCTACAGAGATTGGACCTGAGGCTATCATCGTTACGGTTGACAAGGACATGCTACAGATTCCTTGTCGTCACTACAACCCTACAAAGGGTGAGCACAGAGTTGTGTCAGAGGAAGATGGTATGAAGTTCTTCTACAAGCAGATACTCACAGGTGACCGTGCCGATAACATCAAGGGTTTGTATGGTGTTGGTCCTGCTAAGGCAGAGAAGATAGTCGCTGAGTGTAAGACTGAGTCGGACTATTACCTTGAGTGTCTCCACCAGTACGGTGGTGAAGAGGATCGTGTCATTGAGAATGCCAGACTACTCTGGTTACGTCGTTACCCTAACCAACTATGGGAGCCACCACAGTGCGTTACAGATCAGGCTTAGAGAAACGTACAGCTAAGTTTCTACAGAAACACAAGGTAAAGTTCAAGTATGAAACTCTGAAGATACCTTGGCAACCAGCTATCAAGACGTACACACCAGACTTCATCTTACCGAATGGTATTATAATAGAAACTAAGGGCAGGTTCCTACCTTCAGATAGAATGAAACACCTCATGGTTAAAGAACAACATCCAGAATATGACATCAGGTTTGTCTTCAGCAACCCTAACGCCAAGTTATTAAAGGGTTCTAAAACAAGTTATGCAGACTGGTGTGAGAAACATGGCTTCCAGTACGCTAAGGAAACTATTCCTTTCTCATGGATCAAGGAGAAAAGGTCTTGACAATGCTGACTATAGAGGATAAACTAACAGTTCTGGCCGAAGACTTCGACACAGACTACGTGTTAGAAAACGCAGACATTACGAAGTATCATGTGTTCAAGCTACTTCACGAAGAGGGTCTACTGAAACTTGATGACTTCATCGATACAAGTAACGAAGAAGAAGAGATAGAAAGTTGGGAAGAATGATTAACGAAACAGACTTAGAAGCATGGGAATACTACAGCGAACCCTTCATTAGTATGAACGAATACTCACAGATGGCATCGAAGACAGCTATCTATAAACAGGAACATGCTATCATCTACCCTGCACTGGGTCTTGCAGCAGAAGCTGGTGAGGTAGCTAACAAGGTAAAGAAGATCATGCGTGATGGTGTCTTCAATCGTGAAGCTATCGCTGATGAAGTTGGTGATTGTCTGTGGTACATTGCCGCATTGTGTCGTGACTTGAATGTTGATATGCAGGACGTTGCTATAAAGAACCTAAAGAAACTACGTGATCGCCAACGTCGAGGTAAGATCGCAGGAGAGGGAGATAAAAGATGAACAACTATTTACCAACAGACTACCAGTCTTTCATTCACACATCACGTTACGCACGTTACGTTGATGGTAAGGGACGTGAGTCTTGGTCAGAGACTGTTGGACGCTACATGGATAATGTGGTACGTCCTGTGTTAGGGGATGACAGCTACGTCAACCAACTAGAGCAAGCTATCCTGAACTTAGAAGTCATGCCCTCTATGAGAGCTATGATGACAGCTGGCCCTGCCTTGGAACGTGACAACACAGCAGGGTACAACTGTTCATACCTACCTGTCGATGATCCTAAATCATTCGACGAGGCTATGTTCATTCTGTTGTGTGGTACAGGTGTCGGGTTCTCTGTCGAACGTCAGTACATTCAGAAGTTACCTGAGGTGCCTGAACTGTTTGACAGTGAGACAACAATCATGGTCAAGGATAGTAAAGAGGGTTGGGCTAAGGCATTCCGTCAGCTACTAGCTTTGCTGTGGGCAGGTGAGATTCCTAAATGGAATGTATCTAAAGTACGTCCTGCTGGTGCACGTCTGAAGACATTCGGTGGACGTGCCTCTGGCCCTGCACCTTTGGTTGACCTGTTCAACTTTGCTGTCAAAGTATTCAAGGATGCACAGGGACGTAAACTATCCTCTATCGAATGTCACGACTTGATGTGTAAGATTGGTGAGGTTGTTGTTGTAGGTGGTGTACGTCGGTCAGCTATGATCTCTCTGTCTAACCTGTCAGATGATCGTATGCGTCATGCTAAGTCAGGTCAGTGGTGGGAACAGAACCCTCAACGTGCCTTGGCTAATAACAGTGTAGCATACACAGAGAAACCTGACAGTCTGTCATTTATGCGTGAATGGATGTCTCTTGTGGAATCAGGTTCTGGTGAACGTGGAGTATTTAACCGTGAAGCATCTAAGAAACAGGCTGCGAAGTATGGCAGACGTGATCCTGAACATGAGTTCGGAACTAACCCTTGCTCAGAGATTATCCTTCGACCATATCAATTCTGCAATCTCACTGAGGTTGTCGTCCGTGCTACGGACACTGTCGATGATTTGGAACGAAAAGTCAAGTTGGCAACTATTCTGGGAACTATCCAGTCAACCTACACAAAGTTTCCATATCTGCGAAAGGTGTGGGCAAACAATACAGAAGCAGAACGACTGCTCGGTGTGTCTCTCACAGGGATAATGGACAACCCTCTACTAACGAGTAAAAATCATGGACTACCTAAAACTCTTGAACACCTTAGACAGGTTGCTGAGGATACTAATAACAAGCTCAGTGGTGATCTTGGCATTAACCCTAGTGCTGCTATTACATGTGTCAAGCCAAGCGGAACAGTCTCCCAGCTTGTCGATTCAGCCTCTGGTATCCACGCACGACATAGTCACTACTACATTAGAACCGTTAGAGGAGATAACAAAGACCCCTTGACACAGTTCATGATTGATCAGGGTATCCCTAACGAACCTGATGTGTTCAAGCCTGACCAGACAACAGTGTTCTCATTCCCTGTCAAGGCACCTGCTGGTGCTGTTGTCACTGAAGACATGACAGCCATTGAACAGTTAGAGACATGGTTGATGTTCCAACGTCACTGGTGTGAACACAAACCCTCAGTCACTATCAACGTCCGTAAGGATGAGTGGTTCGAGGTAGGTGCTTTCGTGTACGAACACTTCGATGAAATGTCAGGGGTATCCTTCCTGCCTTACAACGAACACACGTACCAACAGGCACCCTACCAAGAGATCGGCAAGTCAGAGTATGAAGAGTTAGCCAAGAATATGCCAGAAAAAATTGACTGGAGCCTCTTGACAAACTATGAAGAGTCTGATAACACCGTAGGAATGCAGACTATGGCCTGTTCAGGTGATAGCTGTGAAATCGTAGACCTAACCGCATAGGAGAAAATATGTTAGAATTATACGCAGTATTTGCAACAGCAATAGCAATTCATCAGTTGCTAACATAATGATGTACGTAATGGTAAGCCGACGGAACTGTTCTTTCTGTGAGAAAGCCAAGCAGCTTATCAACTCTAAAGGGGGTAGTGTTAGTCATTACTCCCTTGAAGAGTCCAAGTGGATACTTGACTTGTTTAAGAAAGCTGATATAAAGACAGTACCACAGATATGGACATACACAGGTAAACATATTGGTGGTTACACAGAATTAAAGGAATACCTTGGTGACAAAGATACGTAAGAACTTTAGCAAGGCTTTGTATGAAGCATATGATGGCCCTGCACGTACAGCCTTAGTACTATTTCTTGAAAGTAAGGGACACACTGTTGTCAATAACGAAGAGAATTACAGTGTCGATGTTGTCAGTCAGAAGGATGGCCATACATACTTCAACGAGGCTGAGATTAAGACAGGTTGGAAATCGGACTGGCCTGTAGATTGGAAAGAGATACGGATACCTGAACGTAAGCAACGTCTGTTAGACAGACAGGTAGATGGTTTCCTAAACTTCTATGTCTTTCGTGCTGACTTACGTCAGGCATGGCGTATCAAAGACACACTACTGACACAAGATTCTTTACGTGAAGCTAAGGGACGTTACATCAAGAAGGGTGAACAGTTCTTTCACGTACCTTTTACAAAAGCGGAGTTGATTAACATATGAGCCAAATGGAGTTCTTTACTGACAGTGAGATGGGTGACCTAATAAATAACCCACCTCACTATGGAGATGGGTCTATTGAGTGTATTGATTATATGAAGGACAACATGGATACCATGATGTACCTAGGGTACCTAGAAGGTAATACCAAAAAGTATTTGCATCGGTATCGTTACAAGGGGAAGCCTGTAGAAGACCTGAAGAAAGCTAGGTGGTACCTAGACAAACTAATCCAAGAAATGGAAGGAAGTTAAAATGTTGTTTACACCCCTGCTCTTAGTCTGTATGCAGGATATGTCCATGTGTAAAGTTCAGTCTACTGGAAGTATCTTACCTACAGAGAAACAGTGTATGTTTGAGATCGGGGGTGGCATTGAAGCATTTGAAGCTGCTGGTTTCGTTGTGGTAGATTATCAGTGTGTCACTTGGGAGAAACGACAACCAGCTTAATTACTTCCAGCTTACCCTCTTCTTGCTTGTCTTCCGTTTCATTGGCCCCTTCTTACACTGAGCCATTGTAGGACGACAAGCAGGGTAGGCACCTTTAGTTCTGTCTTTACGTCCACAAGGCCCACCTGTCTTACAGTTGACCCATCCTGTGCCTTTGTTCTGAGAGAACCAAGTCCTTAGAGAATTTTTAGTCTTAGCCATTTTATTTCTTTTTACTCTTATTGCCCCAATTCTTAGCACCTACTTTACGACACTGAACAAGAGCACCACTAGCATAAGCTGATGGCCAAGTACCACCGTTGCGTGTGTATCTGGCCTTTACTTTTTTGTAGCAAGCATCACGCTTAGGTTTCTTAGCCATCCTTCTTTCTCTTTGCCCCTCTTTTCCTGTAGCCCGAAGCATATACAGCACGTCCTTGTTTCTCTGCTTCGGCTTTGGTTCTATAGACTTTTCCTGTCTTACCCCAACGGTACCCACCTTTCACTTTGTATACTGGCATTTACCACCTTTCCAGATAGACACCTAGATAGTATATCCCAAGGACACAGACAGTGACCGCTAGGAGTATACCAGATGTTATCTGTATCTGTTCCATTCTCTTTTCGTAGGCTTTCTGTGCTGCTTTCTTAGCTTCCTGTCTTCTCTTACGAGCTTCGACCTGATAGCTTTGCCACCTCGCCCAAGTCCCAGCGGGAGCATAGAGTCTGCACCAAGACTCCAATTCACGACGTTGTTCCCTGATGCGTTCTAATGCTTGGAACTCTTCCCAGTCCCCTTCCTGACCACCTGTTATAGCTGTAATAGGACTATTCTTTTTCTTCTTGACAGCCTCTTGTAGTTCTTCCTCAGCGGTCAGGAACTTACCCACCTGACCTACCATATCCTTTACTTCCCTGCCGTTCTCTAGGCACTTACGTATGACACTGTAAGCAGCGTTAGCGGCAGCAATGGTTTCTAGGATTGGCATATCACCTGTCCCTTAGGCTTTGCTCTATGTTGTCTAGTTTATTAAAGATGGCCTTGATAGTTTCCTTCATCTCTTTCATCTCACGATCATAGGATGTCTTAGATGCTTCTAGTTGTGCTTTCAAGACAGCAACCTCAGTTGAGAGTTTATTACAGGAAGTAAACAGATACCAGACAACAAGAGCAATAGGTGCAACAAGCCACTGCATGACCAAATCAATAGTATCCATCATTTCAATCACCACTTCTTACAAGACCAGTAACGAGCCGTGAACTTATCCTTGGCTGTGTCACACTTGTGTCTAGCACGAAATGACTTTCGACGCTTAGGGTTTGACTTCTTGATAGTCATGTTAGGATCACCGAAACGGATGATCTTTTCTTTGCCATCTTTACAGGCTTTGACAACGAACTTCTTCGAACCCCCTGAGGTACGTTGAGGTGAGTTACACTTCATTCTTGATTTGTCTGCACGTTTAGCCACGGTACCGTCCTAGTGTTATAGTCTTTAAGAAACCCCTCCAGATTTCATTAGGGGAAGGTAGCATCCAGCCTAAGATTAGCAGGATTATAACCCATGTCGGTATATCTTGGTTCATAACCTTAACGGATTCTACGGCACCTCCTACAGAAAAGGCACCTGAAGATTTATCTACTGTTACATTCTCTCCTGATATGTCAGAACTCTGGTCAATGACAGACTGATTATTCTCAGCACCTGCCTGTACGTTAGCATTTACCGTTGGCCCTTTACTTCCACCACCTAAGAGTGATGATGCTGCGCCTAGCATACCACAGCTACTCAGGGATAATGTTAGGAGAAGGGCTAGTAGGATACGCATTAGTCATTCTCCTGCTGCTCTTATTTGTGAGGCAACAGTCTTTGCTCTATTGCCTACCTGACGTGCGTACTTACTGTTTTCAATGACAACAGCAGCCTCTTCATAACGACCCTCTTCAAGAAGTTTAAGAGTTCCTGACCAGTCTTCTCTTAGGTCACCCATATTAAAGGTCATGTCAATAAGAGCAAGTTTACCTGTCTCGTTTAGTTTTTCATAAGCAGGGTATTGTTCTGCAATTCGGGCATGTTTTTCATAGTCTTTATCAAACAATGATTGAACCTCATCCTCTGGCATAGGGTTCTCTTTAGAGAAATTTGCATAAGGACTTTTGGCTAATGCCTCATCACTACCATTTCCAATCAAGTGACCAATACCTATTGTCCACTTACCTACACTGTCTTTGTAGGGATACGGTTTGTAACCTTCATGTAGTTTTAACTGATCAACAGCGGCTTCTCTCGCATTGTCTACTGTTACTGTAGGACGTAACATTGGACGTGGGCTTGTAGCACGTGGGTCAGAATCTAGTGGTGTTTCTTGAATATCCTCTTCACGAACCTGACGAGCCATCTCGAAGAGTGGTTCAGGTGATGACAATTTACCCTGCTCTGTGTCAGTTATATCAACCATACGAGTTTGTCTAGCCGACTGAATACCTTCCTGTACCTGTTCAGGTGTCTGTAGAGACTGAGTGATACCTGCATCTTGTCTAGCTACACCAGCTTCCTCAGCTGACCGCCGAGATATTTCAAGCATATCCTTTAGGGTAGAGACAACCTCAGCACGTTCACGTTCTACAACTATCTGTGCTCTACCTTCTAAGTTGATACCTGCCATTTCACTGTTGTCCCTTGACGTAGGTGTTACCATCAGGGCCAATGAAGTACTGACCATCATCAATAGAAGCAAATAATCTTTCGTCTGTATCTGTTTCATCTGACCAGAAAATCTGGAATGGATTAGTTCTTGTTCCCAAATCACCTGTAGGTTCTCCAATTACTGTCGGTTGAACCATTAAACTTTCGATAGTTGTAGTATCTACTCCTAGTTTTTTCATGTTACTGATATAAAAATCTAGGCTTCTTGCATTCTTTTGTACTTTACGGTAATCTTGGAAAGCTGTGTTAAATTTAAAACCAGCATTCTCAATCTGACTACGTTCAAAAGTAGGTACACGACGACCACGATCAGCCAACATAGCTGTTACATCACCGTTGTAGTACTTAGATGCACTTGTCTTGACAAGAGGAAGAACAGCACGATCCATACGAATCTGACCTGTGTCTACACGAGCATCTAGATCGTACTCAATCTTACCCAGCCCTGTAATCTTAAAGTATGATGACTGCATAGCACCTGAAATAGTTGTAGATGCTATGTTAAACTGTGCTTGAAGCGCATCAATAAGACGGTTGCTTGCAATCTCAGCTTTCTCAGGGTCAAGATTACGGATCAAGGCTAGTTTAGAGTATGTGTCATCATTATAGACAAGATTCATTGTTTCAGTTTTAAACAATGTTGGTGATGTTGCAATGTTGACAGTTGCCTGACCAACACCAGTTAAGAAATTAGTACGGTGTTCTGGTTGATCCATCATAGTTGGATTCATAATACCAATACGTTCAATAGCTGCGAATGAGATGGAATCTAAACGAGCCTTGTCACTACGATCTGTAGCCTTTTCAACTTCGTCAATATCATGTAAGTTATCTATAGTAGGCTCTGGGGGAAGATCACCTTCTATGATAGTTTGTGGTGCTGCAAACAAATCTGTATATACAGTGTCTTCAGCTTCGATAGAATCTAGAGTTTTAAGAATCTCTGGGTATCTACCCGACACATAGGCTGACCAATCAACTTTGTCTGACAATAATGCAGCTGCAAGTACTGGGTCTGTCTGTCCTAGTTCCTTAGCCTGAAGCATCAAGGATTTAGTGATAGGTTCTAGGATTTCAGCCTTAGTTGCAGCTAGAGTATTCTCGTCGTATTTCTCTAGTGTTGTCAAGAGTTGATCAAGGGTGTCGATCTGTGATTGAATAACTTGCCAGTCACCAGTTTCGATCAGAGGAGGTTTAGTGAACTGTGCCTTGACAACATCGAACTGTGTACGAAGCTGTACAATATTCTCAGGCTTGATATTACCACCCTCAGTTTCGATAGCTAGACCTGCAAGGGCAAGTGAACGTACATTCTCAAGGGCTACATTAGCATTAGGAACGTATGTCTCGTGGAACTCTTGACGTGTGATGTTCTTAGCATTGACAAGATATAAGGCAGCTGCTTCATTCTTTTGCACATCAGACATAGCCTGTGCTAGGATATCTTCGTTTCCGTATGGTTTACCAGCTTTTTCAAGTGTTACACGAGCATTATACAGGTAAGATGGATTAGCCTGAATTTTTTCTACAGTGGCATCAATAGCTGCTTGCTGAGGATCGAAGTTTATAAAGTCAACATCAATACCTGTACGTTGTTTAGTCATACGGGCTATACCTTCATCAACAGTATAACCTAAATTGTTTAATTCAGTAATTGCTGAGTTGACTGCAACACGTTTTTGTAATGCACTTAGACCCCTAGTTTCATCAAGTGCTTTAGAATAAGCTGCTACAGCTTCACGTTTCTGTGAAGTTTCTGTAGGTTGTGCTGCACGTTTAGCTGCATCCATAGCATCTAGGGTACGGAAGACACCCTTGCCTAACATTGACAGTCCTTCAGCGGCTGCACCTAACCCTGTGGCACTAGGCATTGTCACACCCTGTGCGTATGCGGTACCTTCATCACCGATGTCTATTGCAAATCCAGCCATAGTTTTTCCTTATTGCATTTGTTGTTGAAGAATCTGTGCATCATAGTCAAGACCGATACGAATAGCATTCTTCATAATATCTGGGACTGAGGCAACATTAACCAGACTTTTCTGAAGGGATGTCTTCAACTGGTTAGATAGGTTAGAAGACCAAATCTCATCATTGATCTCTTCCCAAAGTTTTGTTCCTCTTATGATATCACTTTCATCCCCTTCTGTCAAGAGAGAAAGTGCAAGAGTTGCCTTTTGTTTTAGTCTTGTTGACATTTCACGATACTGTTGGTTCTTTTTGAACACCATCTCGTTATAGTCATAGAAGTTTTGTACAGGTGCTGGGGTTGCACCAAATAAAACTGCTGCAGCTGCCTCTGGGTCTAGATTACTGACAACAAGTCTACGTGTACGGCTACGGTAGTTACCAGTTTCGATTAGTTCACGAATCTTAACGATCTTGTCAACAGTCGATAGGTTACGTACTAGCTGTGTCAGGTCTTCACGTACCATCTCAGTACGTCCACCCATCATAGCCCCGATAGCATTAGATGCTACAGCTGCCATATCGGATGAAATCTCACCTGAAGGGCCGAACAGGGTTGTAATGAAACTTTCCTCGAAGAGTTTCTTATAGGTGTCCTGCATCTGACCTAGGGGTGCTACACGTTGAGCATATGCTGTCTCAGTTCCTAGTAGATTAGACAACAGAGCATCGATAGCACCATACTTGATACGGTTGAATACCTTCACAGTGTCTGGATCATCAGGGTTATAGCCCATCTGTTCCACGATGTATCCTGCCATCTTACCAGCACCCAAGCCTGTCAACCCGAACATTGGCCCCATGACCATGAACATACGGATACGTTCAGCTGTGGTAAAGTTACGTCCTACAGCAATATTTTCCAAAGCTCTTATAGAGAAGGATAACCACTGAGTAGGTACTCTCATAATCCCTGACTGAGCAAAGCTACGAGAGCTAGTTGTCATACGGAATGTCAAGTCCTGCTCACGGTTGGTAATCCATAGACGTGCATCAGATGAAGTAGGATCGATGTTAGGACGTTTAGCACGATGCTCAAGGAATGCTGTGATGATACCTGTCATACGTGTGACACGTTCACCTTCCTTAAAGAAGATCGTTGACTTGTCTAGGAATGAACCGACAGCCTCTTGTGCCTTACCTGTAAGGTTACTTGCAGCACCGAACTTCTGTGGTGCTTGAAGTTCGATGATCTGTGTGTCAATGATGTTACGACCACTCTCGTCGATATACTTGACAAGCTGTTGAAGTTCGTCAATCTCAATGCCCGAGGCTTTAGCTAGACGTTGGATTGCCAAGGTTCTTGTAGGGCCATCTGTCAAGTTAGCTATGATCATCATTGGGGTTGTCAAACCCATAGCTTTCAAACCCTGTACAGGTGAGATAGCTGTGATGGTCAAGCTGTGTAGAGCCTGAAGCATGAACTGGTCAGGGTTAAAGAAGCCGAACTTAGAATAAAAACCTACCTGAAGTAGACGACTTGCAGGATCAGCCTTGGTAAAGTCAGCCTTGAAACCTGTTCTTTCGAAGACAGCCTCAGTAGCTGATGATGTGAAGCTATCCCACTTGTCTGACAACCATGTTGACTGGTTCATCCGACGTTTGATAACGTCCTGTTGCTCACGTAACTGTGCGGCTAGGTCATTAAACTTACCTGTCTTTGCTACTTCAGCATTCAGGAATCTATTCAGATAGTCATTCTCAGGAACACCTCTAGGGAAGGTGACTAGACCTTCTGCCTTTTCAGCTAGTTTTACCCAGCCTACAACGGCATTCTGTGAGGCTGCACGGTTAGCATATCCAAAGGCTTCACTACCGAACTGATCGGCAATAGCTGACACAGGACTTGCATTGGTAGCTTTCTTACCACCGAACTCCATTAGAGGTGTGTCACCACGCTTCATGTTCAAGCGAACACCTACAACCTGTCCGAAAGGTTCTCCTACTTTAGCTGGGTCTTCACCTGCCTCACGAATAGAAACCTTTTGGTCACGAGCCTTAGCTGCAAACTCCTCTGTGAAGCGGAAGTTGTATTTAGCAGCTAAGTCTTTCAGGTCTTCTAGGTCAGTTACGTGTTTATTCCAAGCATTGTTAGCTCTGATAGTATCCCCTAGTTCGTCATACTGTGTCTTAGATAAGTTCAGGTTAGCTATATCATCAACACCCATTTCATCCATCAAGGACTTTACCTTACGGTTGATGTTATTGATCTGACGAACAGCTGTTTCGGCTTGGTCTTTACCAAAGGAACCTAGGAGTGTCTTGAACCCAGCTGAGATAGTATTACCTGAAGCTAGTTTCTGTTCCTTAATAGAACCTACGAACCAACGGAACTCAGAGTTAGTACGTGGGCCACCTACGTTATAAGGCATGACATCAACACGTTCTAAGACACGAGTAGAATCTACGTTTGTAACATAGAGGTGGTCAAGGAATGTATTAGGAACTTTGAAGATGGGTGTGTCTGGGTTAAGTTTATTCTTAGGAAGAGACTTACCAGCTGCTATGTCAAGGACGAGTTCATCATCAGGTATTGTTGACACACGATAGCCAATGTCACCATACATATCTGTGATGTTGACATAGACACCACCCTCAGCAACTACACGTTTTAAGCGTTGTGATGATTTGATCTGCCATGTTGTGTCACTGATGTCTTGTAGGGCTTCGTATGCATCAAGTACATTCTTAGAAGGTTTCTCTCCGTACATTGTTTTATAGAGAGACTCAAAGGATTCACGAGTAGGAGCCTGTCGTAAGTATGACATCTCACCATCACGTAGCTGTGTCATAAAGTCTGACAAGTTTTCTAGTTCTTTGCCTTTTACTTTACGGATTGTCTGTTGGTAAGGCTTGACAAGATCACCGATTAGTGCCTGTCCAGCTTCAGCCTGTAGAAACTTACCGCCTATCTTGTCACCTAGGCGTACAGTAGCAGCACCGAATACTTTGTTAATAGCATCTGAAACAAACGAACCCTTATCGAAACGATCCAGTTCATCAGGCAAGCCTAAGACATTGACTCGTTCCTCTGTCTCAATGAACCAGCCACGACCCTCTTCACGTTTGACAACCTTTAGGCTAGGGTCACGTTTAGCAATCTCTTCTGCATCCATCTTACGACGGAAGGGAGCACCTGATCCATCCTTACCTAGACGAACAACAACCTTGAAGTCCTCAGAACCTT
>Ga0196891_1000149_pt1 | contig 17669 bp, 14 predicted proteins | sample VirMetDEL_Nov_24_FD_169096 | JGI IMG/M metagenome (GOLD analysis project Ga0196891, IMG submission 169096) | Aqueous microbial communities from the Delaware River and Bay under freshwater to marine salinity gradient to study organic matter... | ecosystem: Environmental > Aquatic > Marine >... | reverse complement strand
ATGATCAAGATTTAATTAAATTTTCAACAAGACATATCAACGAAGTATTTATTGCAGAGAATGACAAAGGTAGAATAGATACAATCTTTAGAAGATTTAAAATATCTGCTAGAGCTGCAGTACAAAAGTTTGGTGATAATGTGTCAACAGACATACAAGGTATCTTTAAAAAAGATCCATACCAAGAAGTAGAAATACTACACGCAGTTTATCCAAGATCAGACTTTGATCCTAAGAAAAAAGATAAAAGTAATATGCCATTTGAATCTGTTTACTTAGAATATAAAAATGCAAATGAATTATCTATATCTGGATTTAAAGAGTTTCCTTTTGTAGTACCAAGATACTTAAAAGCATCAAATGAAATTTATGGTAGATCACCTGCAATGACAGCTTTGCCAGACGTTAAGATGCTAAATGAAATGTGTAAGACCACAATTAAAGCTGCACAAAAACAAGTTGACCCACCACTATTAGTTCCAGATGATGGATTCTTGCTTCCTGTTAGAACTGTACCTGGTGGATTAAATTTTTATAGAAGTGGTACTAGAGATAGAATTGAACCATTAAACATTGGTGCAAATAATCCATTAGGTTTAAACATGGAAGAGCAAAGAAGAGATGCAATTAGAGCTGTGTTTTATGTTAATCAACTTATGATGCAACAAGGTCCACAAATGACAGCAACAGAAGTTATTCAAAGAAACGAAGAGAAGATGAGATTGCTTGGTCCAGTATTAGGTAGACTACAATCAGAATTATTAAAACCATTAATTGATAGAGTGTTTGCAATATTACTTAGAAACAATATGTTACCACAAGCACCAGAGTTTTTGTCTGGCAGAGATATAGAAATTGAATATGTATCTCCACTTGCTAAAGCACAAAAATCTTCAGAGCTACAATCTATTATGAGAGCAATAGAAATATTAGGATCATTGGCTAACGTAGCACCAGTATTTGATTATGTTAATTTTGACAATCTTGTGAAACACTTGGCAGACATAGTTGGTATGCCACAAAAATTATTAAAATCACAAAACGAAGTTAACGCTCAAAGACAACAAGCACAAGAACAACAACAACAAATGCAACAGATGCAACAACTACAACAAGTAGCACAAGCAGGAGGAGATATAGCACCACTAGCGAAAGCATTGCCAGACGAAGCAAAAGCTGTAGCAAATGCTGAAGTGGAATAGTATGGAACCAAATAAACAACTAGAAAAACTTATAGAAGGGTTAAGAAAAAATTACGAATACATATTCAATACAGATGAAGGCAAAGAAGTCTTAATCGATCTTGAAAAAAGATGTCATTATCATTCTACCACTAACGTCAAAGGGGATAGTCATGAGAGTGCATATATGGAAGGACAGCGTAGTGTTCTTCTATTTATTAAATCAATGCTACGAAAGGATAAAGGAAAATAAATATGTCAAGCGAACAGATAACACAGGAAACTGTGCCTGTAGAAACAACGACTACAGAAACAGTACAACCAACAACACAACCCACAGCAACACCAACTCCAGTTGCAAAAGCAGATACCCCTGCACCACAAACTTCTTGGAAAGATTCTATTAGTGAAGAGTATAGAGCTGATCCTAATATAGAAAAGTTTACTGAGATAGATGCGTTAGCAAAAAGTTATATCAACGCAACTAAAATGATTGGTCAAGATAAAGTTGCTATACCAAATAATAATTCTACAGACGATCAATGGAATGAAGTCTATGCAAAACTTGGCAGACCAGAATCTGCTGATAAATATTCTTTAGACGTAAAATCTGAAATAGTAAATTTAGATGAAGGTGCAATTAAATCTTTTACAGAAAATGCTCATCAACTTGGTTTAAATAATAAACAAGCTCAAGGTATCTTAGAGTTCTATAAAAATAATATGGAAGGTACTGCACAGCAATCAAAGATTGATACTGAAACTGCTCAAGCTCAAGCTGAACAACAGTTAAGACAAGAGTGGGGTAGAGACTTTGATGGTAAAGTTAAACAAGCGGGTGCATTAGCTAAAGCTAATATTAATCCAGAAGTTTTAGATATGACTTTATCAAATGGTACAAGACTTGGAGATCATCCAGAAATTATAAAAGGTTTTGCAAAGATTGCAGGTATGATGTCAGAAGATAAAATTCTTGGTACTGAAAGTGAAAATGCAAACACTACTAAAGATATTGAATCTGAAATTTCTGCATTGTCTAATGATAAGAATGGTCCATACTGGAATAGAAATCATCCAGATCATGATAAGGTAGTACAACAAGTTTATACTTTAAGAGAGATGTTAAATGCAAAATGATAATCATCTTAATGATAAAGAAATTCGCTTAGAAATACTGCGGTTGATAAAGGAAACAGGTTCTGAACAACAGAAAAATAATCCCTTGCCAATCGCAGAGATTTATTATAAGTGGATAAATAGTAAGACAATTCGAAAGACAAGCTCTGCGAACCTTACAGACAAGAAGGAAAGACTCTAGTCTAACAGACTTTAAATGCAAGAGATGCCTACCATTTGGTGGAGAACCTTTCTGATTTTTTTAAATCAACTATAATATGGAGACAAAAATATGTCATCACAAATAACTACAGCTTTTGTACAGCAGTATTCTGCTAACATACAAATGCTATCTCAACAAATGGGATCGTTATTAAGAGACAAAGTCAGAGTTGAAAGCGTTACAGGTAAAAATGCTTTCTTCGATCAAGTTGGTTCAGTAACTGCAGTTTTAAAAACTAGCAGACATTCGGACACTCCTCAAATAGATACACCTCACTCAAGAAGAAGAGTATCTCTTGCGGATTACGAATTTGCTGATCTTATTGATCAACAAGACAAAGTAAGACTCTTAATTGATCCTACTTCATCTTATGCTCAAGCTGCTGCTATGGCAATGGGTAGAGCAATGGATGATGTGATTATTGCAGCTGCAACTGGTACTGCCTTTACAGGTGAAACTGGTGCAACTTCAACTGCGGCTCAAACAGCAATCGCTGCTGGTGGAGCTGGTTTAACTATTGCGAAATTAAGAACTGCTAAGCAGACTTTTGATCTAGCAAGTGTTGATCCTTCAATCCCAAGACACATCGTTGTGGGACCAGAGCAAATCACAAACCTTTTATCAACAACTGAAGTAACAAGTTCAGATTTCAATACTGTAAAAGCATTAGTACAGGGTGAAATCGACTCGTTCCTTGGGTTTAAATTTACTGTATCAAACAGACTTGCAAAATCTGGTAATGACAGAACTTGCATAGCTTTCGCACAAGATGGAATCACTCTTGCGATTGGAAAAGACGTATCAGCTAGAATAGACGAAAGAGCAGACAAATCTTACGCTACTCAAGTATACTACTGCCAATCAATCGGTGCTACTAGAATGGAAGAAGCAAAAGTTCTTGGTATAGTATGTCAAGAAGCATAATAGGAGGATATTAATATGGCTACAGTTTATTCGATACAAAAGACTAAATGGGATCAGAACGTACCTTCCGAAAAGATAGACACTACTGAACTAGCAGGTAGAGTAAGAGTTGCTCATGCAGAATATGAAGCATCTTCTCTAGCATCTGGTGATGTGATTCAAATGTTTAATTTACCAAATGGTTCAAGAATCATTTCTGGTAGATTAGCACATGACGCATTAGGTAGTTCAACTACTTTGTCAGTTGGTTATGCTGCTCACAATAATGCCGCTGGTACTGCTGTAAGTGCTGCCGCTGCTGCTTATAAAGCTGCTGCTGCTTCTACTTCTGCAACTGCAGTTAACGCTGCAAATACTATTGCATTAGGTGAAAACTCACTTGTAGACGCTGATAAGGATGGACTTCCTGTTTCAGTAACTATGGGTGGTGCTGCAGGTACTGGTACTATTCAATTAACTATGATGTACGTTATAGATTAATTACTAAAATTTTAGGGGGTGGAAGCGAGAGTAGAAACCCCCTAGAGTGCATGAAAAAGATACAAGATTTAAAACCTGTATTACATTTTAAAAAAGATAATTATGTATACAGATATGTATTGGTAGATAGGTTTCAAAATGATTCTAAAAATCATCATGGCTTTGATACTAAAGAAGAGAGAACAACAGAAGAAATATTCGCTTTAGAAAAAGATAGACATATAAGGCGAAAGTATATTATAAGGAAGTAGTATGGCATCAGTAGTAGAAATTTGTAATGGATCATTAAATCAACTAGGTGCAACAACTATTCTTTCACTAACAGAAGATTCAAAAAACGCTAGACTTTGCAATCAAAGATACACTCAAGTAAGAGATAGTGTATTTAGATCACACCCTTGGAACTGTTTACAGAAAAGAGTTGAACTAGCTGCAGACACTACAGCTCCTGCATGGGGTTTTAGTTTTGCCTACACACTACCTGCAGATTGTTTAAGACTACTTAGAATATTAGATTATGATTCTAACTACAAAGTAGAAGGTAGAAAAATATTATCTAATACATCTAGTATGAAAATATTATACATTGGTAGAGTTACTGATCCCAATGAGTATGATGAATTATTAAGAGAAACTTTATCTGCTGCTTTAGGTGCAGACATTGCTTTTGCAGTTACATCAAATAATCAAACAGCAACAAATATGTATAATTTGTTTCAAGATAAATTAAAAGATGCTAGATTTGTAGATTCAACTGAAGGTCAAAATGTTGAGCAAGATTTAGGAATGGCAGATGTTATAGACGCAGGTACATTTATTAACTCAAGGTTTTAGTAAATGGCTAGAGTTGCAGTTGAACTAACAAACTTTACAGGGGGTGAATTATCTCCAAGACTAGATGGTAGAACTGATCTAACTAAATATACATCTGGTTGCTCAACCTTAGAAAACTTAGTTGTCTATCCACATGGCTCGGCAGCTCGTAGACCAGGTTCTACATTTATAGCTGAAGTTGCTAATAGTGCAAACAAAACAAGATTAATTCCTTTTGAATTTTCAACAACACAAACTTATATGTTGGAGTTCTCTAATTTAAAAATGAGAGTCTACAAAGATAGTGGCTCTGTATTAGAAGGAGATAAAACTATATCTGCAATTACAAAAGCAAATCCTGCTGTTGTAACTGCTACATCACATGGTTATGAAAATGGAGATGAAGTATTAATTAGTAGTGTCGGAGGTATGACAGAAGTTAATGGTAAAAGATTTTTAGTTGCAGACAAAACTACCAATACATTTGAACTACAAGATAAAGATGGTGTTGATATAAACAGTTCATCATTTACTACTTATACTTCTGGTGGTGTATCGAATAAAGTTTTTGAAATAGCAACCCCTTATACTACTGCACAACTTTTTGATATTAAGTTCGCACAATCAGCAGATGTCATGTACATTACACATCCAGAACATGAAGTAGAAAAACTATCTCGTACTGGTCATACTGCTTGGACATTAACAGATGTAGATTTTACAGGTGGACCATTCATGGATGCCAATATTACTACAACAACTTTAAATCCAGGATCGCACACAGTAGGTACAGGAGTTGCGTTAGTTGCTAGTGCAGTTACTGGTATCAATAGTGGTAGTGGATTTCTTTCAACTGATGTAGGTAGACTAGTTAATTTTAGAGATGGTTATGGTAAAATAACTGGAGTAACAGATACGACTAATGCTACGATAACTATTATAAAAGATTTAGGATCAGCAACCGCTTCAGCAGATTGGTCTTTAGGTGCTTTCTCAGACACTACAGGTCATCCTTCTTGCGTAACTTTTTTTGAACAAAGATTAGTTTTTGCAGGAACAACAAACCAACCACAAACAATATTTTTTTCAAAATCGGGTGATTACGAAAACATGGATGCAAACATTGGTGGAACGATAGCTGATGATGATGCAATCATTTATACAATCGCATCCAACCAAGTTAATGCAATTCGTTTCATGACAGCTACAAGAACTTTAATTCTTGGTACAGCAGGTGGTGAGTTTACAGTAAGTGGTGGAGGTACAGATAGTGCAGTTACACCTACAAACATATTAATTAAAAAACAATCTAACCATGGCTCTGCAAATGTAGATGCTATAGCTGTAGGTAACGCAACATTATTTTTGCAACGTGCTAAAAGAAAAATTAGAGAACTAGCATACAACTTTGATGTGGATGGTTACATAGCACCAGACATGACAATCCTTGCTGAACACATTACTGAAGGTGGTTTAACACAGATTGCATATCAACAAGAACCTAATCAAATTGTTTATGGAGTTAGAGGAGATGGAGAGTTAGTTGGATTAACTTATCAAAGAGAGCAACAAGTAACTGCTTGGCACAGACATATCTTTGGTGGAAGATTTGGTGTAGCAACACTAACAGTTTCTGATTATGCAAACATTGTAAATGGCACTAAATTAACTTTAACAAAATCTGATGGCACAACTGTAGACTTTACTTCCACAACAGGTACTGCTGGAACTAATGAATTTAAAACTCAAACAAATAATAATACTACAGCAACTAATTTAAAAACTGCAATTAATGCTCATGCTAATTTTACTGCAACAGTAAATTCTGCAGTAGTAACTATTACTGAAACAGCACATGAAGCAACAGGATATTTAACCATTAAAAGTTTTGATAGCACAAGATTAACTGCAACTAGCGAAGGTAAAGCAGTAGTTGAAAGTGCAGCAGTTATTCCAACAGATGATACAGAGTATCAAGTTTATGTTATTATAAAAAGAACTGTTAATAATATTACTAGAAGATATGTAGAATTTTTAAATGTATTTGATTTTGATGAAACAGATAACTCATCATTTAATTTTTTAGATAGTGAATTAAGTTATAGTGGTAGTGCAGTTAGTACATTATCTGGATTAGATCATCTTGAAGGTCAAGTTGTTTCTATATTAGCAGATGGTGCAACGCACCCCAATAGAACTGTAAGTTCTGGAAGTATAACTTTAGATCGTTCTGCAAAAAGTGTTAAGGTAGGTTTAGCTTACACATCTTTACTACAAACGATGAGATTAAATGCTGGATCACAGAATGGTACATCACAAGGTAAGACTAAAAGAATATATGATATAACAGTTAGAATGTTTGAAACTATTGGTGTAGAAGTTGGACCAGACCTAAACAACATGGAAAGAATACCATTTAGAAGTTCTGCTGACTTAATGGATGAAGGTATACCACCATTTACAGGAGACAAAGAGGTAGAATTTAGAGGAAACTACGAGACAGATGGTTTTATTTTTGTTAGACAAACTCAACCTTTACCTTTTACAATTTTATCGTTATACCCAAGGTTAACTACTAATGATGGATAATATGTTATATATAATACCCTACACAGCTGAACATGGAAAATTTATTTTATCTCAACAAATGAATCATAAAGTATTAGAAGCAGATAGACATTATATTAATGTTGATGGTGATGCTAAAAATTTAGTACAAGATCATTTAGCATTTACTGGTATTGTTAATAACAATCCTATCTTTGCCGCAGGAATGAAAATGGTTTGGGGTCAAGTTGCTGAAGGTTGGGTGATTGCAACAAGCGAAATGTGGAAACATCCACTAGGTGTAGCTAAAGCAATTAAAAAAGATTTTGCTAGAGTTGCTAAAGAAAATAATATTACTAGAGTTCAATCTGCAATTAGAAAAGATTTTAAAGAAGGTTTAAGATTTGCAGAGTGGTTAGGTTTAGAAAAAGAAGGTCTTATGAGAAAATGGGGTTTTGATGGCTCAGACCAATATATGTATGCGAGGTTATTCTAATGGCATTTGCAGCACCAGCATTACCTTTTATTCAAGCAGGAACAGCAATAGTAGCTGGTAGACAAGCAAGTGCAATCGGAAAATATAATCAATCAATACAAAATCGTAATGCTGAAGTTCTTGAACAAGAAGGTGAATTAATTGAAAAACAAAAAGAATTTGATATTGCTAGATTTGATCAACAATTTTCAACACTTCAAGGTCAAACAAGAACAAATGTATTATTTTCTGGTGCAGAGTTATCTGGTTCTGGATTAAGAATACTAAGACAAAATGCTGAACAAGCTGAAATAGAAAAAGATATTATAGATTATAATGCTAAAATTGGAAAAAGAAGAAAAGATGAAGAAGCAAACTTTGCTCGTATGTCTGGTTCACTTGCTAGACAACAGGCTAAAGCAAAAGAAATTGGTTATTATGCTCAAGCAGGAACAAGTTTACTTAAAGGATTTGGATAATCATGCCAAAGATACCTACATTTACAGCAAGGGGTAGACCTACAACAGATACAGCATCAGTTAGAACTGGAATACAAGTATCACCAACTGCCACTGTAGGTGCTGCATTACTTCCTGCTGCAGAAGCTATTACTAATTACTCTATTAAAAAAAGAAATAGTGAAGAAAAATTAATAGCATCTAAAGCAATTTTAGAATTACAATCTGAATCAGATAAAATTATACAATCACAAAAAGAAAATATTGTTGAAGAAGATGCTGTTAATAATTGGAAACAAACATTTACGCCTTTGGTAAAACAAAAAATATCTTCTATAAAAAATAGAAGGGTAAAAAATTTAATTGAAACTGGAATTGATTTACAAAATGCAGAAAGTATTTATGAGTTAAAAAAAAATAGTTTTACAGCATTGCAGAATGAAAGTTTGGTAAATGTAAATAATAAAATTACTTCTAATATTGGAAAATATGCAACTTCTGATAATGCAATAATGAAGGTAAAATACAAAACAATTACTAAAGAAATAATAAGAGATTATGCTGAAGAATTTAATTTACCTAAAAATGTATTAGATCAAAAATTAAAAGCTGCTGATAGAGATTTTTTATTATCAGATATAAATCAGTTTGCAGGTTTAGTTAATGGAGCTGAACAAATTAATAATTTAGATATTAATTTAAAAGGAACTAATTTTTTAAATGATGAAGATTTTGGAGCTGGAGTTTATTCTGCTTATAATAATAAAATATCTGAACTTACAATAAAAGGTAATCCAGATTCTGATTATGATAGAGCATTAGAATTAGTAGATGAATTAAAAAATTTTAAAAGAAAAGCAAATGGTTATAAAGTTGATACAGGTAAATTTTTAGTACAAATAGATAATTTAGAACAAAAAGTATTAACTGAAAAAATATCACACGATCTTCTTGTTAGAAAACAAGGAGATAATAAATTATTTTATGATTATGCTAATAGTTTAAAAGGAGATTTATCTAAAAGTATTGCTGATCCTTTTGGACAACCAGAACTTACAGATAGATTAGCTGCAACAGAAATGGAAGAAGAATTTGATAAAAGAATTAAACAATATATTTTTGCAAATCCAGATGCTTCATTAGAAGAAAAAAGAGCTTATGCTAGATCAACTACTTATGTTTTACAAAATAGATATGAAGAAAATCAAATTTTAAAATTATCTGCATTTAATTTACAACAAAGTGATACAGAAATTGTTGATCAATATAATACTATTGTAAGTGATATAAGTAAATTAACAGAAGGTACACTAGATCAAGATACAATAGAATCTTATGAAAGTTTAGCAAGAGCAAATGGTTATCAAGATATTCAATCTTTTATGAATGATTATTTACCATTGTTAAAATCTCAACTTCCACAAGGACAATAATGGCTAATGAATTTTCTCCAGAAGTTTTAAATTTATTACAAACCTACAATAAAGAAACTGTAAAAATAGAACCAGTTAATTCTGGTTTGGTAAAAAATCCAGATCAAGAAGATGCAAATTGGTGGAATATTGCACAAGATATGGCTTTATCTGCACCTCAAGGTGTTGTTAATGCGATAGAAGAGCAAGGTGATTTTTTAGATGAAAATATAGTTTCATTGGGTGGATTAGAGTTTGGAGATCAAGATGGTAAACTTACATTTAAAGATTTTATTCCAAAATATATTTCTCGTTCTAAATGGAATTCAGAAGAATATTCTAAAAAAAGACAACTACCAATTTTTCATAAACCAGAAACTTTAGCAGGAAATATGACAGAAGGAGTTTCAAGATTCCTTACTGGTTTTGCAGGACCAGCTAAATTTTTAAAAGGTGCAGGTCTAGCAGGAACTTCTACTAAAGCATTATCAAGAGGATTAATTGCAGGTGCTGTTGCTGATCTTACTGTGTTTGATCCTAATGAAGGTAGGTTATCAGATATGTTAGTAGAGTTTGATTCACCTGTATTAAATAATGCAGTTACTCAATATTTAGCTACAGATAAAGAAGATGGTGAATTTGAAGGTAGATTAAAAAATGTTCTTGAAGGAATGGCTCTTGGTGGAATTGGTGAATCTATATTTTTAGGAATTAAAGCATTTAAAAAAATGAAAAAAACAAAAGACTTAGATAAAAAAGCACAAATACAAAAAAAAGCAGATGAAGTTATTAAAGATGCACAAAAAGAAAAAAAAACAAAAAGATTAAGAAAATTTGCTTTAGAAGATAATAATGCAATTAATACTAAAGAAGCATTAAAAATAATTACTAAATCAAAAGAAACTGCTAAAAAAGATTCAGAACTTTGGATAAAAAAAATATTAAATACCAAATCATTTACAAGTGGTGAACAAGTATTAAGAACTATTGATAATGTTGTTGATAATGGATTTGATGATTTAACAAAAGAGTTTTTAGAAAATGATGTATTAGCAAATGATGTTGCTTTAGAACTTGCAGAAATTGCAGGTAGAGATCAGAAAGAAGTATTAAAAGCAATTACAAAAGAAGGCGTTAGATCAAAAGATGGAACAGTTAGAATGTTAACTAACAAAATGTTTTTACAACAATTAGGTCAAGATTATATTGATACATCTGCAAAGTATTTAGACAAGTTTGGTGATAATGTAGATAAATGGTCTAAAGAAGCAAAAGAAGAAATGGGAATAAGAGGACAAGTTATACAAGAAGTAACTTATGCTTTAAAAAATCAAATTAGAGATGCTGCTAGAACTACTCAAGCAGGTAGAATAAAAGTTACAAGATCTGGTGGTAAAATTTTAGAGGTAGAAGAAATAGCTAACAATATTAAAAACTTTAGTGCTAATCCTGCTGTACTTGCTAAAAAAATTAAAGACATGAAACCTAAAGATGCTATTAATGAAATAGCAAAAACAAAATCTCAAAAATATATTGAAGTATTTAATTCACTTTACATAAATTCATTACTATCTGGAACTTATACTCATGCGGTAAACTTTTTATCAAACTCTTATGAACTACTATTAAGACCTATGGAGCAAATAGTTGGAGGAGCAGTTAGAGCTGATTTAAGAGCTATGAGAACTGGAGCTTCTCAATATTTTGGAATGATGTTTAATATAGGAGAAACTTTTAATGCTGTTAGAGTTGCCTTTAAACAAGGTGATGCAGTTCTTGATCCTCTTGCTAGAACTCAAGATAATTTAAGAATTGTTAATGGAAAAGCAGTAAGACCTATTAGTGCTTCTAATCTTGGTTTTAGTGGTAAGTTTGGTAATTTTATAGATGGTGTTGGTTTAATTTCAGAATTACCAACAAGATTATTAATGAGTTCAGATGAATTGTTTAAACAATTAAATTATAGAGGAAGATTGTATGGGAGAGCATTAGAAAACACTTTACAATTAGGTTTAGATATATCTTCAAAAGAAGGTAAAGCAAATATAGATAGAATATTTAAAGAAGGTTTTGATAAAAATGGAAAAGCAAATGTTGTGGATAATCCTATAGCAGCAGAAGCATTACAACAATCAAGAATTTCAACATTTACAAATACATTGGAAGATGGAAGATTGCTAAACATAGGTGGAGCTTGGCAAAAATTTTTACAAAAAACTCCATATTTAAGATTTCTTACACCTTTTGTTAGAACACCAACAAACCTTTGGAGACAATTTGAAACTCGTATTCCTGTTTATGGAGCATTTACAAAACCAATGAAAGATTTATGGAGAACAGGAGATAGAAGAGCAAGAGCAGAAGTTTTAGGTAGACAAGTATTTGGTATATCTGCTGCCTTATATGCTTGGCATTTAACTCAATCTTCAGTAAAAGATAAAAATGGAGATGTATATCCTAAAATAACAGGTAATGGTCCTAAAGATTTTAATATAAAAAAAACATGGTTAAATAATGGATGGCAACCATACTCTATTGCACAAGAAAATGAAGATGGAAGTATAACTTACAAACAATATAATAGAATGGATCCTCGTTTTTATGTATTTGGTATTGCAGCAGACATGAAGGAAAATCATGCAAATATAGATGATGATGTTAAAGGAAGTATGTTTTCAGTTATGGCTTTATCAGCAATGAAGTCTGCTATTAATAAATCTTATGTTAGAGGTTTATCTGATGCTTTTGATCTTACACAAAGAACAACACCAAAAAAATTTGAACAATATGTTGGTAAACAATTTGCAAACGCAATTCCTTATCAAGCATTAGTAGGTCAAGGTATCCCAGGTATAACAGAATATGATACTGATATGTTGGAAGCTAGAAGTTTTGTTGATCAATTAATTAAAAAAGCACCATTTATAACTAAGACAGATTATTTAGAACCTAGAAGAGATATATTAACAGGAGAACCTATTGTTAGAAATCCTAATTCTATTTATTTTAATCCAGAAGGTGTAATATCTTTTTTAAGTTTTACTCAAGGACCTATTTTAGTAGGTAAAGAATCTCAATTAAAAGATGATCCTGTAGTTTTAGAGATAGCAAGATTAAAAGTAGCTTTATCTGAACCAAGAAAAGTTGTAGAAAAAAAAATAGAATTACTTGATTATAAAATTGATGGTCAATCAGCTTATGGATATTGGACAGAAAGAATTGGTAAAATAGAAGTTAAAGGTTTAACTTTAAAAGAAAAATTAGAAAGAACATTTAAGTCTTTATCTTATAAAAGAAGACAAGAAGGTAATGTTGATTTTGATGGTGGTAAACAAAAAACTATACAAAAAATATTTGAAGTGTATAAAAGAGAAGCATTTGGTGAAGTTATTGAAAAATATGAACAGTTAGGTAAAGATATACAAAATGTTAAGAAAGAAAAATATGGATTTTTGCAACCAATGAGACTAGGAGATGTTAAGGAACAACCAAAAGAATTGTTGCCTAGCCAATAAAATATATATATAGAGAGAGTAATATGACAGTATCTTCAACTACAGTAAAGAATTCCTACTCTGGTAATGGGAGTACAACCCAATTTGCTTATGGTTTTAAAATATTTGCAGACACAGACTTAATCGTAATTATTAGATCAGCAGCAGGTACAGAAACTGTTAAGACTTTAACTACACATTATACAGTAGCTGGTGCTGGTGATGCTAGTGGAGGTTCAATAACTTTCACTACTGGTAACACTCCAGCGTCTGGTGAAACAGTTGTAATAATTAGAGAAGTTCCGCAAACTCAAGCGATAGATTATATCGCTAATGATCCATTCCCTGCGGAATCTCACGAAGAGGGTTTGGATCGTGCAACCATGACAACTCAACAAGTTCAAGAAGAACTTAATAGATCCATAAAATTGTCAAGAACAAACACAATGACATCTACAGAGTTTACTGTAGGTGCAACAGACAGAGCCAATAAAATTTTAGCATTTGATTCTTCTGGAGAAATTTCAGTAACACAAGAATTAGGTACATACAAAGGAACAGATGCAACAGTAACTACAGAAGCATATAATGTTAGAGATATAATTAAATCAACTACTTCAGCTCAACTTAATAATGTTTACATTTGTATAGCAGACGCTGTTGTAGGAGATTCATTAACAGACACAGATCACTTTGAACTTTTGGTAGACGCAGTTAGTGCAGCAACAAGTGCTACAGCTGCCGCTTCTAGTGCTACTGCCGCTGCATCATCCGCAACAGCTAGTGCTAACTCAGCAACTGCTTCAGCTAACTCTGCAACAACTTCTGGAAACTCTGCAACTGCTTCAGCAAATTCTGCTACTGCTGCTGCAACTTCAGCTACAGAAGCTGCCGCTTCCGCTGATGCTTTTGATGATATTTACTTAGGTTCTAAATCTTCTGATCCATCTACAGATAATGATGGTGATGCTCTAGCTGCAGGTATGCTTTATTTCAATACTACCAATGATATTCTTCGTGTTTACTCTGGTTCAGCTTGGCAAGACGCTGCAATTAGTTCTACTGGCGTTGTAACATTAACTGGTACACAAACTCTTACAAACAAAACTTTAACTGCTCCAAAAGTAAATGAAGATGTAGCAGTAACTTCTACTGCAACAGAATTAAATATTTTAGATGGAGCAACTGTAGTTGTTGGAGAAGTAAACGCTTTAGATTTAGGTGGAACAGGAACTGGAACTGCTATAGCTAGTAAAGCTGTTGTTCTTGATGGTAATAAAGATTATACTGGAATAAGAAATGTTAGTTTAACTGGTACTCTTGGTGTTACTGGGATTTCTTCTTTTGCTGTAGCAGCTAATGTTGCACAGGCATCACTTACTTCATCATCAAATGCTGTAGCTTGGGATGCTTCTGCTAAACCAAATGCAGTTCATGTTACAACAGAAAACACAACTTTTTCTGCACCAACTAACAATGTTGAAGGTGCATTTATAGCTTTAGAAATTAATTACAATGGTTCACATACTATTGCTTTTAATACTGTCTTTGAATTTGCAGCATCAACTGCACCAACATTTACTTCAACAGATGGTAAAACTGATATATTAGTATTCAGATACAATGGTGCTGTATGGCAAGAAGTAGGTAGAACATTAAATTTAAGTGAAAGTTAAAATATGTACGCAATAGTAGAAGATAACAATATTACACAATATATAAATTTTCCTAAATCAGTAGTGATAGGAGATGTAAGATACCCAGCAAAAATTTTTGAGTTATGGTCTCAATCAGAAAAAGAAGCAATAGGTATTTATGAAATAGTAGTTGATAAAACAAACTACAAAGACCCAGCATATTACATAAATACAAACTCAACTTACACATTTGCAGATGGTCAAGTTACAGAATCTTGGGGAACTGCAACTGCTAAACAATTAGAAGATAGTTTTTGGACTCAACAAGATAGTGATGATGGAGATTTACCTGATGATAAAGAAGTTGGAGATTTAAAAGTTGAGGGATTAAAAACACAAAAGAAAAGAATTGTAAAACAACAAGCATCTAATCTTCTTGCTAAACATGATTGGCAAGTAGTAAAAGCAACAGAAGTTTCAGATTATTCTGTACCTAGTGCAGTAACAACATACAGAGCAAATGTTAGAACTAAATCAAATGAAATGGAAACTGCGATTGATAACACAAGTGATGTAGATGCTTTAAAAACTTTATACGAATACACAAACACAGGAACAGAAGCTGATCCTGTATTCACAAGACCATTAGGCGAATTTCCAACATTGGAGAATTAATGCTACCAACTATTGCAACAGGAAATGTAGGTTCAGCACTAGCTGGAGAATATGAAGTTGCTAACTCATTAAGATATAATGGATCAGATGTAGCAGATGCTTTAACAAAAAGTATAAGTTCAACAAGTTCAGTTACAAAAAGTACATATTCAGCATGGGTTAAAAGATCAGAGTTAGGTAGAAATCAACATATAAATTATGTTGAATCAGGTGGAAGATATAGTGAAATTTATTTTAACACTAGTGATCAAATATTAATTTTTCATTATCATAGTGCAACTACGCAAGCACACTTAGTAACTTCTAGAGTATTTAGAGATGTTTCAGCTTGGTATCATATAGTTGTTGCTTTTGATAGCACACAAGGAACAGCAAGTAATAGAATTAAATTATATGTAAATGGTGTTCAAGAAACATCATTTGGTACAGAAACATATCCAAGTTCTAGTGCAGATTTAGCTTTTAACACAAGTGGTCAAACACACAATATAGGAAATGCAAATTTAAGTGCTTCATTAAGTTTAGATGGATATTTAACAGAAGTTTGTTGGATTGACGGACAACAACTAGACCCAACATCATTTGGAGAATTTGACGAAGATAGTGGAATATGGAAACCCATTGATGTATCTGGTTTAACCTTTGGCACAAATGGATTCTATTTAGACTTTGAAAACTCTGGTAGTCTAGGTGCAGATGTATCAGGTAATGGAAATAACTTCACTGTAAATAATTTAACTAGCATAGATCAATCTACTGATACTTGCACATTAAATTATGCAACATTAAATAATTTAGATAAAAACCTTTCAAATGTAGCTTTATCTGAAGGAAATTTAAAAATGACTACCTCTGCAACAAATGTTGGTGGCAGAGCAACAATGGGTGTTTCCTCTGGCAAGTGGTTTTGGGAAGTTAAAATTGAAGATAAAGGTTCAAATGTTGCAATCATTGGGATAGCTCAACCTACTAATTGGGATTTAAATTATGTAGGCTCTAGCTCAACAAGTTATGGATATAGTAGTGGTGCAGAAAAATATAATAATACTTCATCTTCTTCTTATGGTGCGTCATGGACAACAAACGATATTATTGGTGTAGCATTAAATATGGACGATGGAGAAATAGCATTTTATAAAAATGGAAGCTCTCAAGGAACTGCTTATACAGGAATACCAACAACAGATTTTATGTTACCAGCATTTTCTGGTCAATCTGGTACTGATTTTTTAGCAAACTTCGGCTCTCCACCTTATGCAATCTCATCAGGCAATACAGATGGTAATGGCTATGGAAACTTTGAATATGCAGTACCTAGTGGATATTATGCACTTAACACAAAAAATTTAGCGGAGTATGGATAATGGCTTACACAGATATTGACCGACCAGATTTATACTTCAATACAAAATTATATACAGGTAATGGCTCAACACAATCTATAACAGGTGTAGGTTTTCAACCAGATTGGGTGTGGTTAAAAGCTAGAAGTTCTGCATACTCACATCAATTATTTGATGTTGTAAGAGGTGCAACAAAACTTTTATCTTCAGAAGAAACAAGTGCTGAACAAACTTTATCAGGTGTAACTTCTTTTGATAGTGATGGTTTTGCTGTAGGTTCAGATGCTGGAAGTAATAATAACACAACAACTTTTGCATCATGGAATTGGTTAGCTGGAAATGGAACTGCATCAAACTCAAATGGAAGCATAACCTCAACTGTTAGTGCCAACACTACTGCTGGATTTAGTATTGTGTCTTATACAGGAACAGGCAGTAATGCTACTGTCGGTCATGGTTTAGGTTCTACACCTAAAATGGTTATATGTAAAAATAGAAGTAGTGGGTCTGTTGGTTGGTCATCTTGGCATACAGGAATTGGAGATGGAAACAATTATATTTTATTAAATACAACACAAAGCACTTTAACAGCTTCTAATATATGGAATAGTACAATTCCAACATCTTCAGTAATTTCTGTTGGTTCACATCCATCTACTAATGAAAGTGGAAGTAATATGATAGCCTACTGCTTCGCAGAGAAAAAAGGATTTAGTAAGTTTGGAAGCTACACAGGGAATGGAAGCACAGATGGAACATTTGTCTATACAGGATTTAAACCAGCTTGGGTTATGGTTAAGAGAACAGATAGTGCTGGAGAAGATTGGAATATGATTGATAATAAAAGAGACCCATTTAATAATGGTTATCATCAATTAGTTGCAAATAGTA
>Ga0196891_1000147_pt1 | contig 17735 bp, 9 predicted proteins | sample VirMetDEL_Nov_24_FD_169096 | JGI IMG/M metagenome (GOLD analysis project Ga0196891, IMG submission 169096) | Aqueous microbial communities from the Delaware River and Bay under freshwater to marine salinity gradient to study organic matter... | ecosystem: Environmental > Aquatic > Marine >... | reverse complement strand
AAGACTATTTTCATTGTATCTTAAACTACCTTGACCGCCTTTGTCTTTTCTTGGAACAATAAAATCATTTAGTTTTTTGTCTTTAAGCTTAACAACACTTTGCTTAAACTGTTCTGCTTCTAAAGAAGTAAGATAACCTAGGTCGTAAGTTTTACGAACAAGCTCTTTTAAAGCAAACTCTTCATCTAAACCATCTAAATAAGTATTTATACCTTCTTTATCTGTAATATCAAAAGTTCTAATAGTTTGTATTATATTCATAACTCTAGTTTCAAAATTAGGAGTAGTAGAATATATTGTTGTTTTTACACCTTTGCTAGAAGAAAACTGAAAGTCTACATTTTTCTTTAATGTAGCTGCTACTTGACCTATAATACTAGCTGCATCGCCATGTTTATCTACAAACGCAGGTGACTTTAAACCAGTAATAACAGCATCATTAAACACTATGTTTGCTAAGTATTGTAAAACTCTTTCTTGAGCCATATCAAGTCTCAACTCTTTATTAATAGCTGCTTGACTTACACCAGCATCTTTTAAGTTTTGTATTTGTTCAAGCTTCAAAAGCTCTTCTATTAACATTGCTTTTAACGCTGGAGTTAATTTTACTTTAGTTCTTCTTGTATTACCAGCAGTTACGTTTTTAACATTAGCCGTTTTGTCAAACTCAGACTCTTTTTTACGCATCCTAACTCTACCTGTTTCTGGATCTAACACAACTTCTTCAGTAAGACCTAACCTTAACTTTGTTACTTCAGCTACAGGCATAGACTCGTATATTATATCAATTTTATCTTTTACAAAATCAATATACTTATCTGTAGTATAACTAGGAGATCCTGGAAACAAAGTATTTCTTATATATCTCCAGTCTTTCTTATTTTTTTTAATTAAATTAGTTGGAAAGTCTTTTGGATCTTGTGTATTGTCAGAAACTATTTTAGCGTTTTCAGCAGCTGTTAACGTTATTTCATCATATATATTTCCACCAGCTTCTATTCCTAAAGCTTCTCTTAATTTAGATGTTTGTCTATTGTTTTTAATAGCTTCTTGTGTATCTAATATTTCATCTATACTTGTGCCGCTGTATAAATTTTTGTTCTCTTGTTCTGCTTTTTTCTTAAGTTCAAGTCTTTTTGTAGCATCTGTAGTAATTTTGTTTATTCTAAGAGGAAATAAACCTTGCATATATGCTCCAAAGTTTACAGGATTTACTATGTTAGCTTCACCGTCAATATCTTTAGCTACAACTTTTTTAGGTATTGGTTTGTCTTCTTCTTTGTTTTTTTCTACAATAGCATCAAACTCTATTTCAGTTAACAAAGGTTTGTATGTTCTTGAAAGATCAGTTGCTATAGCAAGAACACTTTCTTGCCACTCATCTTCTGATACAACAAAGTCTTTGTCAGCTTGCCATTTTCTTTCATTAACCATTATAGCACCAGCGTTATTAATTATAAAATCACCTTGTAAACTTTTAATTTTTCTAGGATTATTTATATTAACAATCATCAGGTCTTGTATCTCTTTATTTTTAGCAGATACATTTTCACCAAAACCTGGCATTAACTTTCTAGCCTCAGCAGCTACTTCACCAGGTGACTTAGACATTAACATGGCTTTTTCTTCAATTATATTAATATCGTTATAGTGGTAAACTAAAGGATTACCTTCTTTATCTAAAAACCAATCAACAGCTTGTTTTTCATAACCAGTTCTTATACCACCTCTATTTATTTCTCTTATAAAGTTTAATATATCAGCATCTGTTAAGTCTGCTTTTAATATATCTTCAAAAGCCGTTTTTAAATTATCTAAACCGTCTCTACCTTCTATACTAAAATCTTGAATCCTATACTCAAACATAGCGTCAGATAAATAAGGTATGTACTCTTCTAAACCTCTTTTGCTTATCGGAACATATTTTCTTGAACCTACCTTACCCATAACTTTAAAATCAACGCCCGGGGTAAGAGTTGCAAACGCTCTTTTTATAAGACTTTCTTGAATATTTAAATTAATAAGACCAGGATCGTTAAGTAATAAGTCTTGCACTTTATTAATTAAGTTTAGCTTATCACTATCATTCATACCAAACATGTCGTTGTGAATATCTTCGTGGTTAAACACGTTACCAGCTAAAAGAGAAAAGTCTTCTTTGTTTATATTGTTATCAACGTTTTCTAGTAAAATAATGTTTAGATTTCTACCTTTATATTTAAGACCAGCAAAAACACCATTACCCTCGCCATTTTTTACATCTTCAATCATTTCTGGCTTTAAGTTTTCAAGCCCATATTCTTTTTTCAAAAAAGCCAAAGCTTCTTTGTTAGTGTTAAACACTTTGTAATACCTATCAGAATTTGGATCTTGATTATGCTTGGTAGCAACTTCATTATACATTTTGTTTTTCCAAGCTTTTACTTTAGCTCTAAGTATGTCTTCGTTTACTTTTGTTTCTTGCTTTGTTAAATACTCTAACTCTTGTTGGTTGTTTTTGTATTGCTCTGTTTCTTTATAATTTTCCCCGTATTTTTCTTTTATTTTTTTAGCCTCTGTTTTGTTATTTTTAAAATCAATATTTAGTTGTGCTAAATTATATAGTTTTTCTTTTATAACTTCCTTAGCAGTTCCGTCTTTTGTCCAAGCTAAACCACCATAACTTTCGTTTCTTAACAAATTGTCTAGCTCGTTTAACACGTCTATTTGTGCTTGATAGTCTTCAGATGTTACCTCTTTGTTTAACTTTTCTGTAAGTTTTGCTATATCGTTTTGAACGGCATTTGTCATGGCGTCAGGATTAAGCAAGTCAAATATAGCGTTGTAAGAATTTTTAGCTGTTTGTACAGTTACCGCAGCACCACCACCAAGAAAAGGAGATGTTAACGCTGTAGTTAAAAAAGTTTCTTTTTGTTCTTTAAAATAATTATCCCAAGCATTACCATACGAAGAGCCCGCGTCAACTCCAGCTGTTGTAACTGTGTTTTGAATTAATTCTATAGGTACTTCAGTTGCTGCTGTTGATAACATTGTTTTACCTATATTGCCACCTGTTTTTATAGCGTTTTTGTAATAACGTTTTTTAATTTCATTATATAGTTGTAATGGCATTATCTTAACCTTACTAGCTTTAAATATTATAAAACCATCAGTAGCAACTTCTAAGCCCGCGTTAACAAAGCCAACACCTTTGGATATGTTTTCTATTTTTTCAGAAACACTACCATCTTCTATTATCTCAATCATTTGAGCTGGTGTTGGATTATTTCCATATCCTCTTTTTTGAGCTTCAAGCTGTATCATTTCTTCATAAGCACCAGCACCTTCTAAAGCAAAAGGATAAAATATAGATGTAAATATACTACCCATTAAATTCATGGTCTGCTTACCCATTTCTCTTTGCCAACCGTCAAGAGAGTGGTAAGCTTTTGGGTTGTTTATTTTGTTTAATATATCTTGTATCTCTTGTGTTTGTAAAATATTTTCTAATATCTTAGCGTTGTAAGCTTGCTCTGCTGTGTTTAACCTGTTTACTAAATCATCTACTTTGTAATAACCTGCTTTTATACTTAATGAAGGAGTTGAGTAACTACTTACTTGACGCATCCCAGTATAATATACTTTACCGTTTTTTACTTGGTTTACGTTTGGAATATTTCCCCCACCTACAGCAGGTAGTTCTGTGCCGTTAATTAAAGCTTCTTTGTAATTGATAATATTTCTGTAGTCTTTGTTAAGATACATTCTACCAATTATTTTAGATGCTTTTGGCACGTGTAAAGCTAGTTGCTCCCAAGCACCACCAATAAAATCTGATTTAGCATACCAAGGATATATATCATCTACATTATCAACTTGCATTGCGCTAGCAATGTCTCTGTTAAAAACGCTTTCAGAAGCAGCTTTATTAGTATTAAACACTGTTTGGTATTGATCATTGTTACTTAATACCTCGTATTTTATTTCATCATACTTAACAGATATTGCATCAGAAGCATCTTCTGGTTTTACGTTTCCTTTAATTACATTATCAACAAGTTCGACAACAAAAGTCTCAAGCTTTTCATTTATTTCATTAGACATTTGCTCAACTAGCTGTGTTCCTTTAGGGCTATTGTGAAAAATATCCATTGCGTTGTCAAACACTTCGTCTCTATAAGTCAACATCTCTTGGCCAGACAAATCTTCTGACATACGAAAGTTCATTGTGTAAGCATAGTCAAAAGCTTCGTCATACAGTTCGCCATCAAACAAACCGTCAAGACTTGTTTTTTTAATTTGCTTTGCGTTATTAGCTATAGTTTTTAACTCGTCAACGACAACTTCCCTTGGCTTTCTAGTGCTGCTACCAGTACCAACTTTATATCTATTGCCACCTACTTTAATTACTTCAGCAAGAGGTACAGATTCATCAAACCCTACGTTTAATCCATCGTAATATTTTCTACCTTTTTTTACAACTTCTTCTTCTGGTTTTGTCAAGTCTTCTTTGGTTAACCTAGTTTTTTTAGGTTCTTTAATGTCAACTCCTTTTAACAAACCGCCAATAAAAATATCGTCTTCTTTGTCTTTTTTTATTTGCTTTTGTAACGCAGGTATTTTTTCTTTGATAACCTCTTCAGGTACACCATCATTTTCCATACCAGCAATTACACTGACTAGCTTTTCTTGCTCTTCAGTCATAACAGGTGGATCCATTAAAACACTGTTCGTTTCTTCAGCCATATTAAAGTGAATATTTTTTTAGTAATTGTTGTGCTGTCATTTGACCGGCTTCAGCAAAAGCTTCTTGGGTTGCTTTAGCCATATCGTGTTCTGATTTAAGTTTTCTTTTTAACCAATAAGAAACTTCATCTTTTAATTTATTTTCTTGAAAGTTAGGGCTGTCAACATCTGCCCAGCTAATATCTTCGTTTGGATTAGCTTCTTTATATTGCTCTATAAATGATGGCCCAGCAAAATCATCCCAAGCAAAAGCCAGTGTATTTTCTTTTGAGTCTAACAAACCATTAACAATAACTTCTGAGTGATACTCATTAAATGGTTTTCTATTCCTAGAGTCTTCTCCCATTTTATTAGCTGCTTTTCTAAACTCCGCAAATTTACCCTCTGGTTTCATAAACACATCTTTAAACATATCGCTAGACTTAATTACAAAGTTTGGTTTATCTGATTTATTAAAATCACCAAAAGCAAATTCAATGTCATCAAACTTTTTATCACCGCCAACGGTAACTTCAGGTAAAGGTAATATCATTTTATATAAATCATCTCTTTCCATAAATATAGCATTTTGCATAAATTTATTTTTACCAGACGATCCTTTAGAAAACATACGTTTTGTAGATTCTCCACCACCGTTGTTTTCTATCCACTCAGACTTTTTCTCCATTAAGTTGTTTACTTTTTGCGCTAAACCTCTTAATGTGTTTATAGAATCGTTAACAATTTTACTGTTAGCCTCTTGGTCTATGTACATATTTGCTTGGTCCTTTAGTTGTTTTGAAAAGTCAAAAACTCTAGAATTTGCTTGTGCACCTAAAATATCTAGCTTTTCATCACCAACTACAGACATATTAGCAATGTAATTATCTACATCTCTTTCAATGTTTGGGTTTTGCATTTGTAAATCTTGAACAGGATCATATGTTTGTTTTACAGGCGAGTTGTCTAGCATTTTAGCTGGAGAAGGAGTGTAGTCATAATCACCAGCCATACCTCCACCACCCGGAAGCGGTTCGCCGGCGTTAGGACCTGTTCTATAAGTAGCTTGATTAGTAACTCTATTTAAAGTGTCTGATGGATATTTTTCGTTAAACTCATCTATAGACATTTTTTGACCGTTAACCTCAACTGTGTTTGGATCTCCTTTAAAATATTTTGACCTAACTTTTATTCTTTGTGCTTTTTGCTCTTCAACAGCTTTTTCTTCAGGAGATGAATCGTCAGGATATTGATTAAACTCTTTTTCAACTTCTTTTTTTATTGCATCTTTTTCTTTTTGTGAGGGTAACAACGACGGATCAATATCTACATCGTTAGCACTAGGATCAGCGCTAGTATCAGTACCAGAATCAGTGCTAGGGTCACGATTATCATCTTTTGGTTTTGGGTCTGGATCTGGTTGTTGCATTTTTGCTATTTGAGCTTCAAGAGCTTTTATTCTATCTGCATCAGTTTTTTCTTTTTTATCTTCACTACCCAAGTAAGATTTAGTAAGGCCAACAGCGGCTGTTCTTGCCATAGGCTTAAACATAGCGTCAACACCTTCAACACCCATTTCAGGTATTCTAGTACCACCACCAGTTCTAGTGTATTTATTTACACCTTTGTAATTTTCTATTAAAGCTTGATTTATTTGTAAAGGACTAGTTTTTTTCTTTTTCATAATTATATTTTGTGTTTATCCTTGTTCTTTTGGAGTAAGAAATTTTTGAGCTTGTTCGCCAAACGCGCCTCCTTGTCCAAAACCAATTACAGAACTACCAATATCCCCAATACCACTTGCGATCATTTGTGTTGCTCTTTGCCTAGCAGCGTCAGCTTCTTTCGATCTTTGCATTGACATACCAAATAATGTTTCAACCTTATCTTTTTTCTGACCTCTAGAATACACCTCGCCTTCTCTTTCCATTGCTTGTATTTTACCAGCCATAGATCTTTCGGCTCTTTGATTAGCAGCTTCTTGCTGACCTATACTTGCAGAAGCTCTTCTTGCTTGTTGTGAACCAGCGTTAACCATAGCTTGTATGTTACCAGCTGTAAAGCCACCACTTTGTTGTATGCTTCCAAGCATGTTAGCTTGCTGTTGTTGAGCCATGTCTTTTTCAAACTGTGCTTGCTGTTGATTTACAGTTAAGTCTTCCATAGTATTTTCCATATTTAAATACGGATTACTAGTGTCTAAACTTTCGTAAGCATCTCTTCTTTGCTGAAGCTCTCTATTTGCAGCTTTTTGCTCTTGTATTCTTTTTTTACGACCAGCTAGCGCCATACCTATTTTAGTTAATCCTGACGCGGCAGCTACTCCTGCTATTATAAAACTCATATTTATTTGTTTTTATTTTGATATTCTTCGTATTCCTCGTAACTTCGTGAAACTATCTCAGCTTCTAATTTATTTAAATCTTGTGTGTTTGTTGGGTTTTTATGTATATTGACAAATATACTATCTTCAACAGCGTATATAACTCTTTTTATTCCAGGTGAACATTTAACATAACACGGCGCAATATAATCTTCTACTGTTTCGTGCGCGTGTATAACTATATGTCCTGTTAATAAAAACCAAAGATGTTCATGATTATGTATAGCACCAACAACCATAGAGTCTTTATTCATTTCCATTTGTCTAACATATATACCATCTGCAAAACTATGTTTTAAAGGAAATAATTCACTTCTAACGACCTCACCGTTATTACCTATAATGTTTTCGTTATCAACATTTTTAAGTAATTGGTCTTGTAGTTTGATTATTTTTGATTTTGTAACTACCGAGTTATCAGACATATAATATAAGTTAATTATTTATATTATAGTTACACTTTTTAACGTTTATTTACTACTTTCAAAATAATCTGAACCAACGCTGAACAACTCAGATTTTATACTTGAAGAGTTAACAAACTTTACCTCAGCATAATAACCTAGTATACTAGTTAAGTTTACAGTGTTATCTTTAGAAAAACTAATAAAGTCACTACTAGTTGGTAGTTGATTGCTACCTAGTGTTGTATTGCAAACTAAAATCCACTTATCGTTTGTTAATGTAATAGAAAGTATTTTGCCTATTTCAACAATAGCTGATTGAGCAGACGTTTTAAAACCAGCCACTGTAGTTGTTGGGCTGTAATAAGCCGTATCACCTACTTGGCATGACTCGTTTAAATTTACTGTTGTTGGAAATGTTAGTGTTATCTGCGGCATGTTATGATACGTTAGTTATTGAATCTAGTGCTAATGTGTATTTTACGTTTGAACTACCAAGTGTTTGAACAGTAATAGTACCACCGATAGTCATTCTATCTTGATTTGTTTCGCTGTCAACAGAACCATGCGTTACGCTAAAACCTGACATAGCCCATTCCCAACCACTTTCAGATCCAGAAGTAACAGTCATTGCTGCTACAGCAGTTGCGTCAGGAGCGTCTATTATAGCGTCTACACTTGAAAATTCTTCTCCAGCGTCACCAGTTATTTCAACTTTAAATGTATTAGATGCTGTTTCGTTGTTTAATTCAGCAAACGAAAATACTAAATCACTTGGCATAGGGGCTGATATATCACCAGCTGATGCAAATGCCAACGTAAATGTTTTTGTTGCGTTAGATATTATGCTACCTATGTTTCCAGAAGCACCATCTGTGATATTTGCTGGTAATGTAGTTCCAAATCTACTACTTAAAGTAAAAGTGTATGTTGTTGTTGACGCAACAGCTGGGAATACAATTTCGTGTGTAGTAGAACCTTCATTACCTATTTCACTATCAATTGTAGTTGCGCCAGAAGTAAATGTGTCGCTACTGTCATCGTAAGTGTTACTACCGTTTGATATAGACATAGAGTATGTTGCACCTGCAGTTCCATACAACGTCAAACTTCTTGTCTCACCTCCTTTAGCGTTTATTTCTCTGTTAGTGTCTAAAACAACATTTGTTACTTTGCCAAAAAACTCAGTGTCTGGTATTGTTGTAACAGCTGGATTTACATCTTCAACGCTACCACCAAGCTCACTACTTGAAGTTATATTTACTAAACCACCAAAAGGTCTTTTAGGCGCTAAAGGTGATATACCACCAGTTCCACCACCAGCTAAAGGATATACAGTTGCTTGCGTTCCTATTATGTATTCAAATAAAAATCCTAACCCATAATTGTTACCACCAAAAGTAGGATCAAGGCTAGAAGAAACAGGTGGGTTTGTATAATAAAACTCTATAGTTCTAGAAGTTTCCTCGCCGTTAGTATTAAATACCTGATTTGTTATTTGAGTTTCAAAATAAGGCAACCAATCAGCTAATCCAAAAGCACTAAACTGTTCTTGTTCTGTAATATCTGTAAAATATTTACCGGTAGCTGCTGTAAAAACTTTTGTCATTAAAAGTGTTTGAACTCCATCATCAACAAGTCCAGATATATTATTTAAAGCTGTATTACTATTTGTTGATTGTGATAAGTTCATACCTGTTAACAAAGGATTACCAGTTACAGAAATAGTATAATCAGAGTTAGTTGGTCCAGTCCAAGTTTCCCATACAGCTGGGTATTGTATAAGATTATCAGCTGAAGCAGATCCGTCTATGTCTATGTTTAAAGTTGTGTCTTGTGCCGGCATTTGAAACGTGTCCATAAAAAACACGTGAACATAAACAACATTATTTGCTGTAACAGGTAAGTAACTATTGGCAGTAGCATCGTAATTATACTCACTGTTAAACATAACAACGTTTTTAATTTCACTAGGTAAAGAAACTGAATTACCACCAGAGCTTGAGCCTATAAAATTATATTGTACAGAACTTAGTAAATTTCCAGTAGAAAAATTTGTAAGCGTTGAAGTCAAGTTAGATGTGCTATCAGCAGCAACACCACCAATTGTAAAATCAGACGCGTTTACTGTAAAGCCAAGATTTGGGGTTATAGTCAATATAACACTACCATTACCAGCTTGATTTGGTAACGTACCAGCAATAACAGAATCACCATTTTGTTCTGTAGTTATACTTTGGCTTATAGTGTAATTTGTAGTTGAACTGTGTCCCATAGTTATTTTTTAATGATCACTAGGATCGTCTTGTACTGTTAAAGTATATTCGTTAGTTCCTGAAGAGTAAGATACAGACTCAGCAAATCCTATACCTTGATAAGAAAACTCTTTGCTATCTAAGTTAGCTAGATTAGTAGCTTCTCCATACAAATAATTAAACCACTTTCCTTCTTTTTCTTTAAACTCTTTTAATCTAGCTGTTTGCAAATCTGTTGTTACTGCATCAACAAACCAACCTTTCTTTTCTTGCAAGTTGTAAAACTCGTTATCGTTATAAGAAACTCCATCAACTGTTTCTGTTGTAAATAAATTTACTTGTGATTGTGTGCCTTCGTAGTTTAGCGTGTTAAAACTTTTTACAGAACCAGGTTGATCATTTAGCAATACCGTAACGCTTGAAAGCGCGTTGTTAGAAGAGCTTGCTGCGGTGCCATAAAAATTGTTAGTTTCGCTGTTATCATGATGAAGATATATCTCGCCATTTTTAAACGTGTAATAATTATTGTCTAAGCTTAAACCGCTTTCTTTAACAAAAGATTTAAAAGAAGGCCAACCTTTAGATTTTTCACTGTAACTAACCGTTGTGTTTATTTTTGGAGTATAAGATATACCAGCCCCAAGCTTTGTACCGTCAGGATTTATTCCTCTATCATGTAGTGTTAGATTATATAAATTTTTCTTTTTATCGTAACTACCTATCAAATCAGAAGCTAAAGGCAAGTTATCTCTAAAATAATCTTCCATGCCTTGGTTAGATATAACAGTTAAGCCGTCCATAGATAGTCTTAAAACAGCTCCTCTAGCTTTGTCTGTAAAATATATTCTAAAGTTTTCCTGAGCAAAAGACTCTGGATTTTTTGATATACCAAATTCACCACCAAAAGGCTGTGCTGTGCCTAAAACTCTATTTGTAGCTGTTAAATTGACATTTCCATCAGCATTAAACAAAGCGTCTTTATTTGCTAGTATTTTCAAAACTTTATCTTCACAAAAAGCAACTACATTGTTATCTCTAGTAAATAGTTTTTGTATTGATCCGTATTGAGTGTTTAGGTCTTTTGTAATACCACTTGATGCTATAAACTGATTTAAGTTGTTAATACCATTCATAGAGTTGTAAATGCCAGAAAATATTAAACCTGACTTTCTTTGTTCTTCATTGTATTGCTCTGCTAAAACTGTAGACGCTTTAACTCCTTTACCTATGGTAACTTGATTAAAATCATCTCTTATTCTGTCAGACTCAACACCCTGTGGGAAAGAAAAACAATTACTATATGCCAAAGTCATTTTTTGATTAGCAACGTCTCTATAAAACTGTATACCAGTTGCAATAGTAATTCCTTGTGGCTGTGTAGACGCCGTGATGTTTTGTATTTTAGCAGTTACTTGACCACCGTCTGGTCTTGTAAACACAACTATCTCGCCTTGAGCAGGATCTGTAATGCTACCATCTAATGTTACTGTGTTGTCACTCCAGCTAAATACTTTTGTTCCAGCAGCTACAGTGGCACTACTACTAGGTAGCAAGCTAACTGTAGAACCGATAGGAGCAAACATTTCGTTTGTATCAGAGTTTAAATCAACCGGATATGTAGCGCTAGCTTCATAATAAACATCTAAATCTGTATCTTTTTTAGGCTCAGTTTCCCAAACGCCAGGATTATCAGTAAATTTAGCAGATTCAAAGTTGCTCTTTCTAACTAATTCTATAAGCATGTTTTGCGTACCGTCATGTCTTATATCAGTAGGATAAAAACCGCTAGCAGTTCTTACTATAGGTGGATTTACTTTTAAAGTCCATTTATCTCTATATACTCTACCATTATTTCTTTTAGTTCCTATAGAAGAAAAAGTTCCAGTATTTGCTGTTGTTGTTTGAAAATTCCTAATACCTCTTTCATATCTATAATCTAAAACTTCATAAATAGTACCATCTGGATCATCAGCAAATCTAAATTTAGCACCTCTTTGAAACCACTCTTTAGAAAACTCATAATCTTCTGGTTGTATATCTTGACCGTGTTGACTCCATAACTCTGGTGGATTATTAGGTCCATAGCTTGTGTCTTCAAAACCTACCCAAGAAATATCAATTCTAGTGCCCATAGGTTCTCCAGCGTAACGCCATATACCTTTAGGTTCTTCAGCACCGTTAAAACTACCATACCCAGTTACTTTACGACCGTCATGTTCTACTAAACTATCTGTTTCAAAAACACCAGTTCCATAGTTTGTGGTAGCCATAACTCCAGTACCGCTAGATGCAGGTGGATTTGTAACAACAGAGTCTTCGTCAATAAAAAACCCACTACCATTACCGTTTCTATTAAATCTTATAAAACCATCCCAAAAATTATAACCGTTATTTAAAGCGGCGTTGCAAAGAGAATCGTCTACACCTCCAAAACCAGTGCTTGTTGTCCAATCGTAATCATAAACATTAGCTCCTTGAGCAGCTACTGAATCAGGCATAGCAGCGTGTCTTGGGTGATCGTTAACAGGTTTTAAATACCTAACATTTCTTGCAGAATAAACAGCCATGTTTTCTTCTGAAGTAATCTGCTTGCCAACTATTTTTTCTCTTATTAACTGATCATTTTCAATTTTAACAAAAAATCTACCGTCAAACTCGGCTTTATTTTCTATTTTGTATTGTATAAGTTCTAAAAATAAACCAGATATTCTTGTTGCGTAAGTCTGAGCTGTTGAAGTAAACTCACAATCATCACCTAAAGGTTTTGCTAGTTTAATTTTATAATTACCACCTTGACCAGTGTTAGTTATTGCAACAACTTCGTATTCAGCGCTTTCGTTATCTGCACTACGAACTTTTATAAAAAGATCGTCTTGTAGATGTGGTGATTTAGGATCCGCTGTTCCAGATGCATCAACAATAACCATGTCGCTATTGTTCATTGCCGCGTAAGGAACTTCTATGTAATCAAATCCAGGCAATGGAAATCCATCACCACCATTACCAATATGTGTTTTTGCCGTGTTGTCAAAATGATCACCTAAAACTTTTCTATCTTTTTTTATGTAATCAGGCGCTTCGTTTTCAATAGCTATCACTTTATATCTAGCATTGTCGTCGGCTACAGAAGAATTATCCGCGTGAGATTTTTTTAGTATTAAATAAGTATCTTCGTCAATTTTATTTCTTTCTGAAGAAGGAAAACTTATCCATATGTTACCATCTTTAGCGTTGTACCATCTGTCCATTGCTAAATTATAGTATTCATTAGATGGTTCTTTTATATAAAACTTAAAAGCATGAGCCCATGATGGTGGTTGGTTTTTTACTACAGCTTTTATTTTAGTATAATTATCACTAAATACCTTGCTAACTCTTTGAACACCTTTTTCTGGACCAACTAAAACAGGTGTTTCTCTACCGTATTTATCTAAATAAACTATACCTACTTGATAATCTCTTATTGACTTAACAGATTTTTCAGCAAAATCTTTATAGTTATCAAAAGAATTTACTTGTAAACTAGTTTCAATATCAATAACTTTATCAACATTATAGTTTTGTGTATAATTACCGTATAATAATCTATTACCAGTTATTTCCTGAGCCTTTGCTTTTCTAGGAACAACATCAAAAGGTCTTAAAAACTGATCAGATGGTAATACAGCGTGTATCATTTCTGTATCTATAACAACTTCACCTCTTGCATAAGCTCTATTTACAAGATCCGGCCAAACAGGGTGATCGTCTTTTGACGTTATAGTTTTTACAGTATATATATTTGTGTTGTTAGATTCTTTATACAATATGTCTATAGCTACAACATCACTAGGCCTTGCACTTCCTATTTCTCCAGGTTCTGGCACATACTTTTTTAAACACAAGGATTTTAATCTATTAGTCATTCCTAGATTGTGACCTTTTTTTGGCTCATAATCAAATGGACCTGGTAAAAAAGCTACTTCAGAAAAAGGTGCAAACGCAGAATATTCACCGTCAGTATATTTATATCTATAACTAAACCTTGGAAATTTAAATTCAAATATAGAATCTTTTTGTTCTAACAAAGTAAAAAACTGTTCGCCGTTAGCATTATAAGTTAAAGAGTCACTTATTGATAATATTTCAGCTTCAAATATACCAAGCATTAAGTTGTTGTTGCTATGGCCTGTTGGTATTTGAGATATTTGAACTCTAACCTCGTAATCAATATAATCTGTAGGAGTTACTGATTGATCGTTAGTTATTATTACAACATCACCAACTCTGTAATCTGGAGCTTGATCAAAGGTAATTTGAACAAAATCACCAGCTTCCATCATTGCTGTAGAGCTTGTGAAAAATTGTATTGTTGCTTGAGCGTCAGTTCTATTTGAAACCCCAGTTATTGCATTTCCTCTATTGTAAGAAGTTCTAGACATGTCTAGTTCTAATGGAGCTTGTGGCGCTGGTCTAAGAACTGTTAAGTGAGATTCTTTAGCGTAAACAGGATAAGTGCCTAATCTATTTGTAGCAACTTTATAAGCGCCTGGTGGTCCTTCTATGTCTTCTATAACTAACCTAGTGTGATGATTATAATTGTCACCTTGAAAAGTTGTTGTTGGATTTGTGTTTAAAGTTCTACTACCACCAGTACCTTTAATACCTCTAGTTATATTTATTTTCTTTGGTTCTGAATTACCATCAGTCCAAAATAACATATCATCAACTACGTTTATGCCTGTGATAAGATGGTTTCTTGAAAAGTTTAAAACTCTTTCAGCTGTAAAAACTATTTGCTCTCCAGCAACAGTTTGAATAGCTCTGTTTAAAGTTATTTTAAAACCATATGACGCGTCATACTCAACGTTTTCAACGTATATTTCATTCAAACTATTTGACCCATAAAAAGTACCGTTAAAAGTACCTGTTATACGCATGCCTTTTCTAATACCAGAAATATTATTAGTAGCAGTGCTACTGCCAAGAGCTATATATAAATATTTAACGGCACTACCGCTAGACGTGCCTATTGATGAGATTACTTTCCATATATCAACAAAAACATATTTAGTTGTTTCTGTTGCTGGATTATACTCGACAATCATGTCTTTAGTAATACCGCTTCTAGTTGCATTTGCTTGGTCGTTAAAAACCATCCAATACACTTTGTTTGTTTTATTATCCTGTATAGACCCAACAGTAAAAGCTGTGCTTGTGCCAGTTGCTGACTTTAAAGTATTTCCTAAAGTAGTTTGTATAGTACCAATGTTAGAATCTTCTGAAGTAGAAACTTCAATATTCATAGCATCTCTATACTCGCCGTTAGGTACTAATCTTTCATCAAGGTCTTTATTCATACGACCTTTAGTAAAATTATGCTTTAACTCAGCCATATATTAGTGTTTTATTTGTTTAGATTTACCTCTCATTACCTGAGCAAGTTCTTCTAATTTTAAATTTGATAGTCTTAATTTTGCAACTCTTGCAGCCGCGAATTTTTCTTGTTTAAATCTTCTTACAATATTTTCATTAACAGCAGATCTTGTTGATAATAATGCGTAAGCTATGTGTTTATATAAAGCTTCTTCTGCAAACTTGTGTATTTGCATTTCAGCATCTGTTCCTAAACTATCACTTATATATTTTAAAGTAATTGTTTTACCAGCTATACTAGAACTAAAATGTATTTTACCTGCTAATTGATCTATGTAAAAAGATCCGTTAGCTTGAGAGTACTGAGGATCAATACCATATCTCTGCCCTGTGTTAGGCCAATACCTATCATCTTCGTAATCGTCTTGATTTGTTACGGGTGTATGTGACTTGTAAGAAGTCCAAGTATCTGATTCAGTTTCAAAATCTAATTCGTCAGCGCTTAAATTATAAGTGCCATCAGCGTTTTGCTTTATAGCCTTTGGGTTTGAAGTTTTAGAAACAGGATAAAGTATACGCTCAATACCAGCGTCGTCTTTCCAAGTTAACTTTACATAATTAACATAATCTTGTGGTAAAATCATTTGTAAAGTTGTTGGTACTTCTATTTCTTGAGCTTTTTGAGAACGTAGTATATCATAACTCATCTCAGCTAAACCTCGTTGCGCATGAAATGCAATGTCTGTTCTTTTTACTTTAGGTAATAGTTTGTTTTCACCAACATAAGCAATTATAAAATTATTTATAATGTCTTGTAAAGAAACGTATTGATAAGCGCCAAGAGTTCCAGCTTCATATTGAGCTTGAGTTTGATTGTCTAGTAATCCCATTTATTATTGTTTTTCTTGTTGTATATTTTTTTGATCCATATTAGCCGCTGTCTGAGCTAAGCCCACTTTATTAATAGTTATACCAGCTAACTCTAATATGTTTATAACTAAACTTTCTTCTTCAGAAGGATGTAATTCAAAATGCACCGCGTTATTAGCATTAAACAAAGCTTTTTCATTTACAACAACGTAAGCCCATTCACATTTTGTAGGTTTTTTAATATAGTTAATGCTAACATTATCCATTCGGTTGCTTGCTGAAAATGTAGTTGGATATAGCTCTATATCATAAGTAGCGGAATTAGCAGCTCTAACATAAACAGGTCTTGATAAAGTTGGTGTTGTTAAATTAGAGTTTAGTAATAAATTTATTTCGTTTGTAGTTACTCTTTCAACAACAACAGAGTCCGCAAAACTATTTCCAAATTGAACTTGACCTAACCTGTAAACATCAGAAGGTAATTTACCTTTGTTACTAGTATTGCTTGCTAAGTCTTGTCCATACAGTTCAAACAAGCTTATTTTTTCTTCTAATATACTAATCATATCAGAATAAGAGTTGTCGTTACCTTTTTGAGTTGATTGAAATTGATGTATATCATAAAAATATTGTTCAAATATGTTCATTTGAGCTTGATTAGCATGTAGGTTAAACTCTTGAGGAGTTAAATAACCTCGTTGTTCTTTGTTAGCCAACGCTAAAACTCTTTGATATACTGTATCTATATTTACCATATTTCTTTTTTGTAGTTTGCGATCGCCCCGTAGAGCGACCGCTTCTACAGTTTGATTATTTTAATTGTTTTTCTATATTTGCATAGATTTCCATACCTTCATCAGTTTTAAACCAAGCGGCTAAAGCTGAGTAAGGATGTTCTTCAAAAGGAACATTCATTAGCTTTCTATCATTAGAACCCCATAAAAAAGTTCTTTGATCGCTAGACATTTTTAGTATTCCATATTCAACAGCTTTAATACCAAAATTTCTTAAATGTACATTTTCATCTTGAGACAACTCTAATAGCAAAGAAGGGTTGTTAGTAGCAAACACTAACAAATCTCTTTTAAGTTCAGCAGAACTCATCTTAGACACCTTAGAACCAAGCTCAACACGCATAACAGCTTCTGCCATTTCTAAATTCATGTTTCTTGCTGCTAATATTGCATCAGCTTGCATTTCTAGCTGATCTATCTGTATAGTAGCTTCTTCAGAAGGTTTGTATTCATAAAACAATTTATCTTTCAACGGGTGGTATAAAGATAATAGTTTTTGTAATACTGTTTTGTTTTTTGGAACAAATAAAGCTCCATTTCTAAAAACCACATGCTCTAATCTTTGGTCACCTTGCATTTCATCTACAAAAGGTGTTTTTTGATTTTTTGTATACTTTAATTCTCTTTCGTAACCTTTTTCTTCGTCAAAGTAATAAATATCTGAACACTTTATAATGTATGATAAAGGTGATTGATTATTTTTTAAATAATACAATCTGTCTTTTATTTCCCAAGTTGGTTTTTTAGGTTCAACTTTTACTTTTGGTTTTGGAGTTTCCATAACCGGTGTTACTACTTTTTCTACGTGCTCATCACCAGGATCTCCTTGGTATGAGGCTTTTGTTTGTTTTTTTGCCATAATATAATATATAATAAAATTAATAAAAAGAAAGGGTCGAGGCCGAAGCCTCGATCCTTAAAATAATAAGTGCTTATTTCATTAACATGAAGTTGTTAGCACCTTGAGTAA
>Ga0196891_1000146_pt1 | contig 17855 bp, 18 predicted proteins | sample VirMetDEL_Nov_24_FD_169096 | JGI IMG/M metagenome (GOLD analysis project Ga0196891, IMG submission 169096) | Aqueous microbial communities from the Delaware River and Bay under freshwater to marine salinity gradient to study organic matter... | ecosystem: Environmental > Aquatic > Marine >... | reverse complement strand
AACAACCACCACAACTACAGGCGGTGCAATGAGTTGGGATGATTTAGAGGTAAACGAGGACAAGGCGAGGGAAGCTCAAAGTGCAATCAGAGAAAGACAGGTTGAATTAGCTAAGGCTTACAACCGATGCTTCGGCACTGACGATGGGCAAAAAGTATTAGAGGATATGACCAAACGATTCCTCTTAGAGAACGACACCTCTCTTGCGGCACAGAACATAAACTATGAAGCTGCCTACCATAACGGTGAGGCTGGCGTCATGCGGTACATTGTTCACCAAATCCAGCAAGCGGAGAAGCTATGACAGAAGCAGTTAAGAAAAGACGTGTCAAGAGAGAAGACCCCACAGGGCCAGAAATTGCCTGTGATGAAAAGCCTTACCTAATTGATCTAGGGTTTAAATTTGAATGGCTATATGACCTAGCAGAACAGTATGGATTCGAGAAGTTTGAGTACATCCATAAGTTCCGAGCGTTCAGATGCTACCGAGCAGGCAAGCATGTGGATTGGGTAGATATCAATGACCTGTCTCTAATCAATGGAGGCAGGAGACTTGTAGAAATCCGTTTGAAACATCAGGCGGTCAGTCCTAGAAGGGCTGTCATTCAATATCCTTGGAGATAAATATGAGCGAACAGGCCGTAGAAAACGATACCCTGGAAGAAGCGCAACCAGTTAGTCTGGTAGATGCTGCTGAACCGCAGTTAGGGGAGAACGAATACTTCTTAACGGAAGGAATCAAAGGTACTGGCGAACGTCCAGAATGGTACAAGGCTGACAAATACAAGTCGGTCGCGGATCAAGCTGCTGCGTACACAGAGCTGGAGAAAAAGTTTGGTGCATTTAAGGGTGCGCCTAAAGACGGATACTCAATGCCTGAAGGTGTAGAGTCCGACGACGAGTTACTGCAAGAGTTAGTTAGTTTTGCCAACGAATCTAATATGTCGCAAGACTATTTCAACAAGGCATGGGAGATTCTGTCTGCACAATCCGAGGCAGTAGAAGAAGTTTCCGCTGAAGTCGAGATAGCTAAACTTGGTGACAACGGTATAGAACGAATCAAGACTGTCGAGCAGTTCATGAAGAACAATCTCGATAGTGATACCTACGAACGTCTACGCTATGCGGTCAATAGTGCTGAATCAGTAGAGCTAGTAGAGGCATTAATCAACGCTACTGCCCCTGCTAAGTTACCTATTGACGGACATATCCAACCTGGAGGCATTACTTGGGAGGATATCGAGCGTGAAATGTTCCGTAAAGACGAGAACGGTAACTTGATGAGATCAGTAGATCGCAACCATGAAGCCAAGATCCAGCGAATGATGAAGGAGTATGGCGGCGACAAGCCTTATGTACAGACATTTGGATAGTTTGCTTTTATATAACTAACTGATATTATATAGGGAGTCGGATACCCCTCTATGGGCCTGACAGATTTGGGTTGAAGACTGACCGATCTGTCGGGCACTCAGTCGAAAACCTCATAACATGCAAGTGTTTCACATGAAACATTCGCGTTGAATTATTTGACAATTTGAGGAATAGACTAATGTCAAAAACTTTATCTGCTGTAGCAGTAACAGAGTTTGACAGCATGGTAAAACATGCCTACCAAGGTATGGGCTTGCTGAAGAATTCTGTCACTGTCCGAAACAACGTTGTAGGTGATACCTACAAATTCCGTCGCATGGGCAAAGGCCTTGCAAACCAAAAATCAACTTCTGATCTGGTAACTCCGATGGATGTTGCTCACGAGTTCAAGACGGCTACTTTGGCCAACTGGAATGCTCCTGAGTACACTGACATCTTTGACCAGGCTGACGTAAACTTCGATGAAAAGCAAGAATTGGCAATGACTATTGCTGGTGCTTTGGGTCGTCGTTGCGATCAGTTGGTTATCGACGCTATGGACGCTTCTACTCCGCTGACCACTACGGTTCCTGCTGGAGCAGCTAACCTGACTATGGCCAAGGTAATCCAAGCTCAAGTTGAGTTACGTGACCAAGGTGTACCTAACACTGAGCTATTTGCTGCTATTGAAGCAGAAGGCTTGGGTGGGTTGTTGAACGATGAGAAGGCAACGTCTTCTGACTATCAAGCTATCAAGGCACTTGTTTCTGGTGAAGTGAACACTCTCGTAGGGTTCCAGTTCATCATTATCGAAACTCGTACTGAAGGTGGTTTGACTGAGGCAGCGAACATTGTTGACTCTTGGTTCTACCAGCGTCCTGCTGTTGGCTTGGCTGTCGGCATCGACATGAAAACTGAAATTAACTGGATTCCTGAGCGTACCTCTTGGTTAAGCAACGGTATGCTGAAAGCTGGCTCTGTCGTTCGCGACGAGGGTGGTCTGGTTAAAGTTCAATACGACAAGACTGCTTAAGGAGTAACTAACAATGGCTTTCGATTACACGAAACTGTCCCGCATTGGTGGGAGTGGTGATTCACAAAAGGTATTCGCTTATGCGTCTCCTGACTCAATCGCCACGGTTACTGGTACGGATTACTTCCTTCCAGCAATCAATGAGCTGCAAGTTAATGACGTTATCATCGTAAGTGATAGCGATGCGGCTGCTGTTACAATCACGTTTGTGAAAACTAACAGTGGCACTAGCATTGACTGTGCATCTGGTACCGCATTAGGCGATGCCTAAGTGATTGGGGGCTTCGGCCCCCATCATTCTTACAGGTAGGAATATGGCAACTAAAATTGATTTAGTTAGTGCTGCGTTAGTCTTAATAGGCGACACACCCATTAACTCATTGATCGGTAACTCACGAGCACAACAAGTTGCTAATGCCCTTTACGACAGCATAGTCCAGAATGAATTGACTAAGCATCGATGGGGATTTGCTAGGGCCAAGGCTCAGTTGGCATTGACTACCGATACGCCAGTCGATCAAGAATGGCAATCAATCTACCAGCTTCCTGCTGATATATTGTTCTTAATTAAGTTGTACCCTAGCGTCAACTACCAGATTTATGGCAACAAGGTGTATACCAATAACAATGGCCCACTTTATTGCGACTATATTTACAATGTTCCTGAAGCAAACTGGCCTTCTTATTTCTCCAAGATGATCGAGTATGCTCTGGCTAAAGACTTTGCCACCAGCATCAGAGATAGCTCTGCATCCAGAATGGAAATGTCTGCCGAGTACGTCAATGCTTCTAGGATGGCCCGCTACACGGATTCACAACAATACCCAACGACCCCCATCACGAGCAACCCATTTGTTAATGTGAGGTACTAATGGCTTTCACCAATGAAACACTGTCTCATGTTGGTGGGTCTTCTCCAGCGCCAAGGATCTACACCTATTACACTAATGACTCTCAAGCGACTGTCACTTCGGCAAATTATTTCAGCGAAGCGTCTACAAAATTACAAGTTAATGATCTAATTAATATCATAAACACAACGCTTGTTTACACGGTCGTGGTAACGGCTGTCAGTAAAAAGTCTGTGACAATAGCTAGAAGCGGTCTTACTAGCGCGGGATATGCTCTTTACGAAGATTCAAGGGTTACAACGACGACCTTGGCTGCGGGTGTGTTCACCATAATCCCCAATGATGCGCTAGGAACAAACACCACTAACGCCTATCTTCCATTGGGCGTGACTAATTTGTGGAATGCTGGGACAAGCTCGTTTGATTTTAGCGAGCTAGCAGTAGGAGATGCTGTTGAAATAAGGATTATTGTTCAACCTACAACTACCAGCAATAACACTGAAATAGAATTGGATTTGTTTCTTGGATCTGGTGGCGCTCAGTATAAAGTGCCGTTTATCACTACACAGAATTTCCAATTTTCTGGTCTGTTTGAAGCTACTCGATACACTTCCTTTCCCATAAGGGATGAAGATACGAGAACGTCTCCTGCACAATTTAAAGCGATAGCAGATAAAAATTGCACACTTCAGACCGATGACTTCTTTGTAAAAGTGACGCGCAATGGCTAAGTCAAGATTTCTACAGAATAACTTTGTCAGTGGAGAGTTGTCTCCATTGTTGCGTGGTCGTACTGACATTAATCAGTATTACCAAGGTTTGCAGACTGCCAAGAATGTAGTTCTAGTGCCACAGGGCGGGGTCAAAAGAAGACCTGGCACTCAGCATATTGGCATAGCACCAGAAAAGATCGTAAGCACTGGTCTAGGCGTTATGACTATGCCTAACGGCGGTACTCCTGCTACGCTGCGAGACGATGACGATACTACTACTACGTCTACTACTGTAGGAATTTCTACTACAGATCCTTATGTAGTTGCTCAATTAGACTTTGTAACATCTCAAACTATTGTCTTTATCGATCTTAGGCGTATTAGTTTATCTGCTGGTACTTCTAGTGAGTTTAAAATACAGAAATCTAATGATGGTATCGCGTGGACTGATGCGGCTGATGTTCCATTAATAGGTACTAACCCACAGGACTTTAGGTTTTATCTTCCACAATTAGGATTGTCTACAAGGTATTGGAGATTGGCCCGTATTGGGGCTACTGATTTAACCACTACCACAGTCACAATGGCTGGCTTTGGATTTATGATGCGAGCTGGCGGTATTGTTGATCCGTCAGAAGCCAAGCTAATAGACTTTAGTGTCGAGACTGACAGAAATTATTTGTTAGTTTTAACCGATCAAAACATAAATATATATAAAAATCCTGGCACCTATGTAGCGTCCGTTAAGATGCCGTTTACGTCAGACCAAGTACGTACTGTTCGTGATACTCAAACCGAAAGCGTCATGCTGTTATTCCATGAGGATGTGCCTACACAAAGACTAATTAACTTGGGTACAGACGAAGATTGGTTTTTGGATGCAGCGCCATATACCAATGTGCCAACCTATGACTTTGATGATGATCTAAGCCCTACGCCTGTTAATGAAGTACAAAACATGGTTATTAGTGGCGGGTCGTTACAGCTTGGAGATACATTTCAAGTAGACGTTGAAGGCATATTGTCAAAAAATATCACCTTTGCTGGTGATGCTACGGCAGATCAACGTAATTCTACGGTCTTTAACATTCAGAAGAACCTTCAAGAAATGCCTAGTTTTGGAGAGACTGGTGTTGCAGTTGCCAGAACAGGGGTATTAACCTATCAGATAACAATTAGCGGTGAATCGACTAAAGACTTTGAATTGTTTTCTGGGTTTTTTACCAAAGGTAATGCCACAAACCTATTAACATTCACCAAGGTTGCTACTGGGTCTCCTAGAAAGGAACCTGTCTGGTCTGCTACTCGTGGTTATCCTAAGACTGCATGTTTTTTTGAAGGTCGATTAGTTCTAGGTGGTACGAAATCTAAGACTGCATCTATCTTTTTCTCTAAATCAGGATCGTTCTTTGACTTTGATATTGACGATGGGGATGACGATGAAGGCATATTTGCCACCATATCCTCACGCAAGCTAAATGAGATTATCGACGTTTATCCAGGTCGAAACTTACAGATATTTACGTCTGGGGCAGAGTTTTCTGTTACCAGCAAGCCTGTTACGCCTACGTCTGTGGGTATTACACCACAAACTAATCACGGGTCATCGTATATTGAGGTAGTAGATGTAGATGGATCTACTATATTCGTAGATAGGAACGGCAAGACTATTTATGATTTTGTCTATTCGTTCAATGAAGATGCCTATGTTACGCATGACAGATCGGTACTTTCATCACATCTAATCAAACAGCCTACTGACATGGCTATGTTGTCTGGTACAACTAGCGAGGATGCTAATTGGCTATTTATAACCAATACCGATGGGACTGTTACAGTCTTAAATACCCTGCGAGACCAGGATATCAATGGTTTCACACAATGGATTGCTGCATCTACAACATATCCAACTGCCACACCTGAAGACAGCATAGTAACTAATGCCTCAGTAGTGGATGACGAGCTGTACATGATCGTCAAGCGCAAAGTAGACGCTCACAATACTACCGAATATCACATTGAAAAGTGGTCGTTCAATCATTTGATGGACGATTCTATTATATTCAATCCTGGCCCAACGGATACCACCATAGCTGGGCTGTTTCATCTGAATGGATTAACGGTACAAATAGTTGCCGACGGTATTGTGTTGCCAGAACGGACTGTAAACGCTGGCGAAATCACATTAACTTCTGAAGAAGTAGGCTATACCAACGTAGAAGTCGGCCTAAACTTCCCTGTAGAAGTAACTGGTATGCCTCTAAATACGAATATAGGCAGTGGCGAGAACCAGATGCGTATCAAACGTATCGTCCGTATGAACATTCGGGTCTACCAGTCTTATGGTTACTATGTAGATGGTCAACCAGTGCCTATTAGGGAGTTTGGCTACTCGTCAGTATCACCATTAAATACATCTCCTAATGCAAAAACTGGCATAATAGAAGATGTATTAAACACAATAGGTTGGACTAGGGATGCAATGCCATCGATAACGGCACCAGATCCTACTCCAGTACATATACAGATGATTGAATACGAGGTTGAAAGCAGCTAATGGCTATTCCAATTTTTGCAATACTAGCAACCGCAGCAACGGCAGTAGTAGGGGCTAGAGCGCAATATGTCGCTGGAAAGACCCAAGAGGTTGAGCTAAAACGTCAGGCTGAAGAAGAACGAATTTCTGCTCAAAGCCGTGAATTGCAACGTCGAGAAGAATTAAATCGAGCATTAGCTGCTAATGTAGTAGGCCAAGCTATGTCTGGCATTGCTGGAGAAGGCACACCCGCTAGTATTGCATTGGCTAGTGCTGAAAGGGCTGGATTAAGTGAAGCCACTATAGATCTGTCAGAACGACTAAAGCAAGCAGCATTAAAAAGACAAGCCAAATCTGCCAAGCAAGCAGGATATTTACAAGCTACATCGACATTGTTAAAAACTGGTGCTCAAGCCGCACAGTTAGCGTCTACCGGAGAGTAACATGGCTCAGAAGCCTATTGGATATTACGGAGAGTTCAGACCCACGGGAGTAGATCAGTCTGCTGCTCGTAGGTTTGAGGCGCTTGCTGGTCTAGCAGATCAAGTAAATGAATTGGCTTTTAATGTTGCAGCTAAAAAACGGGCAAAACAAGGGCAAGAAGCTGGCATGGCTGCTGGAATTAAGGCTGCTGAAGAAGGCAAGCCCGTAGAAGAAAAAAAGGGGTTTTTATCTGGAATATCAATATTCGATCAAGCCTACAATTCTGCTTTAGAAAAATCATACGTTGCCTCTATCGACACAGATGCTAGGGAAAATATTGCTAGAATCGCAGAAGAAAGCAATGGAGATATAACTAGATTTGATGAAATGTCTGCGCAATACCTAAATGGTTTGAGCGGAGGTATATCTGAAGATTATCAAAATTTAATTCAATTATCCGTTGATCCAGTAGTTGCTTCTGCTAGATCTCAAGTCCAATCTCAGCAAATAGTTAGGCAACGAAAAGAAACAGACGAAAGGTTAGTCAATAATATTAATACCGCTGTTGATAGCGGGGTTCGTCTTGCTAGCTTGGGCGATACTGAAGCTGCAATGATGAGCTTGCAGTCTGCTACAGAATCAATAAAAGCTAGAGTTGAGGCTGGCGTAATCTCACCAGCGGCTTCAGAAACTTTAATAAAAAATGCCTCTGTTATCATAGAATCTGCGATTGGCCGAGGAGCCTTAAAGAATACTTTTCAAGAACGTGGTGCTATTGCTGCGGTAGAATTTATACAGAAAGTTCAAGACACTCCAATTAAAGGGTTTACTGTTGAGCAACAAGGAAATCTAGTAGATGTGTTTAGGCAAGACTTAAATCAATACATGCAACTAGAAAATATTAAAGAAAGGGAATCAGAAGAAAGGCTTACCTTTAATCAAAGTGCTAATGCGTCTGAATTATTTTTAGGAATTATGAGCGGGACAGTGGATTCTGGGGAAGTTGCTGTTGCCGGAAGAAATGGTGACATTAACTTTACTCAACTGACTCAACTAACGAATACATTAAACAGTAGAGGCCAAGGAATTGACGACTATTCTGTAATTCGTGAGGCCCAAACATTAATAAATACTGACCCAAACGCGGCATTGACTTTTATTGTAGAAAACACCAATACCTCTATTAGTGGATCTACTAGCCAACAACTGTATCAAAATGCGCTATCAGCTCGTGATTCAGAATCGCCTATTAATACAAGTAGGGCTAAAAGATTTAGGTCATTCCTAGAAAACAGCATTGTAGAAAAAGGGCCGCTAGGGGCTTTAGATTTTGAGTCACAAGAAAGATTAGCTCAACTAGAACTGGTCTATAACGAGCGAGTCTTGGCAGGAGATGATCCTGCTGTGGTAGCTAGTGAGTTAATTGATGTTAATGAATTAATTACGAATCCTATCGAAGATCCTAAAGCAAAAAAAGAAGAATTACTTAAACAATTAAGAGATGGGATAATTACGGATTCTGAATACAATGATGAGTTTAATACAATTACAAGTTATGAGCGCAGAAAAAGAAATGCTGATGCTTTTCAACGAGCTTTAGACCAAGCATTAAAGGGACAATAAATGGCTATTAATGAAAATGCAGAAGTCTCTGAGGCCATTAAAGAGATCAACACAAAAGACATAAATCTTAGCCCAGAACCGTCTAATGTGTACCCGTTTTTTGCTAGTGACGATGCTACTGGCAAAGTCCTTAATGCTCGACAAAATGCAGATCTAACTCCTGCTCAATTAGCTAGAGAACAATTTGCAGCAGAAGAAGCTAAAACAACTAAAGCACCGCCTAGACCCAAGTTTGTGCGTCCTGGCGCAGGAGGTCTTCCAGAAGGTTTATTCAAAGATATAGCTGGAGGTATCGTAGAGGCTCCAAGGCAAGCAGTAGCAGGAGCATTAGATGCGGTTGCAGAAATTGTAGATTTAATTGATATAGATCCAATGGTAGCAGGCGCAATTACCATGGCTGCTGGCGGTGGAGAAATCGGAGCTAAAACTGCTGCAAAAGTAGCTAAAGCTGTTAGCGAAGCAGAGACGCCAACAATAGAAGCAGAACCTAGAACTGTTACAGGCAGCTTGGTGCGTGGTGTTTCGCAATTTCTTACTGGATTTGGCCCAGCATTAAAAGCTGTCAAAGGTACTGGCAAAGCCGCCCCATACATTGCAGGCGCAATCGCTGACGCTACAGTATTTGATCCGATGGAGGCTCGTCTATCTGATTTAGTTCAAGAAGTTCCTGCACTGTCTAATCCAGTAACAGAATATTTAGCTGCAAGCCCAGATGACACAGAAGCAGAAGGCAGATTTAAAAATGCTATAGAAGGGCTAGCACTTGGCGGTCTAGCAGACGGTTTAATGTCAGCAGTTAAGTTTATTAAATCTGGCAAAGAAATTAAAAGAGTTGCAGAAGAAACTGGCCGCCCTGTAGAAGATGTTATAGATGAAACAATATCCACAGATGTAGCGATTGCTAGACAAGTAGATGAAGTTCCAGAAGAAGAATTTATTCCTTTTGAAAAGGCTGCTGAAGACGCAAGTATTACTTTAAAAGTTCCAGAGTTTAAGACTGGAACTAAAAAGGCCGAGCCAGAACGAGCACAGAATATTAATCTTGCACGATTAAATACTACCGAAGATGTGCAAAATTTATTAGATAGAGTGGCAAAGGCCGATTCTAGGGCTATTAACAAGGCTCGTAGGGAAGTAATCACTAACCAAGAATTGCCTAGATTAGCTGATGATCTTGGAATGACGGTTGATGATTTGATGAATCGTCGTCAAGGTGAGGCATTTAATGCAGAACAGATTTTGGCCGCTAGAAAAATCCTAGTTGCATCTGGCGAAAACCTAATTAATTTAGCAAAAAAAGCTGAGGATGGTGGCGACACGGAATTGGCATTGTTTAGGCGAGCTATGTCCCATCATCGAGCCATACAGTTGCAAGTTTCGGGTATGACTGCCGAAGCTGGTCGTGCCTTGCAATCATTTAACATTATTGCCGAAAGCTCCCGAGCACAACAACGAGCTATCAAAGAAGCATTGGATGGCGCTGGTGGATCAGAAGTTAATCAAAAAATGGCTCAAATGTTTGCAGAGTTAGATGATCCTGCCCAAATAGGCAAATTTGTGCGAGATGCTAATAAGGTTACTTCGGCAGATATGCTGTATGAAGTTTGGATTAATGGGCTTTTGTCTAGCCCCACCACGCACATGGTAAACATTCTTTCCAATGCTATGGTAGCTGGATTGACTGTAGGAGAGCGTAGGCTTGCAAGGGCGGTTGGTGGAAATATTCCGCCTGGAGAAACTACCGCTCAGATGAAGGGTTTTGTTGATGGCGCTCGTGATGGCTTACGACTTGCATGGAAAGCATTAAAGACTGGCGAACCTATTGATGTAATGGAAAAGGTCGAGGTAGAGAAACGTCGATCTGTGTCTGGAGAAGCATTAAACATTGCAGGGCCAGCAGGAAGGTTTGCGGATTATCTAGGAGAATTTGTGCGTATTCCAGGTCGATTACTAACGGCTGAAGACGCGTTCTTCAAGTCTATTGGTTATCGCATGGAGTTAAGTGCTCAAGCTTATAGACAAGCATTTAATGAAGGTTTAAAGGATGAGGCTGCGGCAATTCGGGTTTTAGAGATTATTAATAACCCACCTGAGAACATAAAGCTATCTGCTATAGATGCGTCACGCTATCAGACATTTACCAACAAATTAGGCAAGGCAGGTAAGTCTATTGAGAACGTCAGAAATAACATTCCTGGCGCTAGAGTTATCATGCCGTTTGTTCGCACACCGATAAACATTATGAGCTTTACGTTTGAGCGAACCCCATTGGCTCCTTTAATGCAGTCGGTTCGGGATGAAATTGCTGCTGGTGGCGCTAGGCGAGATTTGGCATTGGCTAAAATAACTATGGGTTCTATGGTTATGGCTGTGTCTGCTGATCTTACATTGAGCGGCAGCATTACCGGAGCGGGGCCAGTTGATCGAGATCAGAAGAACATATTACGAGCTACCGGATGGCAACCATATTCAATCAGAGTTGGTGATACTTATTATGCCTTAAATCGTTTAGATCCTACTGGTGCATTATTAGGTCTTTCAGCAGATATGGCTGAGATTATGGGGCAAACAACTGAGGCAGATGCACAGCAATTAGCAGTAGCGGCTGGTCTTTCGGTTGGTCAGAACATGGCAAGCAAAACGTACATGAGCGGGCTAGTAGATTTCTTTGACGCTTTCTTTTCATCTAGCACAGATCCAGAAGCGAACAACTACAAGTTAAATTCTTGGCTGACAAGAACTGCTGCATCAGTAGTTCCTGCTGGTGTTGCTGCGGTAGAACGATCTATAAGCCCAGAATTGACTGCTACCTACGGGATATTAGACAGAATTAAGTCTAGGATTCCAGGCTACTCTGAAGGTTTGCCACCTAGAAGAAACATCTTTGGTGAGCCTGTAGTGCTCGAAGGCGGGATTGGCCCAGATATTATGTCGCCTATTTATATTAGTACGGCAAAAGAAGACCCTATAGCTGACGAGTTAGTGGCGCAACAAGTGTCAATTTCTATGCCAAGAAGGGTCATAAATGAGGTAGAATTAGATGCGGAGCAATATGACAAATATATACTGTTGTACTCTGGTCAAGACAACAAAGGAATGAAAAATGTTCCTTTAAAGACCAAGCTCAAAGAATTATTTGCAAAACCTGGGTACAAAAAAGCTACTGATGGCCCAGAAGGCGGTAAAGCGTTGGCTATACAAGCAGTATTCACCGCATATCGAGACTCTGCTAAGGCACAGTTAATACAAGAAGATCCACAACTCGAAGCTGATGTGCGTACTGCCACAGTAGAAAGAATAGAAAAATTAACAGGACGCTAATATGACAGTATTAGACAACGCTCCAAGAGACCAATATACCGCTACTAGCGGCCAAACCGTATTTCCCTATACGTTTGAGATTGCTGCTGCTGGGGATATCAAGGTACTACAGAATGGTACTTTAATAAACCAAGGTGCTGGTGCTGGCGAGTACGCAGTTAGTGGCGTAGGCGTAGATACTGGTGGCAACATTACGTTGGTCACTGGTGCAACGTCTGGCGATATTATTACTATCTACCGTGATATGGCCTATGAGCGTCTTACTGCTTACACCAATGCTGGCGACTTCCTAGCGGCAGATGTAAACAACGACTTTGATCGACTATGGCTAGCACTCCAGCAGAATGGTGGTGATTTAGACCGTGTACTGATCGCACCTAATACTGATCCAACGTCCATTGACATGACGATCCCTGCTAAGGCTGATCGAGAAGGCAAGTTTTTGTCATTCGATTCGGTTACAGGTAATCCCACAGTAACGGCTATTAGCGATGTATTTGGCTCTGGTACTCTCAAGGCATATAACTTTGTCGGCAATGGGTCTACTACTGCATTCACACTAGGTTCTGATCCTGGTGTTGAGAACAATACTCAAGTCTATATCGACGGCGTATACCAGCAAAAGAACGGTTACACGGTATCTGGCACGACTCTGACCTTTTCTGCTGCACCACCTAACCTCAGCACGATTGAAGTTATGGTTATCCAGCCTACTGGCGTTAATGCTACAGATGCTGCATCAGTATCCTTTACACAAGCGGGATCAAACGACACTCGCACAGTACAGGCCAAGCTAGAAGAGTCGGTATCGGTCAAGGACTTCGGTGCTGTTGGTGATGGCGTTACGGATGATACTGCGGCTATTCAGGCGGCTATTGATGCGGCTGACGTAGTGTTTGTTCCAAAAGGAACTTATCTTGTTGGCAAGCTGTCAGTTTCAACTGATACAAAGATATTTGGTGAGCATTTCGGAACTACAAATCTTTTGGGTTCAGCATCTAAGATTATTGAAATTCAAAACACTTCATATTCAACAACTCTTCGCATTTCCTTTGAAAACCTTACATTCAAAGCACAAACTTCGAATACCACTACTGCCATTCGTGGATTAAACGACACTGTTTACATTGCGTATCTAACAGTGCGCGACTGTTTCTTTTGGAATGAGCTTGAGTATGGTATCTATGGTAATCTTCTTCAGTCTCGCATACTTAATTCTACATTTGGGTATTACGGGTCTGGATCACCTCGGATGAAGACGGGCATCTATCTAAACGGTCAGTTTAGTGGAGAAGCAAATGCAAACGTAATTGATGGGTGTTACATTGCTAATACAAGTGATGTGGGTATTTATATTTCGACTGCTTGGGGAACCCAGATTGTAAACAGCACCATAGAGGTCACTGGCAAGGAAGCCATTTGGATTGATGGCGGTCTGCAAACATCACTTCACGGTGTCTACACTGAACGTAGTTATGATGGTCATACGCCCGTTGGCAATGAATCTATTATTAGAACCTCAAACAATGCCACAACTAGCGATGGCGTTTTTGCCATAAGTATTGTTGGGGGCTTGTTTCAATCTGGCTCTGGTGTTTCTGGCGGGTATTTCATTAGATCTGATGGCAGTGCAATTATCAGTGTGCAGGGTTCTTCCTTTGGTGGTCTTGCTGGGTTTCCAATTTCTCTTGCTACAAGCCTCGACAAGATTTTGTTTGATGATACCAACTATTATCCAGGCGGCTTCACTGGCTTCACAACTCCAAAAGTTGTTCGCAACTCAGCAACATATTACCAATCGTTTGATGAAGAAGATCAGGCTGCAATCACAGACATTGATGAATATGTAAAAGTTATTCGTCACAAAAATGGCGACAACATTGCGAATGGCTCTGTTCTTGGTATTCAAACTGATCGTGCTGCATCCTCTGCATATAAAATGCTTCGTGTTCGTGCTGACATGGACGGCACACCCACAACTGTTTGGACAATGTATGGCAATGGCAATACCGATCAAGTCGGAGATCATCTGTTAGCAAACAATGCTTGGGACACTGCTCGCCTTCGTTTGGGTAATTATTTTCTTTGGGTAGATAGCACTGGCGATCTTCGCATTAAAAACGGAACACCATTATCAGATACCGATGGCACTGTTGTCGGCACACAATCATAGGAGGCCGTAAGATGGCACTGAGCAAAACAATTACGTTTAAAGGCATTACAGTCAATGATGCTTACTTAAAGGTCTGGCAAATTCAAGGAGACAAGACTGAGATAAACTTTGGTCTTGGTTACTTTGCATCTGCTGATAGTGAGATGTTTGATAGCAAGACATTTACTATGTCTTACGATATTGAAGGCAATAACCCAATCAAACAAGCCTACACTTACTTGAAAACACTATCTGACTTTGCAGACGCAGGAGATGTTTAATGAGTATTAAGCAACAAGGTGGCGTATTTGGCCGCAACCCTACATTCAACGATGTCACTATTGAAGGTCAATTAACCTTTGATGGCGATATTGATATTAACTCTGATTTAAAGGTAAATGGCAATTTAGATGTTGTAGAAGGGATGACCGTTGATGCAGATACTTTAGTTGTAGATGCTATAAATAATCGCGTTGGCATGGGGACAGCAACTCCGTCGTTTGAATTGCATTTGTCCCGAAATGGTGCTGGCATTTTTATTGAGTCATTAAATTCTTCTCCGCCAGAAGTTCGTATGGACAGCACTATCCGAAGCTGGACTCAGTATGTTGATACTTCAGGAAATTATGTTTTCCGTGATCGGACTGGCGCAACAACGGTTCTTGAGTTTACGACTGCTGGCAACCTTGCTGTAGCCAACGGAAACGGCATCGACTTCTCTGCTACCGCTGGCACTGGCACCTCTGAGCTATTCGATGATTACGAGGAGGGGACTTGGACGCCGACTTTAACTAGATTAACTGCTGGAGACTTTTCATATACTGCCTCTGGAGCTGATGAAGGTACATACACAAAGATTGGTAGAATGGTTTATGCCAAGTTTCGTATCAATGGTACATTCACTGAAAGCACTGCATCTGGTGCTTATCTAATCACTGGACTGCCTTTTACTTCTCCAACAAATAACCATCTGTTTAGTGTCTTTTATACTTCTGGTGGTACTGTCTTGGACGCTGTTCCTAGAGCATTAGACACTCGTATTCAACTTTTATTTACACCTACATCTGGTTTTAATTATGTTGGCGGTGGTTTCTATACTGCTTCATAACTAACGCAACTAATGTTATTACGTGAGGATAAATATGACACTAACTAAAGTTCATAACAGAATGATTGAAGAGAATATCTTCAACATTGTTGACTATGGTGGTGATCCTACTGGAGTCAGTGATAGTACCGCAGCAATCAATTCAGCTTTTGCTGCTGTTGAAACTAAAGGCTCTGGAACAGTTTATTTTCCTGCTGGAGAATACTTAGTTACAGCTACCATAGGAAGTTCTCAGTCATCAAATCTAACTGATATAAAGGTTTGTGGAGACACAGGAGCAAAAATTAACTGTAATCCTTCTGTTTATGCTAACTATGGATTGTTTCTGTACTGGCCTAATTTACGTTCGATTATCGTAGAAGACTTAATCATAGACGGAAACGACAAAACAGCTTCAGGTATTTCAATTCGCAATCAGAGTGTATCAGCTTCTTGTGATACAGCTATTGTTCAACGATGCAAAGTTCTTAATATTAAAGCGATTGATAATGCTGGGGTAACAGTAAGTCCTACAGGTATTTATATTGATAGCATCTTTGAAGGAATCAATGCTGTAGTTCGTGACTGTATTATTGAAGATGTTACACGTTCAAAGACAGGTTTAGCTACTTCAGGTATCATTATAACCAAGTTTAGAAACACTGTTATCTCGAATAATTACATTAACAACATCCGTCATTCTGGTGTCATAGGTGATAAAGTTGACGCAGATGGTATTAAAATGTTTGCTATTCGAGCGGCTGGTTCTTTCTACGATGTTACCTCAGAAATTAGTAATAACACGATACTAGACTGTGAAGGCAGAGCGATTAAACTTCAAGGAAATGGTTCTGTTTTAGTTCAAAATAATAATTGTCGTGTGCAGGGAGCTATTGAACTTATAGATAATTACCACGCTATTGATTCTCAAGCTGGTGAAAGTGTAATTAAAGGTAACGAAATCTATTTCGATGATAACTTCACAGGCGCTGGTTCTGGAGATGCAATAGGCTTGGCCTACCCAGATGCCACTCAAGATTATAATTACCAATCCTTTAGAACTGTTTGCGATAGTAATAAAATTTTCATCAGAAAAAAAATACCATATGTAATTACCTATGGAGCAATGCCAGCATCAACAGTTATTAAAGTTTACACAGACATTACCAATAATACAGTCAGTGTTGCTGATGATGATTTGACTACTACAGACCAAGCTACAGAAAGACCATCACATTTCTGTTATGCAAACACATCTTCTTGGCCTACAGTAGCAAACTTTACAGGTGAAGCTGTAATAAACGTAAGCAACAATATCGTGGATACGTATGAATTTTTCACATGGTCTGGTGGAACAGGAGATTATACCGATAAAATCTTCTTAACAATTAGAGACAACATTAAGTATCCAACTGGCTTTGGTAGGAATTTGTTGTCAGCTTCAACATTTTATACTAGCAGTTTGTTACTCTCAGGTAATCAAATTGGTTCCGTTTATAACAGTGGCGGAGTCTATTGGGAGTTTGACTTTAAGAAATTATTGTCTGGCTGTAACTTCTATAATGCTTCAGGTACCAGAACAAACGGACCTGCTGCCTACTCTTTTCGTCAAGTGGAAACTGGAGGTGGTATCTTTAAAGTCATTGATGGAACTGGAATGTACTTGAGCCAAGACGCAACCACTTGGACTAGGATAAGCTGATGAAACTAATCTTCAAAGATACTGGTGTAATGTGGATCATTGATCGGTCTGAAACTGAACCAGACGTTGATGGCTGCACAAGCCTGATCGTTCCAAACACATTTAATCCAATCGCTTCTGAGGTGGAGGGTGTCACAACTTTCAAAACACTTTCAGAAGTTCAATCCGAAATTGCACCCTGAGTGTGGACAGTCCAACCAAGGAGATAAAATGGCACTTACAGAAGAAACAAAGAACGACAAGATCGAAGTAGTACAAATGGCTGCTGGCTATCCAGTGATCCAAGTTCGTACTGCAACGATCATCAAGCGTGATGACGTAGAGATCTCACGTAACTTTCACCGTCGAGTGGTCACACCTGGCGATGACTTTCTAGCTGAACCCGATGCTGATGTACTGGCTATCATCCAAGCAGTATTCACGGCTGAGTCACAGGCTGCATACGCTGCTCACCAAGCTGCACAAGGAGGCGAATAATGACTACTCTTATTGAGAAGAACATAACCGCTGCTAATACATTCAGCGATTCATTCCGTTTTGAAGGAGACTTTAACTTCTCTATCCGAGGCACTCTGAGCGCGGGTACTATCGTTACTGTACAACGTAGCACTGATGATTCTACTTGGTTAGATGTGGATACCTTCACGTCTATCAGCGAAAATGTAGGCTTTGAACCTGAACCATTGTTCTATCGTGCTGGGTGTAAGACCGGAGAGTTTACTGGTGGCGATAACATTACAATACGATTCGGCTCCAAGTGGGTCTCATTGACATAGGTGATGTATGCAAGAGGAAGCTAAAACAGTTATGGATTCATTAGCAGTCGGTGGCACTGTGGCTGCCTTAGCTGGTTGGCTTCCTAGTATCGCTAGTTTGTTCACGATCATCTGGTTGGCTCTAAGAATATGGGAGTCTGACACGGTACAGAAATTAGTTAAACGAGATGACTAATGGAAACATGGGAGATTATTGTCTCAGGCTGGCCGATAGCTGCTGGCATATTCATTCTCGTGCTAACGATTGGCAAGATCTTAAACCGTTTGGATGTTCTTGAATCTAAG
>Ga0196891_1000145_pt1 | contig 17918 bp, 19 predicted proteins | sample VirMetDEL_Nov_24_FD_169096 | JGI IMG/M metagenome (GOLD analysis project Ga0196891, IMG submission 169096) | Aqueous microbial communities from the Delaware River and Bay under freshwater to marine salinity gradient to study organic matter... | ecosystem: Environmental > Aquatic > Marine >... | reverse complement strand
CTCGCCCCGGTAAAGGAAGTTCCGCATCCGGTAGTCCGCTAGGGCGCGAGACGCAACCGACAGGTCGAGCGGTGCTGTGCTGAGGCGGAGGCCGAAGAGAGTGTGGCACTGGCCGCCTGAGGCGCTCCGAGCGGTGCCGCTGGTCGTGATCCACAGCTCGACTGGGCGGACTTGCTGAAGGCAGGTGACGAGGGCCAAGGCGGCGACACCGCGACCGAGGACGGTGTCAGCAGCCGTGCCGGAGGAGGTTGACAGATCATAGAAGACTCGGATCGCGCCCTGCTCGTTGAGCTGGCTGACGAAGCGATTCATCGAGAGCGGCTCGTTGGCGAGGTACGCGCCGATGCGGGGGGAGCCGCCGCAGACGGACGGCTCCATCTGCGAGCGCAGGGTCTCAATGGGGACCTCGCGCTGCACGCGATCGAAGAGCGCCTCGGCGGCCTTCGTCGCGCCGGGCACCGGCTTGTAGCGGTCAGCAAGCAAGCCCTTGAGGGTGCCTTGATCGCGGGTGCCCCAGATGTCCTCCATGCGAGCCAAGGCCGACTCGTAGTCCCCGAAGCAGCGCACAATGCGCTCGCCGTTGGCCTCGTAGCCGATCCGGCGGAGGTCAGGCGCGATGGTCTCAGGAGGAGTCTCACGACGGTAGACCGGCGAGTTGGCGAAGATGTCCGCGAGGACGTTGCCGTTGAGGCAGCGGTGCTGCGAGCCGTCCTCGTCGGAGACCATGACGGTAGAGGGAGTGTGCTGTTGCTTCTGCATGACCTAACCATCGGCAACTCCGCCGGATCTCGCAAGGCCCTTTTCCGAAAAAGGAAAGGCGGCGACGCCCCCGAAGGACCGCCGCCGCCGCAACAACACACCGAGTGAGAATCAGCTCACTCCAGCGATACCTTCAAGGATGCGCTTGCGGTTGGCGTCCGCAAGCTGGGCCAGGGCGGAAACCTCGAACGCCTCAGCGAGGGTGAACTTGGCCGCAAGCCGGGCGGCCAGCCCGAGCGTCTGGCGAGGCCCCCAGAGCACCTTCGTGCCGGTGTCCTTCAGGCGCTTGCGAACCTGCAGGGAGGCGTCCACGGCGGCCTTTCCGATCTCGTGGCCGAACTTGGCCTTGACCATCTTGCGTTCGAACTTCTCGTCGTAGCCCCAGCCGATGCGAGCGCCGAACCGGTCGAGCGAGGCCGCGTCGAGGCGGTTGCGCCCGACGTACTCGGCGTCGGCACCGAGGCCCCAGGTGTTCGCCGTGGCGATGACCCTGTGGCGAGGGTCGATCTCGAACTGCTGACCGCCAGGGAAGATGCCGAGGCGGTTGTCGAGGATCGGGTTGAGGGCGACGAGCGCCTGAGGCATCCAGCCGTCCACCTCGTCGAGCAGGAGGAGCGCCGGCTTCTCGGATGTGGCCCAGCGGTACACCGCCGACTCGCGGTAGCTGCCGCCGGCGTCGATGAAGCCGGTAGCCTCGAACTTGTCGAGGGCGACCGGCTGGACGATCAAGTCCATGCCGAGCGCCTCCGCGACGTTCTTTGCGCCGGTCGTCTTGCCTGAGCCGGCAGGGCCTGACATGAACACGTTCTCGCCAGCGCCGACGAGTTTGAGCAGCAGCTCGAAGTTCTCGTGCTGGTCGCCTTCGATCTGCACCGGCTCAGCGTCGGGCGTGACGACCTCGATCACCTTCGGCTCAACCTCGACCTGCTTGATCGCGGAGTCGAGCATCGTCTGAACGGATCCGCAGACGTCCTCGATGATCGGCGGAGCCAGGAGCGGCTGGAGCTGCTCCGCAAGGCCGGCGAGCGGGTGGGCGTCGGTCGCAGCCGCAGCGGCGATGTCCGCGCCGTTGAGGGCACCCGCCCCAGCCTCCGCCTGAGCGGGCTCGGGCTCCTGAGCGGGCTCGGCTGACGGCTCTGCGCTTGCCTCCGTGGGCTTGCCCTTCGTGTTGACGCCGTTCTTCGCGGCCCACTCGGCGTAACGAGCAGCAGCCGCCTCGGATGCCGGGTACTTCTCGTCCTTCTCTGCACGGCTGGCGACGGGCACCGGCTGGCGCACCTCACCGAATCGCGTTTCTGCGACCTTGCAGCATCCGTGGGCGGCCTTGAGGGTGCGGTGGACAGAGCCGCAGCCCTGATGGGAGGAGGAGAAGCAGGTGAAGGGAGTCATCGTGGAACCTCGTTGGCTAAGGGTCGGTGTTGTTGTTGCTGCGCCGGTGACCGGCACTGACACAACCATCGGACCTCAGCGAGGCATTCGCAAGGGTATTTTCCGAAAAGGCGCTCTGGGGCTTGTTGAACGCCCAGCACCGCCCCATGATGGAGGCCGTGCAGATCACCCCGAGACGCCGGCAGCGCCGGCCAAGCCCTATGACGACCCGCAAGAAGACTCCCCGCAAGACCGCCAGCAAGCCCGCACGAGTCGGGCGACCCCGGCTCGAACGCGCGGAGTGGAGCCCTGGCACCTACAAGTTCCTCGCTCAGATGGCTGGCTTTAGTCCGGCCCAGATGGCTCAGGAGATCGGCGTCTCGACGCACCTCGTGTATTGCTGGCAATCCGCCCGCGTGGGGAGGAAGCCCACCGTCGATCAGGCCGCAGCCGTCGCTCAGCTCCTGACCGAGAAGCTCGGCAGGAGGATCAAGCCCAAGGACCTCGCCCGAGACTTCGACGACATGAAGGTCGTGTTCGCTCGCTGATGCCGATCCCCGAGCCTTGGCCGCATCAGCGTGCCGCCATCGACTGGGTGCGCGAGCGCCGAGCGAGCTACCTGCACCTGACGATGGGCGCAGGCAAGAGCCGTTGCGTTGTCAGCGCCGCCGACGAAACGCACGCTCAGGCTGTCCTGATCGTCGCGCCCAAGAGCGTGGTCGCGTCTGTGTGGCCGAACCAGTTCTCGACCTGGAGCGAGCGGCCCTGGCGAGTCGCACCCGCGACCAAGCTGGGCCGCAGCGTGAAGGCCCGCGTCGGCGGCATGAAGAAGCAGTACGAGCGAGCCCGGTACGACCGAGCGCCGTTCGTCGCCGTCATCAACTACCAGATGCTGCTGTCCCGCGAGGCGACCGCGTGGCTCAGGACCGTCGCCTTCGACCTCGTGGTCTTCGACGAGGCCCAGAAGCTGAAGAGCCCGCACGGCAAGACCAGCAAGGCGGCAGCGCGGCTCACGCAGACCGCCGGGCGCGTGGTCATGCTCTCGGGTACGCCCATGCCGCACTCCCCGATGGACGTCTTCGCCCAGTTCCGCACGCTGGACCCCAGCGTATTCGGGCGGAGCTTCGTGTCGTTCCGCGCACGGTACGCCCAGATGGGCGGGTACAAGGCGAAGCAGGTCGTCGGCTACCAGCGCCAAGAGGAGATGACTGACCGGATGTCGGCCCTCATGCACAGCCCGCCTGACGATGCTGTGCAGCTCAACCTGCCGGAGGCTCGTCACGAGACGATCACAGTGGACCTCGACAGCAAGGCCAGGAGGCTATACGACGCCCTCGCGAACGACCTCCAGGCCGCCATCGCGGAGGGCGAGATCAACGCGCAGAACGGCCTCGTGCGGCTCCTCAGGATGCAGCAACTGTGCAGCGGACTCGCCGTCGTTGAGCGGAACGAGCCCACCGGCACAGACGATGCCTCGCTGGTAGCGAACCTGCTGGGCCACGAAGACCGAGAGGAGGTCGAGGTGTGTACGGCGAAGAAGCAGGCGCTGATCGACATCCTAGAAAGCACCGACGAGCCGGTCGTGGTCTTCGGGCAGTTCCGCCAAGACATCCGCGTGACGCGCGAGGCGGCAGCCCTGGCCGGCACCAGTGTTGCGGAGCTGTCCGGCGAGGCGAACGACCTGGAGCTGTGGCGCAACGGCGGAGCCCGCGTGCTCGTCGTCCAGATCGCGAGCGGCGCTGAAGGCATCGACCTGACCCGAGCCCGGATCTGCGTCTACCTGAGCACTGGGTTCAACCTCGGGCTCTACCTCCAGAGCCTTGCCCGCGTCCATCGGCCAGGGCAGGGCCGGCCAGTGACCTACTACCACGTTCACGCCAGGGAGACCATCGACGAGGTCGTCTACCGCGTTTTGGGCCGGAGGGAGGAACTGGTCTCAGGGGTCCTGGAGGGCGTCCGCTGACTGTTTTTCCGAAAGAGTCTTGCGGAAACGGGGCACGGAGCCGAAGGTTAGGGGGTCGAGGGAATCAGCCCTCGCCAGCAACACCACCCAGCCATGACGAACACGACCCGCCCCACCACTTTCGCCCGCAGCCTCTCCGTCGCCGAGCTTCTCACCTACGTCTCGGACCTCTCCAAGGACGTCCTCGGGTTCCGCGAGCGTGGCCTCGGCAACCTGACACGCCACCAACTGCTCATGGAGGCCACGTACTTCGAGCGCAAGGCCGACGAGCAGAAGGCCGTCTGATCCGCACGCCTCCGGCGCACCGCCGCCGGAGGGCTCCCATCCCTTGAGGCTGAGCTGCAAAGCTCATCCTCGCACCCGTTCCAACCCATGACACTCAATTCAGTCCAAGACCTTGCTCGCGACTTCGTTGCCGCCGACGAGGATGTCCGCGTCCTCGAAGAGAAACTCAAGGCCGCCAAGAAGACCCGCGACGGAATGCGGGACCAGCTCGTCGACGAGATGCTGTACGCCGAGGCCCCCAGCGTCGAGGTGTTCGCCCCAGACGGAGGCCGCGCCCGCGTCTACCCGATCAACCGGCTGTTCGCCCGGCGCAACAAGGACGCCGACGAGGGCGCGTTCCTCGACGCCCTCCGCGAGCAGGGCTACGAGCACCTCATCAAGGAGTCCGTCAACACGAACAGCCTGAGCGCCATCGTGCGCGAAATGGCCGACGAGGCTAACGTAAGGGACGCGACCGCGTCTGTGATCGCGGAGGCCCTGCCCGGCAAGCTGGGTGAGGTCCTCAAGGTGGACACGACGTTGACCCTCGGGATCAAGAGGGTCTGATGTTGTTCGCCCTCAAGCTGATCGCGTTTGGAGCAGCCGCAGCCCTCGGCTTGTTCGTCCTCCTGGCAGGAGTCACCGCTCCCATCTGGTACAGAGGCCCCGAGTAACCATGACCTACCAACCCAAGGACGGAGGCTGCGGCCTCCTCATCGCCGTCTTTGTTCTCCTCTGGTTTGTGGGCGAGTGCAACGCACGCCACCGGAAGGCCGCCTACGACCGTGGATATCAGGACCGCAAGTTCAACGACTACAACCCCGAGCCGCCCGACTCCTACTACGGCGACTACTAGCACAGCTTCAGCGAACGCTGAGGTTGCACACCGCCGCCCAGGGCGGCCCAACCCACCCAGAACCATGACCAAAGAAGTAGCCAAGAAAGCCGACACGTTCCTCTCCCTCGCCGACCCGGAGGCTGCTGCGATGATCGCAGAGGTGCAGCCGACGCCGGCGGACCTCCAGAAGCTCGTCGTGCCGTCAGGCACCGGAGGCGCAGCCTTCGTCATCGAGTCGCTCGACGGCGAGCGGTTCGAGAAGACCCTCGACGTTGTGGTGGCCTACGAGTCGCCCATCGAGCGGAGCTTCTACGCCACCGGCATCGACGAGGGCGACGGAGGGCCGCCGCACTGCTCCAGCGCTGACGGTCGCGTCGGGCACGGGTGTCGAGACATCGACGCCATCCATGCGAGCGCCAGCAACGACGACCTGCCCGTGACCGAGCAGGACTGCGCGTCCTGCGCGTTCAGCAAGTTCGGCAGCGACCTCGGCGGAGGGAAGGGGCAGGCGTGCAAGCAGCGCGTCAGGCTCGTGATCTTCAACGGAGACGCACTCCTGCCGATGGTGTTGCAGATCCCGGCGGCCACGCTGAAGCCGTTCAAGCAGTACAAGATGAAGCTGGTGAACGGACGCAAGCGCCTCAGCCGATCCGTCACGAGGCTGTCGCTCGCGAAGCAGAGCGGATCCCCGGACTACTACACCGTCGAGTTCAGCTTCGTCCGCGACCTCACCGAGGACGAGACTGGCCGCCTCGCGGAGCTGTCGGCCATCCTTGCCGACGCCGCGCAGAGGGCCTGACAAAGAAGCGAGCCGTCAGGGTGGGGGGACCCTGGCGGCTCGCCGTGCAGAGGGGGAAGCACAATTCGCACCGTTCAAGACAGCCGAAGCCGTACATGACCAGCACTGAAGATCGTAGCCCCGCCGCCGTCGCCCGCAAGTTCCTCGCCCTGATCTTTGAGCCGGACGGAGAGCGGCTCCCGAAGGGCTGCATCACGGTCTGGAGCAAGGCCAGCAAGCTGACCCGGCTCTCCTACTCCGCCGACGACGCCGCCGACAAGGCGTTCACCGGAGGGTTCGAGAACGTGAGCTACTTCGGCGTCTGCGCCCGCGACGACCGAGCCCTGCGCGAGAAGGCCCGAGACCAGGGCAAGAACATCGAGCAGCTCCAAGGGGCCACGGAGGACCTCTGCGCGATGCCCGGCGTCTGGGTCGACATCGACATCCGAAGCGACGGGCACAAGAAGAAGCATCTCTGCCCTGACACCGAAGAGGCGTACGCGGCCCTGCTCCGCGCCGTGCCCATCGGGCCGCCGACGATCACCGTGTGGACCGGCGGAGGCATCCACGCGTACTACCTGTTTGAGGAGGGCGTCGTCGAGTTCGAGGAGGGCACCGAGCGCAGCCGCGAGGCGCTGGAGCGGCTCTGCCAGAGCATCCAGGCGATGGTCCGCGACGAGCTTGCCGCCAACGGCTGGGCCGATGACCAGACCTGGGCGTTGCCCCGAGTCATGCGGATCCCTGGCGGCCAGAACCTGTCGCACGGCGATCCGAGGCCGGTGACATGGAAGGAGACAGGGCCGCGCTACAGCATCGACACCCTGTGGATGAGCGTGCCGAGCGACCTGACGCTGGCCGCGCCTAAGTCGGTCGCCCAGGAGGCCGCTGCCCAGTTCGACGACCGCATCCAGTTCACGCTCGACAAGGACCCAAGCGCGATCTCGCAGGAGCTGAAGGAGCGGATCTATGACCTGTGCGAGATCGACGACGACCTGAGGATCGTCTGGGACCGCAAGCGCCGCAGCCTACCCTCGCAGAGCGAGATGGACCTGAGCCTCGCCACGAGGCTCGCGGCGACGGATATGCCCGTGCAGGAGATTGTGGACCTGCTCCGCTACCACCGGATGCAGGGCAACGCGACCGACAGCAAGAAGGTCCACCGCGCCGACTACTACCTCGGCACGATCCAGAAGGCGCTCCGCGCCGTGGACGAGGATCAGAGGAACAAGCAGGCCATCGAAGAGTGCGCCAAGATCGTCGAGCGCCGAGAGGAGGCTGAGAAGGTGGCCCAAGACCCAGCGGCACCGCCGGCGGCTAAGGAGCGAGCGCAGGTCATCCTCGTGGAGACGGAGAGCTTGGACGCGACGGTTCGGCAGCGAGCCCTGGAGGCGCTCAACAGCGCGCTGGGCTTGAAGGACGAGCAGGAGATCGCACTGGTCAAGTTCAGCGCCGCGACCGCAGCGGCCAGGAGCGTCTGGATCTTCCAGACCGGCCCAGGGGCGATGTTTGAGTGCACAAGCCAGAGCCTGTTCGCATCGAGTCACGACTTCCTGTCGAACCTGTGGAGCGCCACGGGGGCCATCGTGGAGCCGTTCACGACGAAGCCAGGGAAGAAGCGCCAGTGGGCACCGGTGCTCACGGCGATCCGGCTGGCCTCGGTGGAGTTCGACTCAGGCGACGAGGCGAGCCAGATCCTCAGGAGCGTGGTGCGCTTCGCCGTCGACCGCCTCCTCGGGGTGGGGCAGCCGGCGTGGCTGCCCAAGACCAAGAGCTGGGGCCATCAGGTGGCGCTCCGTCAGCCCTGCCTGCTGTACGAGAACGGTAAGGGGAAGGAGGGGCGCAGCGTCGTCATCGACGGGCAAGCCCTCACGAACTGGATCGACGAGGATCCGCAGTGCCCCGCGATGGCCCGGCGGACGCTGAGGCTGCTGATCGAGAGCGCCAACGCTGGCTGCAAGTTCATCGCCGTGCAGTGCGTGGACGGCTCAGGCAAGCGCACGAGCCGCTCCGGCTACCTCCGGGTGCCGCGAGCTGTGCTCCAAGAGCATGGGCCGCCGGAGATCGGGCAGTGGCTCGACACCGCCTTCGAGGACGGCCTGACGGACGAGGCAGCGTGACCGCAGCCTTTATAGGGGGGGAAATGAGGGGACGATTCGAAAACGCACACGAGAATGGGGGGGGGGCCAATGCACTCAGCGTTTTCAGCGAATCGGCCTTCGTGACCCCAAGAAGGCCCATCGGGCGCAATCTGAAGCAGCGATTTGACCACCTGAAGCAGCGAAAAACCGAGCCTCGGGGGAGGCTTTATCATGACCGCGACTGAATATCACCTGATCGGGCCGCCGGGCACCGGCAAGACGACCCGTCTCGCCGCACGCTGGATTCCAAGGGCCATCGAGAAGTACGGGCCGCACGCTGTGGCTGTGGTCTCGCTCACCCGAGCCGCCGCCAAGGAGATTGCATCCCGCCCTGGCGTCCACCTGCCGAAGGAGCGGGTGGCGACCCTGCACAGTCTCGCCCGAAGGGCTCTGGCGGACTTCATGGGGGCACCTGTGCTCATCCAGACGCCTGAGGGCCTCGCCGCCTGGAACGAGCACGCTGGCCTTGATCCTCTGCTAAGACTGACCTCGTCCGCTGGAAGGGCTCTGGATGACCCTGAGGCCGCTTCAGCGGAGCAGCTTGACCACGGGGGCACGAATGGCCCAGGACGCAGCAGGGGGCAGCACGGGGCCGTCACAGGCGACACGTCCCTGGCCCGCATCGAGGTGCTCCGGCAGCGCCGCGTTCCGCCGGAGCAATGGCCGGCGGATGTGAAGCCGTTCTGGGCCGCCTGGAGCGACTTCAAGCTCCAGAACCAGATGACCGACTTCACCGACCTGATCGAGCGGTGCCTCGACGAGGGCGCTGAGATGCCGCTGTACGACGACACGCCAGTCAAGGCCCTGATCGTCGACGAGGCTCAGGATTGCACCGAGCTGGAGGTGGCCCTGATCCGGCAGTGGGCGGAGAGCATCGACCTCCTCGCCCTCGCCGGCGACCCGAACCAGTCCATCTACGGGTTCCGAGGAGCGGCTAGGGCCGCGTTCCACGACCCGGCAACGTTCCCTGAGGAGCAGACCGAGGTGCTCGGCCAGTCCTTCCGGCTGCCGCCGGCCATCCAGACGTTCGCGGAGAGCCTTGCGAAACGGGCACACCGGCACGTTCCGGTCAGCTACCAGCCCAAGCCCGGCGACCCTGGCGAGGTGCTCCGGCCTGCCTGCTCCATCACCGGCAAGGTCCGAGGACACTACGACCTCGCCAGCCTGATCGACGAGGAGGTGAGGCGGCTCGACCGCGAGGGCGCGACCGGCGACAACGCACGAGTCATGGTGCTGGCCTCCGCCGGCTTCCTGCTCAACAGCCTGCTCGCGGAGCTGAGGCGACGAGGGATGCGGTTCTACAACCCCTACGCCCTCGCCCGAGGTGATTGGAACCCGCTGAAGACGGCCCACAGGCACATCGGATCCTTTTTCGCCATCAGTAACGCGATGTCGGACTCGATCTCAGAAGGCGCACCGGATCCTTCTGAGCCTCGCATATGGAGGTGGGGCGAGCTGCACGACTGGGCGAGCATCTGCGCCGCGAAGGACCTGTTTGTGAAGGGAGCCAAGACACGGCTGATCCCCGAGTGGGCGAAGAAGCGCCCCAGGGCCATCATCGACAAGGCCGACCTCGCCCGGATCTTCGTGGACCCCGGCTTCGTCGCGAACTACCTCCTGCCGATGGTCCGCGACCCGCACCTTGAGCAGAAGGCGCTCGACTGGCTCGTGGCGCACATGACGCCGGCCAACGCCGCCCGGCTCCGCTACCCGATCCAGGTGGCCCGCAAGGACCTTCGAGCCCTGACGACCGAGCCGAGGCTCATCGTCGGCACCATTCACAGCGTGAAGGGAGGCACCGCCGGCAGCGTGTTCCTAGCACCAGACCTCCTGAAGAAACACCACGAGGAGTTTACGCAGTCACCAGACGGCCATGACGAGATCATCCGCCTGATGTACGTTGGCGCGACAAGGGCAAGCTCGCGGCTCTTTCTCTTGGACCCAGCCCCGAAGTACCGCCGCAAGAGGCAGTACGCAGACCTGTGAAGATCGAAGACGAGCCCCGAAGCGGGTGCATCCCCTACCTTATCGTGGCACTGCTCTGCCTCATGGCATCGCAATGCACCGCCGCCATCCGAGAAACCCTGTAGCCCAGAAACCATGAGCAACATCAACGACCTCAGCCGGAGGGTGGCCCGCATCGAGGCCGCGCTCGCGAAACCGATCCTCCCTGCGATCAACCCGCCTGACCCTCCGCAGCCGCCCGACCCGCCCGAACCGCCGGACCCGCCCGAGCCGGTGCCCGGAGAGTTCAAGGCGCTTGACTGCATCGACAACGACGTCGAGACCAACAAGCTGGTCAGGTTGCCGGCGCTCAGGGAGAGCCGCGCTGCGCGTGAGGACGTCGGCACCCTCGGGGACATCCGCGCCAACGACTGGCAGACCGGCGAAGACCTCGTGTGGCAGAACAAGGAGTCGCTCGTCCCGCAGGGCTACGCCCAGTGGTCTTCCAATATGCACCGAGGCGAGCTGAAGCGCCGAGGCGGCAGCTACGAGTGGCGGAACATCGGCGTGACCGCCGCTGAAGACGCGCGACAGCTCAAGTGGGGCACCCGCGAGTACAACACTCCCGACCGCTCGTTCATCGACTGCGACTTCACGGAGATCACGCAGGAGCACGGCCTGTACGTCTCCAACAGCGGCAACACAAGGCTCGATGGCTGCACCTTCCTGCGTGTCGGGAGCCAGGGAGCGCAGTGGGCATATCGACCGCTGCCTTACCAGCAGTACGACGGCGACAATATGCCGTACGACGCGGAGCCAGAGCACATTGTGCTCGACTCGCACTTCGTCGACTGCGCCGATGGAGGCACCCGACCGAGCTTCAACCTGACGTACTTCAGCCCTGGCACCTCAGAGTTCCCCGGCTCGATTGCCATTGAGGACAGCAGCTTCGTCTGCCGGTGGGACGAAGAGCGGTCAGGCAAGCGAAGCACCGGCGGCCTCGTCGTCACGCCCTCGCAGGGGAACGAGCCGCTCGCAGGGCAGAACATGATGCGGGAGGTGTTCCTGAAGAATTGCCTGTTCGACTTCACGGCAGGCGACCGCGCCCTAGCCGAGCTGCGCTCGGTGGACGAGGTCGTCTTCGAGGACTGTGCGTTCATTGCTCGGGATCACAACTTGCCCTTCATCAGCGTCGACAAGGACTACGGCAACCTGGACGGCACGAAGACCAAGCGCATCGTGTTCCGCAACTGCCGCAGCAAGGGCGTTCGGCTGAACATCCTGCTCGCCGCCAACGCTCAGGGGCAGCAGCAGTCCGTCAAGCACGACATCGACTGCCCCGGCGGAGAGCTTGTGTTCGACGGCATCACCGGCCAGCCGATCGGGTGACCGACTTGTGGATCGGTATCGACCCCGGCAAGACCGGCGGGCTGGTCATCCTCGACAGAGGTGGCCGGCTCGTCGGGCACAGCCTCATGCCAGTGGTGGGCAAGGGCACGAAACGCTCCCGACCCAGCCTCGCCCTGCTCCTCCGTTGGCTGGAGGCAACCCAGGAGGGCATCAGATACCGAGACGCCGCGACACCGCACGAGACCGTGACCGTCGCCATTGAGCGCGTCTCCTCCGCTCCGAGCGACGGAGTGGTCTCAGCCTTCAGCTTCGGGCGGAGCCTCCAAGTCTGCTTTGACTTTGCGGAAGCAATCGGTGCCGCTACGGTCGAGATCAGCCCGAAGGACTGGCAGCGCACGTTCCTCCGAGGGCACCGGAAGGGAAGCCGCGAGCAGATCAAGGCGAGCGCCGCACTCGTCGCTGGCGAGCGGTGGCCTGAGCTAACGGCAGACCTCCAGGTGAAAGCTCGGTGGGGGCTCGCGGATGCCGCGCTTATTGCTGCGACGGCTCGGCTTGCCAGCCTTACGCCGCCGAGCAGTTGCTAGACTCCTTGCATGAACACGACCAGCCTCAGAGTCGAAAGACGGGATGTGGCAAGCCTATCCTGTGACCCGGCCAACGCGCGGACCCACTCAGAAGCAAACCTCGACGCCATCAGGCGCAGCCTGCAACGCTTTGGGCAGCAGAAGCCCATCGTCGTGGACTCTGCCGGTGTTGTGCGAGCCGGGAACGGCACGCTCGAAGCTGCGCGGTCCCTTGGGTGGGAGGAGCTGAGCGTGGTCGTCTCTGACCTCTCAGGAGACGAGATGACCGCCTTTGCTATTGCGGACAACCGAACCGCTGAGCTGGCCGAGTGGGATGACGAGGTGCTGGTGGCAACGCTCCGGGCCTTGGAAGAGGCTGATGTCCCCCTAGAGGACACCGGCTTTACAGCGGAGGAGCTTGCTGAGGTGAAGAGGGCGGCAGGGACTCAGATGGAGGTCAAAGAAGACGAGGTGCCAGAAGCGCCGGAGAAGCCGACCTCGAAGGCGGGTGACATCTGGGTCATGGGCGAGCATCGCTTGCTCTGCGGAGACTCAACGGAACCCGAAAGCTACACGCGCCTGATGCGGGGCTCAAAGGCCGATCTGCTCCTGACCGATCCACCTTACAACGTCAACTATGAGAACGCCCAGGGCGACAAGATCCAGAATGACGATATGGGGGATGAGCAGTTCCGAGCCTTCCTGACTTCGATGTTTGGACTGGCCTTCGAGTCAATGAATCCAGGCGCTGCGTTCTACGTCTGGCACGCCGACCGAGAAGCGTACAACTTTTTGGCAGCCCTCAGAGATCACGGCCAAAAGATCCGCCAGTGCGTCATCTGGGTCAAGTCCTCGTTGGTCATGGGAAGGCAGGATTACCAATCTCGGCATGAGCCTTGCCTTTACGGGTGGAAGGACGGAGCTGCACATCGGTGGTACAACGACCGAAAGCAAACCACGATCATGCACTTTGATAAGCCGTCACGAAGCGACCTGCATCCGACGATGAAGCCTTTGGAATTGATCGCGTACCAGATCGGAAACTCCACAACGTCGCGAAGCGTGGTGCTTGACCCATTTCTCGGCTCCGGCACGACCTTGATCGCCGCCGAACAGCTTGGCCGCTCTTGCTACGGCATGGAGTTGAGCCCGGCCTACTGCGATGTGATCGTCCGCCGCTGGGAGAACCTCACCGGAGAGAAGGCCGTGTTGGCATGAAGACGACGAAGAAATCAGTAGGAGAGCTTCGCTCAGACCCGAGCAACGCTCGGAAGCACTCGCCGCGCAACCTCGAAGCCATCGCTGCCAGCCTGCGAAGGTTTGGGCAGCAAAAGCCGATCGTGGTGGACTCTTCAGGTGTGGTCCGAGCAGGAAACGGCACGCTTGAGGCGGCGAAGAATCTCGGCTGGACCGAAGTGGCCGTCGTTGAGTCCGACCTCAGCGACGACGAGATGACGGCCTTTGCTATTGCGGACAACCGAACCGCTGAGCTGGCCGAGTGGGATGACGAGGTGCTGGTGGCAACGCTTCGGGCCTTGGAAGAGGCTGATGTCCCCCTAGAGGACACCGGCTTCACAGCGGAGGAGTTGGCAGAGGTTCAGAAGGCGGCGGGCGGTCAGAAGACCGGCGAAGTGGTCCAGGACGATATACCGAACGCGGTAGAGGAGCCTGTCGCAAAGGTGGGCGACCTCTGGATCTTGGGAAGACATCGGCTGCTCTGCGGGGACTCAACGAATGAGGCCGACGTGAGTCGCTTGATGAATGCTGGCAAGGCCGACATGGTGTTTACGGACCCGCCGTACAACATTGCGTTCCAGGGAACGATGAGCAACACAACCAAAGATGGGGAGCTTATCCCTCACGTTGGAGCCAACGGCCTGCACGCAGCCATGCAAAACGACAAAAAGACACCAGAGGAGTTTCGAGCATTCATTCAATCCATCGCCTCAGCCATCCGGCAGCACTGCTCTGGGGCATACTACATCTCTTTCAGTAGCGGCAATTTGCACGAACTGCTAACTCCTGTCTCTGATTCAATCGGGTACAAGTCGATTGTCATTTGGGTCAAAAACCAGTCGCCTATGGGTGGTGGAGCATATCGCCGCCGATATGAACCCATCGTTTATGGCAACTTCTCTGGTGACTTCTTCGGCACTCCGTATTCAGAAGATGATGTTTGGGAGTTCGATCGAACAAACAAAAACGACCTGCACCCAACAATGAAGCCCGTTGCGCTGGTGGCTAACGCCATCGAGCACGGATCCGGCCCAGAAGGCTCTGTCCTTGACCTCTTCCTCGGATCAGGCACGACCTTGATCGCCGCCGAGCAGCTTGGCCGTTCCTGCTACGGCATGGAGCTGAGCCCTGCGTACTGCGATGTGATCGTCCGCCGCTGGGAGAACCTCACCGGAGAGAAGGCGGTCCTCAAACAGTGAGCAGCGAAACAAGCCAGCCCAGCCAGTTGCGTCTTGCTCGCATCTCGGTTCATCGCCTGACCCACGACCCCGACAACGCTCGCGCCAGAGGGCCTCGTGCCGTCGAAGCCATCGCTCGGAGCCTCGATGCCTTCGGTCAGCAGAAGCCCATCGTCGTCACCGAGGGCGGAGTCGTCATCGCTGGCAACGGGACCCTCGACGCTGCCAAGATGCTCGGATGGGAGGCCCTGGAGTGCCAAGTCGCGGACCTGTCCCCGGCTCAGGCACGAGCGTTTGCTGTGGCAGACAACCGCACGGCAGAGCTGGCGTACTGGAACGACGCGCAGCTCCTTCGAGCCCTGGACGCCGCTCAGGAAGCCGAGATGCTGGAGGCGACGGGGTTTGACGAGGCGGACCTGGAAGGCATCAGGAGGGCACTGGAGGGCGATGGTGAGGACCCAGAGGGCACCGTGCAGACCAGCGGCAAGGGCGAATCTGAGCTGTCAGGTTCGACCGCGCAGTGTTTTGCCACTACGGTAGTGTGTCACACCGAGGAAGGCGCTGAGGCCGTGCGCCAGTTCGTGAAGGACGGCGACCTGGGCCGAGCTTCGGCCATCCGGCCCAGAGCCCTATGAACAAGCGAGGAGAGGATGAGTCCTCGCCCACCGGCGGGATCTGTGGAGCGAAGAACCGCGCAGGCGGAATCTGCCACGCCAAAGCCATGCCCAACGGGCGCTGCCGCAACCACGGTGGCAAGAGCCTCAGCGGGCTCCAGGCCCCGAACTTCAAGACTGGGCGCTACTCCAAGGCGCTCCAGAAGCTCGACGACGACTTCAGCGACCGAGTGAACGACCCGAAGCTGCTTGACCCAAGGCGCAGCATGGCGGTGCAGGAGGCCACGATGGCTCGGCTCGCGGATCTTGTGGAGCAGGCCGACAGCCCGGAGTTCCGGCAGGGCGTCAAGACTCAGCTCCGCGAGGGCCTTGAGAAGATGAAGGAGGACCCAGCGGAGGGTCTCTCGATCCTTCGCCGGCTGACCGGCTACGTCGAGCGAGGCGTGGAGGAGAGCCGGGCGCTGCTCGGGATGCACGAGGCAGCGGACAAACTCAACAAGAGCCAGATCCGATACTGGCAGACGGCCATGCACGCGGCTCGGGCGATCAGCCCTGAGGAGTTCATGGCACTCATGTTCCGCATGGCGGACATCATCGAGACGGAGGTGGACAGAGATGCAGCGAGACGGATTCTGGAGCGCACGGACCATGAGGTCTGCGGAGGAGCCCTGGGTCTCACCAGCGGCAGTGGAGAAGCTCAGGAGGAGGCTCGGGACTAGCAGCTCTACACCTGACCCTGCCGCGACGGCAGGCCCTTTCTGTGTACAGTATCGCGATCTCGAAGACGATGAGCCTGGAGACGGGTGCCTCCGCTTCGTGCGTGAAAGGCTGGGCCTGCGGCACCCGAGGACAGGCGGTCTCCAGATGTGGAGGTTCCAGCGGGACCTGATCCGCGCGGTGTACCGCCGCCGGCGGGTGGCCGTGACCTCCAGCCGGTCCACCGGCAAGACGCACGCCCTCGGGCACCTCGTGGCCGCCTTCCTCTTCCAGGAGCCAAGCCGCGTGCTCGTCATCAGCCCGACGATGCGTCAGGCGCAGAAGGGCGTCCTTGGGGAGGCGAGAGCGGCCATCGCGAACGCGACGACGGAGCTGCCGCTGGAGGTGAACAACGCCAGCGAGATCCGCATCGACGAGCGGCACTGGTGCCTTGCCCTGCCGAGCCGCGACCCAGACGCGATGCGTGGCTTCCATGCGAGTCCGGCGGTCCCTGGCGACCCTGACGCCGACACGATGTCCGAGGAGGACCTCGCGTGGCTGGCGGAGCAGGGCGACGACGACAGCACGAGGCTACTCGTCGTGGTGGACGAGGCCGCCGGCGTCAGCACCGAAGCGTTCCGCGTCCTCGACGGGATGCTGACGAAGCCGAACGTCTACTTTGTGATGACAGGCAACCCGACCCTCGGTGCCGACGAGGATCACGAGTACGTCCGAGCGTTCCGCGACGGCAGCCACTGGCACCGGATCCGCGTCAGCAGCTTGGACCCGGACAAGTTCCCGGCACCCTCAGGTGTCGTGTACGACTCGGTCTACCATCCGGTGCCGCAGTACCTCGTGCAGTCCACCGACATCGAGGCCGCCCTGAGGCAGTACGACGAGGACGACCCGATCCTGCTGGCGGACTGGGGAGGCACCTTCCCGAGCGGCAGCACGGACTGGAACGTGGTGCCCCGGACAGCCCTGGAGGCGGCCCTCGGGACGAAACGTCAGAACCTTCGGCCCATCGGCCCGAGGATGGGCGTGGACATCGGCACGGGGAACCCGGATATGTGCGTGGCCTCGCTGTTCGTCGACGGCGAGAAGCGCCAGGAGCATCGGTTCGCTCCGAGCACGGATGACCGGGAAGGCCAGATCACCATCGCGACGACGATCCTCGCGCTCGCAGAGAAGTGGGGCTCGGAGGTCGAGGGCGTCGGCCCCGGCAACTCGACCTGGGACGGCAGCCCGATCCCAGGCGAGCGCATCAGCATTGACGACTCAGGGCTCGTCGGCGTGTGCGACATCCTCGCGAGCCGAGGCTGCCTCGTCGACCGAGTGAACTTCGCCCGAGGCGCGAGCGGCCAGTGGCGCGACCTCGTCGGGACTCAGCGATGCGTAAACCAGCGCACGGAGATGCACTGGGTCGCCCGCCGTGGCCTTCAGGAGGGCGTCTTCGTGATCCCGCGACAGTTCACCCGCAGCTGGTCCGAAGCGACCTGGACGCTGTACGAGCGGTCCTGGGACAGCAAGGGGCCGGTGCTGAAGCTGGAGCCGAAGGAGAAGGTCGTGAAGCGTCACGGGCACAGCCCTGACACGTTCGACGCCGACATCCTGGCGATGCGCCTGCCGGCTCGGGACAGCATCATCCGGCAGGAGGGTCCGCCGGTGCTCACGCCTCACAGTGGGCAGCCGGTGCGGAACGGGCGGCTGCGCCCGACCAAACTGAAGGGAGGCCGCCGGATCGGGTGAGCCGGCGACCTCCGCTGCTGCGCCCGGAGGCGATCAGGCTTGCTCGATGACGTGGATGTCGTCGATCGGCCACTCGATCACGAAGGGCTCGTAGCCCTTGCAGATGTGCAGCCCCGTCTCGCGGAGCCAGACGTGACCCTCGCGAGTCTCGATGCCCTTGTGGCGGAGAGGGTTCCTGATGACCCGGAAGGTCCCAGCGCAGCCGATGACCGGAGCCTCGACAAGGGAGCCAACGGTCGGGCGCTTCTCAGCGCCGGAGAGGAAGGAGAGGGTGGGGGAGCAGTTGCTCATGGGAAGCCTCCTGAGGCTGGGGGGGGGGAAGGCCGAGGGCTGATTCCCTCGACACGCATACTCTCGGCAATCCCTCACGATTCGTCAAGCCTCTTTCCCGAAAGTGCACAGAAGGTGCCGGACCCGGTGACCACGAAAAATCCCCCAGCCTCGTGAGAAGCTGGGGGCCTTTGCTGAATGGGGGGGAGG
>Ga0196891_1000139_pt1 | contig 18087 bp, 35 predicted proteins | sample VirMetDEL_Nov_24_FD_169096 | JGI IMG/M metagenome (GOLD analysis project Ga0196891, IMG submission 169096) | Aqueous microbial communities from the Delaware River and Bay under freshwater to marine salinity gradient to study organic matter... | ecosystem: Environmental > Aquatic > Marine >... | reverse complement strand
TCCATATTTGTTCAAATTAGCATCTGGCTCGCCACTTTTTCAAAAATTGGCACAAAAAGACCCATTTTCTAAGTCCTTTAGTACCAATAACTTACAAAAGACGGGCAGTTTCATTCATAAAATCTGCCGCCAGTGGAGTATCAAGATTGCTAAAAAGCCGATTTGTTTATATTTGCACATTTTTTAGGTCGATATCTTCAACGTAGAAGTGGTTTTTAAGCTGTTCTCTCGTGAAATTGATGCATTTTCTGCCCCCAAATTCAGGTCTAGGTTCTACTTGGACCTCTCCTGAATCCATTTTATCTAGTAAAAGAGAAAGGCCATTCGGAGTGAGTAGTGTATAGTAGCCAACTTTATTAAGAGAGAACTGGCCGGTGGCGTGGAGTGTCACTATGTTTACATTGCCTAGCTTACCATAATGGCGGATATCAGCCTCTTTATAGGTAGCTTTGTATAATACGCGGCAAGTTTTTAGCTCTACATACTCTTCTTCTTCAGTATTGGAATTTATGACTAAATCTGGCTCTTTGAAAGTTGAGCGTAATTTCAAACTAGCACAAATTAATCTTCCCCTAGAATCCACGCCTTTATATTGGTAACTTTTTGTGCCAAACCATTGTTCCCCATAGTTCCCCATCCAAAAATCGGCAATTTCCCGCTCTCCCCGTATATGGTCTGCTATAGATTCCCCAAATTCCAAGAATGTTCGTTTGTCCTGACGACTGAGGAATTCCTTTTTTACCAGATCAGGGAACTCATTTTGGATCTGTTGTAGCTCATTCAGATACTTCTGTTTGTCTAAATCTTCCGTCAAAACTTTGTAAGCGGAATCTAGGCGGTTCTGGAGATCTGCAATCTGATGCATTATAGAATCCTAAAACAATTTCATAAATTTGCCAAGAGTTATTGCGTTTTGCACTCATAAACTCATGATCAAAGATTAACTCAAATTCAATAATGGGTAAATGGGCTAGAAGGTTAGTTCTTGGAACACATTTATGTACTTGGTTTAAAAGCGAGTATAAATTCTTAGTACGACTCATTAATCACGTACCTTGGCAAAGGAAAGATGTGTTTAATCCGCCACTTATGGCGGGGAGCAAGCTTATACAGGCGATTCAATATAAGCTTTCTTTATATTAACAGATACTTCTGCAATGCCAGTTTGGGCAAGAGTTTGTAATCTATACTTAAGAGCTAGAGAGATCTGGTTACTAAACCAAAGATTGAATATAAAATCTAATTTAAAGCAAGGTACATTACCATGTATTTGCATTTTATCCCGTGCCCTAGCGACGAAAAAAGACGGTCAATTACCCGCAGCTACGCTGCGGAAGCGGGCAAGAAGGGGTAATACAACCCCTCTTGCCTTTGGAAGAATCAGCCTCAGCCCAGCATGAACGGTATCAGTTCATGTTTCGCGATTGCATCCTTTGAGAATGGATCTCCACAATCATAGACTGCGAAGTAATCACAATCATCATGGGGCAGATCATCTTCTACCCCAACTCTGTCACGGTCGTCAAAATACCTTGGACATACTCGCGACAGACGTTTATCATCGGATAACAGTTCCCGAACGGCTTCTCGCGTCCAGCCGTTTGATCGGTAAAATCTCAAACATAAGCTGGCTTCAATAATCCTCATAAGAAGATTCCCCCTATTTGGCCTTGTCTTTTTACCAGGTTTTCAACTATAATACGGGCGACAGGATTCGAACCTGCACGGGATTGTTCCCATTCCGGTTTAAGCGGAATATGGCTGCCAATTACATCACGCCCGCAAATAGTGGGGGATTTCTCCCCCACTTGAACTACTCATCAGACACGAAGGATAGCATGAATCCTACACAAAATCCAATGATCAGGAGTGTTTTCATTCTCCTTCCGGTTCAGCTTTTTCTCCTGCCATTTCAAGGATACGGGCAACAGCAGACTGGAGATTCTGCTTGGTTTTGGTGGCTCGCGGGAACTTTGGGAAGAGTTTCGTGACTTCATCTTCAGTTTTTCCCAGAGCAATCAGTTCTGCCCTGATTTTAGTAGCTCGGGTCGAGAGTGCAGTCTTCAGACTTGCATCGCTCGCGGTACATTCCGGCACCGCCTGACGATAGTTTTTAACCATGTCATTGATGGTGCCACCTTCAGCGTGAGTGTCAATCCACATTTCCACAAAAGTCGTGTCTTCCATAGCAAACCTCTTTTCAAAAAGGGGAACTTTGTTCCCGGTCAAAATGTTGCCAGGTCACATGCCTGGTCTTTTCCAAATTATAGCATAAGCTAAAGCTAATGCAAGTCGTTTCTTCTAGTTTTCTGAGAATTCGTCTTCATCCCAGAAAACTTGGCTACCAGTAACATGACGGTGGTTCGCCGCTAACATACGATTCTCCGCATTGCGGCACACCGTGATTATATCGTCAATTAAATTTTGACGAGTAATTTTTGGCACAGGTCGAACCCGATATTCATAGTTAACCCAATCCCAACCCGGACTCTCATTACAGCACCAGCAAGACTTTACAACTCCCGGCGGGGATTTTAGGCGGGAATCAATACAAAACCCATTACGGAAAGCGTCCATTACAGCAATTTGTTCTTCAATAGTCACAGGTTTGGTCCCCCTAGTTAGAGATTAGTTTGGCGTTTCGTTTTGCCCGTGTTAGTTCACTGTGAATCTTTGCCTGATCAGAACCCGCTTGCCCTTGTCCGTGGATCAGCAGACAGAAATCCTCATTTCTCCGATCAGGATCGGCGGCAATAGAATCGTCAACATCAATCGCCAGACCGTTAGCCTCAGACTCGTCATAGATCACCTTAGCTTCTCTCAGACCGTGTTTGTCGATCAGATGATCATAACGCCCACCACGCGATGCCGTCAGAATTAAATTTGCGGGAATAATCCCCATAAATTTAACCCATGCTGGCAGAAACTTAGTGTACGCATAGAATCTTTTTAGCGGGTTGCGTTTGGCAACAAGTATCCATGCCTTGAAATAAGACATACTAAAGAAGTCGCCGCCTGAATGAATCCGAATAGTCGCCGCGTGACTAGGCATAGCAGCTTCAATAGCTGCTGCCATTATGTTCGGACTGGACATTCTTTCCAGGATAGTCCAGTTTTCGAGACGCTTATTGTAAACGCCTGTATATTGTTGCTCTTGGCTTGCAGCGTAACAACGAAACTCCTGATCAGGACCATCGAACAGCGAATAAGTATCTGTCAGCCAATCATAAACAACTTTGGTGAAACAATCCTTCGCACCGGGACAAGTGTGCCCCGACAATAGGTCGAAGCTGAAAACAGTTCGACCAGTAACGGCTTGCAATTTTTTGAGTTTACTGTTCGCTTCTGAAAATGTAATCATCGTTTTCCCCCGTGTGAGTTGACTTCCGTATTATAACTTAGTTACTGGCCGTGTCAAGTGTTTTCTTGCGTTAATCTGCCTTCCTTTTTACTAGTTTGAACTTTCAATGTTTTTTTCTAGTCTATGGACAGCATCCTCAAGACTCTGTTTGGCTTGCAATACCGGCCCACAAACACAATGTGGACATTCGATATACGCTTCAGACACAATCGCTAACGCATCCCGCAACTGTTCAAGTATAGCTCTTTGATTGTTCATGGTTTGATCACCACGCAAGTTCCGACAGAAGTGTCAATCTCTACTTCCAAATAATCCTCGTATTTGAACCACCTAGAGATAGCTGATCTGATATCGTCTTCCTGATGAGGATCATCAGCAATGGCGTCGTCGATAGCCTGCGACACACAATCAGGATTCTTCATTGTCACTCTAAACTTCATTCTCTCTCCCCCGTTTAGTGTTTCGTTCTCTCCCCTTCATGTCCCTATTATAATATATCGACAGTTGATTGCAATAGTCTTAAGTCTAAAAAGTGAAAAATAGCCGAATTCACCCGTATAGGCAGATACACAAACGAGCAGCCGCCAGCGGCTGCTCTGTTGCACCCTATGAATACAAAAAAGCCCCAGATTACTGATGCAATCTGAGGCTTCAATCTGATCCTATTTATTGAGTAATTCAATAGTCATCTCAGTGGCGTCAGCGGCTCCTGTCGAATATGCCAAAGAGATAGTAGACTTGATAACATTTTTAACAGCTTCTCGATCATCATCCTGTTCTCGACAAATTTGCATGATGATTTCCATCATGTGATCTTCTTGCCATAGATAGTTAAGGTGCTGCCTTTTTATTCTTTCTCTGATTTCTTCAAGTTCTTCTTCCACCATCCCCCCTAATCTACGATTTCGTAAGTTTTCTTTTTGGTTGAAAGTCTGAAAAGAGTGTTAAGGTTGATCATACGAAAACCGTCTTTCTTCATATCGAAAGCGGTGATCAAATCATGTTCTGATGGATCGTATTTCATCCCCACACCAATAACTCCCTTTTTAACACCCAGACGGGCATTCATATTCCTTTGCTCCCCGTTCTTTTTAATGAAACCAACTCCAAAAGTCTTCCCGTTAGAAGCCTTAATAAGTTTTAACGCTTTTGCTCTGCTAATCTTCATCTCTAAACCACTCCAAAAGGAAGCCCAAAATCAGTGCTGTGATGAGCACGTTTTTCATATGCGAATTGTACCACGTTGACACGAACAGTCAAGCAAAATCAGGATACCAAATGGGATTGTAAGGATTCGAACCTCACTTCTCAATTTCAGGCGTTCCAAACTAAAATCGGAATCGAACCGATGTGCCTCGCTTAAATAGCGGCGTGTTACCAAATACACCAAATCCCCTGTGGCCGTTTAGTTGTTACCTCAGTAAACGACCAAAACTGATAGATTACGTGTTTGAACTCACCGCAGTGGAACAATTTAACAACTTTCGTTGACACGCCGGATCATTTATCTTTCTCTGACGTTGTAAAAGATTCAGAACCTGGTGAACACTATTATAACATTCTACGCCACATTCTATCGTTTAACGTCTAGCTTAAAGAACTGGGAAACATCTCAGACGGACTTTTTGTGTTGCCGGTCAAACACTGGCGGTCAAGCCAACATTGGTGATCATATTGTAATCGTCATCACTAGATCACCGCTGTGTCAATTGTACCATGTCTCAGAGAGATTTCAAGGTATTTTGGCGATTTTAGTTAAAAACCTGCCTTTTCTTTTTATTAGCCATTGTAACCCCCTATGGGATCATAAGTTGTGCGAACAAGAATCCAGTCCGGTTTGACTTCGTCTTCAAAGGATTCGTCAAGGTAATCCCTCGCATCTTCCGGTGAATCAAATAGAAAATCGCCTATAGGAGTCTCGCTATGCATTGGATTAGACTCGGCATCAACCAATCGCCCTTCGATCAATTCTTTCCATTGATACCAAACTTCAGTTTTCATTCTCCCTCCCATAGGCGGATTCTATCCGCTTTTCACAAACATCACAAGTTAGACTGTCGTCCTCATAGTTAATGTGACCTTCAACTTTCGTCACATTCCTACCCACACGATTCTGATTGACACATGATGGGCAACTGTGTAGGTGACCATCATCTGACTTCACGTAGTAGAACATTGGATACCCACCGGGAAAAGTGTGGTGAGGAACAGGCTTCGATCTCATTCCATCCCCTTTGGTTTGAACTCAACACGATTCTTGTAGGATCGGCATATGTCGGCCTTCAATGCTTCAATTGTCTCTAGAGATAGCCCGTCACTTATAGCAATAGGTGCTACAATAGTTCTGCCACCTAAAGCAGTTAATTCCAGGATGACAGCAGAACCCAACAATTTCTCAGTAGAACATTTGTCGATGTTAGCATCAGCAAAATGATGCTGATGAACTAATTGAGCTTCCAGTTCACGTATCCTAGTTTTGGATGAGTCTAACTGATTGCGTAGTTGATATTTTTTCATGCCGAATCATCCCCCAAATGGAATTGCTTGCTGAGTCATAATGTCCATTCTGCTTTTTTTCCCGTTGTCTCTTATGTCACCATTATACTATAGTTATCGTCCATTGCAAGCACCAACCTTGAGAAAACCGAAAAAGAACAGAAAGACATACGTTCACTGGAATACACGCATCAGAGCAGCCGCCAGCGGCTGCTCCGTAGCGGCCTAGTAAAAGAATAAGGCAGGAGTAGGCGGGAATTGAACCCGCATGGGTATTCAGAAGTTAATTACTCTTCTGTGCTTAAATCTCCCTAGAAAAGAAGAAAGCAAACCCGGTCAGATATTGCGGTCTGACTGCCACAGTTATCAATAGTGGCCCCTACTCCATATTGTATGGTGAAACCCCGTTTTATTATAGTGGACCGTGCTTCACCGTTTACCACTTTACAGTATGAGGAGCTTTCTCATACCAACTGGCTTACGCCAGAATTTCGGTCTTTGTCAATCGAATTGTGAATTCCCGGTTGTTTTGTTCGTACAGATCAGTTCGCCGGTCATACTCTTTTCTGGCCTCTTGATATGTGAATGGACCATACACGTAAGAGGGTTGAATACCTGCCGCCTTCATGATTACCCAATATTCATTCATCTGACTACCTCAACTTTATGATCCGGACGCAACACACACATGCCAGCATTATATACCGGATTCCCCCGTTCGTCCACAAAACTCTCGTGAATGTAGGGATTATAAGTCAAAACCGTTGGATTAACTGGCCCTGTCCTTTTCCCAGATAAAAATGTAGGAAAGCCCCGAACATAAGCATGGATGTATTTCTTTTGTTCCCGAATTACCCTCGCCCTTCCCTTTTGACTGACGATAAATTCGGGGTTGTAAATTGCTATACACTCAGCGTGTAGTATAACAATCCCATTCTGCCTGACACTCCACAGACCAGAAGTCAAGTTCCGGTATACGTCCACCTTTTGAAACGGTTCCAGTAGTGAAAGCATGTTCCACTGGTCAATCTGGTAAAACGCTGGTTTTTTGATCATCTGTTTTCCCCGGCACGTTATGAAACACGTTCCAGTCAAAATGTTCGTCTACCACTTGACCATCTACAATGATGGTCGGATCTTCGGGCAATGCAAGGATTAACTGGTTCAGGTCGTTGCGTAAAGACCGCACCTCAGTTTGTAGTTGTTGAAGCTCTGTTGGTGGTTCTTGCTCTAGTGGTACATTAGTTGCACCAATAAACAATGCCCCAATAATAAAAAGAACAAAGAATCCGCCAACCATAATGTCTTTCATTTCAAAGCCTCCAGGATTGATTCGGCCAAGATGATGGCCTGGTTGTAGGTCAAGCTGATCGCTTTATGTCACCATTGTACTGTAATTATCGACCATTGCAAGCGTTATCTTTAGAGTTTTTGAAAAAACTCAGTGTCAGTGCGAGAGGTGCGAATCGAACGCACATGAACCAATTAATCTTTCTACCATTTATAAGATGGAGGATATACTCTCGCATAGGGGAATGGCGTAAATCCGCCATCCCCGTTTGTCCTTTTTGAATCGAAAAGGGTGTATATAACCTTGAGAACAAATTTTCTTTTCAAGGGTATTTACAATGAAAAAGTGTAGAAAATGTCAAGTCGATAAACCCCTCTCAGATTTCAGGATTATACAACGACCAAGGATTGTTAACAAGGTCAAAACCGGAGAATTTTACGACTATCAAAAGACTATCTGTTATGATTGTGAACTGCTGGACACTAAAGAAAGGGCTAAAGAAAACCGTGTAACTTATCAAAAGAAGAGACGTTCCATGTTAGAAGCTTGGCAGCGTAACGGCTATGCCTCAAAAGAAGCTTATGACAAGTATCAAAGAGAATATTATGAGAAGAACAAGGCTCAAATTGCCCAAAGAAAAAAAGATGACAAATGGGCGGGTAGGTTGAAAAACGCAAAAAAGCGAGCAAAAGAAAAAGGATGGGAGTTTAATCTGACTCGCGAGCATCTAGATTCCATCTACGTTCCGTTCTGCCCGATATTGGGAATTGAACTGTCTTATGGTGGTACTAGTCGAATTGTATCAGAATCTGCAACAATTGACAGAATAGACAACACAAAAGGTTATATTATTGGCAATGTCCAAATTCTGAGCCATAAAGCCAATCGAATGAAATCTGACGCTAGCCCCGATGAATTAAGAAGTTTTGCCCAATACATACTTCAGACTTTGGGATAGGGGAATGGCGGGTTTCCGCCATCCCCCCACCTTACCAATTCTAAGCACTCATTGATAAAAGCAATTCGAATGCTTTATTGACGTGTTGATCATTCATTGCCATGATAGCACGTTGAAACTCAGTAGGATTACCATGCCGGGGCTTATCATGTTGAGTATATCCCTGCACAGCATTTGCAAGCTCCCATCCAGAATATTCCGGGGCCACGCCTTCACTCAATGGTCGTCCCGTTTTGAATCGTTCGTTGAGAAGACGACCAACAATCTTCTCAATACGATTTTCCGCGACCGTTTTTCCCCGTCCCGTTTCTTCTGGGACTGGTCCAAAAACATCTTCCAGGAATCCTACCAAAGAGACTTTGGTTTGTTCAAGAGCATCAATTCTTTGCCCCAGAGCTTCCCACGATTCGCCAAGAACGCCGAACGTTTCAATCAATTCATCCATCTCGGAGCGTAGGTTGCTCATGTGACGAATCGAAACAGTCGTACCTTTGACCATTCTCATGATACTCAGATTCTTGCAAACGTCACGATAGTAGCCCATGTTCGCTTTGAAAGCCTGACCATCATATCCCGCGTTAATAATGATTCGCGGGAAGACGTTATCCTTTTGGCCGAACACGGCTTTGCGTTTGTCCATTGTTGGTTGAACGGACACATAGTGCCCCTGATTGAAGAAACAGGTGACATCGACTTCACCATCAAACAGCGTGGAAGACGCTTCAACCAGAGCAATGACATCGTCAGTCTGGTGTGGAATATAGTTCCGACTTTTGGCATTGTTGCAAGAACCAACGAAAGACGCATTGTCAGACCGGAACAGACCATAACAGGGAGTCTTCATTCCATCGGGACCAGACAAGGGGAACTTGTTGACCTGGAAATCGAACTCTTTTTTGACTGTTTCAGCAACGTCACTTGAAAGAACATTCTGCATCACAATTCTCCTTTGAAGAAAAAACCCCGTGTTGGGCTGATTGCCCCCGCGTCTCATGTCACTAGTATATCATATCGGCAGACCATTGCAACTTAATTGAGCTTAATTATCAAAGATTGTTCGATCATCCGTACAGGTTAGTCTACATCAGAGCGGCCCTCAGAGGCCGCTCCGTAGCGGCCTCTTCAAGCCCTTTATCTCAGAGTTGCCAATCTGCGGAAACTGTTGGTCTCAGAAACATCGGGTCAATGAACCGTTTCTTTCCTGTCGCAATACATACGGCGACTTCGCCAGTAACCCTTACAATTCTATTGAATTGTTTTCCTGCCGGTGAAAGATACATGCAGAACATTTCGCCTCCAGTCAAAATATTGAGCAGCGGGCATCATGCCCGCCACTCAATCCACGGGGATGGAATCAAACAGAGAAGGACACTAAAGCTCTTTCCATGAAGCTAGCGAATCCTCTGGTATAGTCTTGTTCGCCAGTGATGGCGTGAACGCACTCGTGCATCAGGGTTTGCAAAAACTTCTTAAAATCTCCGCTCACCACTGATGAATTGATGGCAATTTCGGTGGAACCTTGTTTAGCCAATCCGCCACAATTCTCGTCTGTCTTCAGGATTCTGACTTTGATGTCTTTTATCCTGACACTATAAAGGGAATCAAAAGGATTAGGAACATCGTCCATCCATGCTAAAGCCTTCATTCCTTTATCAATGACTTTTTGCTCTGCTTCTGTCGCATCGCGGAAGATGATACTATTCGCCAGATCTTGCATCGTTTGAATTTTTGATGTTGGCAATTTCCATTCCGATGGAAATACTACCGGATTCCTTCCGTAGACTTCTATGGCATCTTTGATAATCCAATCCACATTTGGACAGATCATATAATCTTTGCCATATACTTCGACTAGGGCTGCGTGCAAATGCTCCTCGCATTTCTCGCCGCACAACCATAGGTTCGGCATTTCTGTCCAACATTCTTCATGCTTGAGCAGTTCGACCAAATGTTCTTTTTCTGCGTAGCTTTCGATAATGCCTTCTAAACGCCTCCAAGCACAATATTGGTTGAGCGTTCGGGTTTCAGTAATTTCGATGTAATCAGACTGGAAGTCCAAGCCTGTATCGACCGACATATTCCCAACCCATACTCCCTTTTTGAATACTCGTCCCGTGCCGACTTTTAGCTTAAAATCTTTAGGACAAAAGTAATCACTCAGGTTATCAACGATTTCCTTGAATGGAGTATACGGGATAAAAACGTCAACGCCTGACTCGCTGGTTTGTATACCGTCCACGATTTCCAGAAATCCGCCTTCATCAAGGCAGTTCGAATAAAATTCGCGGAAGATGAACCAAATATCTGTCCAGTCTTCTTTACCGAAATCAGTAGTGATTCCAGTTTTATGGATCTTTCCGGTCTTTGTCTTGAGACCGACACTTTGAAATTGTCGCCCCCGAAACTCAGTTTCGAAGGACGTGAGAGTGTACAGATTTCCCTTGTCGGAAATCTTCAGCGAGATACCCATACGCAAAGCCTGAGCCATAGCGTACTTGATACCAGAACCATAGAGACCAATGGGATCTTCACCCATCTTCACCGACGCCCCCAGCATACCAATTGCGGTAATAACGTCGAATTCACCATCATTGTGCATCTTGATCCATTTAGTCATTCGTTCATCCCCATGAAAGAAAAAGTTGGTCGCCGTTCCATTGAGAGAGCATTGTAACACAATCATTGTGGCTTGCAAGCTGAAAATTCTGACTTTTTGGTTTTCCTTTGTGTCTTGTTTTCCGCTGCGTCTCGCTCACTCACACCTGCGGTGAGTGAGACGACTCGGCTTCCGCCGGTAAAACAGACAGGCTATTTTTCTGGTAAAAGATAAAGGCAGGCAGGGACAATTTCCCCACCCGCCCCATATCAAAGAACCGATATCAAGAAACCTATTTTGGAAGCCCTCTTGACGTTCCAATCAGTTCGTTTCTGACGATCTGGTATTCTTGTGGAGCTTTAATCCCCACCCGCGTCTTGATGCCCGTTTCGATGATCATGATTTCGATATCCGGTTTTCCGGGAATCTGAATTGTGATCTTTTCGTCTTTTTTTCTTGACAGTACTAGCATCCTAAAGTCTTCCATTCTTTTCTAGAAGTGTCATTATGAACAGGAACAGACCTGTTCCAATTACGTAGGGGGTCGCGTCTTGGATTGCGTTTATTAGCATTACTCCCCCAGCGAAAAATTTGTGTACTCAACATCCATCTGAAACGCTAACTCATGGATCAGGTCCAGAAGTGGACGATTGTCCTCATCTGCCCCATTCTTTGCGTTGTCCCGACAATTTAATGCCAGGGCACGGATGATCATCAGGCGTTCAGCGTCTTTCATCGTTCTTTCCTTCTTTTCTGGGGATTGTTTCCGTCCTCTTCAATCTTCAATCTTCAATCTTCACAGCATTGCAATTCGATTTGAACCCGTCTGATATGGGCAAGAATCCTCTGCTCACGTTCCATTGCTTCGCGAATCGCAATTTCTTCTGGTGTTTCTTCCACAACCTGGCCTTGTTCTTTTGCCAGACTTTTGAGCATTGATTTCGTTCCCGTCACTTCTGGATTGTTCAAGGATTTGTAGAAGTCCCGGCTGACCATCCCGAACAGTTCTTCATCAGAGATAACATAATCCCTTCGAACTTCATGGGAAATCTTACCAAAAGCGTTTTCGAAGATTGTGTGCGACATAGTGTTTTCCTTCTAAAAGACAGTTTCCGTTTGAGAAGTGGATTGTAGCCCATTGACAGAGAATGTCAAGCGGTTATTCGAAGAAAAGTGATACCTGATACGAGAAGGGAACCGATTGCTCAAACTCAGCATCTGGCACACTGCGGTAATACTTTTCGTCGTCGAAAAACTCTTCACACGTCACATCATCGAAATCGTCCATCGTTTCCGTCCTTTTGTTTTGAGTTGTTTTCCGTTGCGTCTCGCTCACTCACACCTGCGGTGAGTGAGACGACCCGCGAAGCACGGGTAACACACCCGTACCTCGCATATGGGTTACTGGTTCTCCGCTTGTGCTATCATAGCGGATAGTTCTTCCACTGTCCAGACCCGATTTGGTTCTTTGTGGGATTTTCTAACGACGTGGCTGACATGCTGCCACATAGCAGCTTCTGACCATTCGTTGTAGACATTTGCGTTCGCTACGAAAAACTCGATTGCTTCTGGTCCGTTCATCTCTTCAATCTCCGTCTAAAGGGCGTTATTTAAAAAGTCTCCTGCATTTCTCGCACGAGCAGCAATTGCGACTCACGATACTCGCAGAACTCAAAGAACTTTCGAAAAGACTGGAAAGTGTGCTTATCTCCGCAAGATTCTTCAAAGATCCAACCGTCTCCGGTTACATAAAGTGTGTGCCCTTCATCGGTCAGTGTGCCGATGATTCGCTTTTCGTATGATGTCAATTTGATGTCAAGCATCGCCGTTCTCCGTTTAGTGTTTTGTTTCCGTTGCGTCCCGCTCACTCACACCTGCTGTGAGTGGGACGACCGGCGAAGAACGGGCAACACGACCGCCTTCGCTTTTGATCATTCATACCCTACTGTACGTCTCAATACGCTCGCGAGATAGGCGTCCACCTCCACTTTTGTATAGGTGTCGGGATAGAATCCACCTTTGTCCAACCATTCTTTCAGGTCGGTGGCGTGAACTCTCGCCATTGTGAAGTCACCGATTGACATGGCATTGAAAATAGCCATATATGTGATACGTGGGTCCACTGGTTCCATCCTGTCTATTCGTTGACGAAGAAAACTTCAAATTCTGTCCACATTGGTTCATTCATTTCACGTTCGAACGCTTCGGCCAAAGTATCTCCGGGCTTCACAGTGATTCGACCGCATTGCAAATAATCGTCGAAAATATCTGACCACAGGAAAACAATACCCACATTCCAGATAGTGTTATCCCATTCAGTAGTGTAACCCTCTGGGATTGGTCGCTGAGTGATTGGCTTCATTTTAGAACTCCATCCTGAATAAAAGAAAGCGGAAGTTGCAACCCGTAGCCTAGCCCCTAGTCCCGGCAACGTTGACCAACGAATGGGAGCTTGGTATTGTATCGACGTTTCCTGTCCTCACGCTCCCAGGCAATCTCTTGAGCCTGACGGATAGTGCAGTTCACGTAACAGCCCTGGTTCAGATTCTCCTGGTCTAGGCCATCAGGGAATGCATCGACAAATTCGGGGATGGTGTTGAATTCGTACACTACATGACCATCTTTTAGGCAAACCTTGATCATCGCTCGATTCTCCGTTGATTTTATTCCGTTGCGTCTCGCTCACTCACACCTGCGGTGAGTGAGACGACTCGGCTTCCGCCGGTGCCACTAGTGGCTCACTTTCGTATACTGATCGCAGGTGCAGTACTTGGAATGATGGGCTGCATGGAGACCTTTGTATAGTAGCCCCATACCACACGCCGCCTTACCCCTGTCTTCTTGTTCACTAGAACAAGTATTCGCTTCTTCTTGTTATGTTGTACGATATCCGTACAACTGACAACCTGATCACCAGTACCATTGAAGCAGCGAACAACATCACCTGCTGACAGTTGGTATACTGATTTTCGCATTCAAACATTCCTTGAGATCAGACAGTGGGAAACAGCCAGGCCCGATTGTATCAGACCTGGCAAGCAACGTCAAGCCTAGTCTCGACAACGCTGACCAACGAATGGCAACTTGGTATTGTATCGACGTTTCCGGTCTTCTCGCTCCCAAGCTATTTCCTGAGCCTGACGGATAGAACAGTTGACATAACAGCCCTGGTCGAGATTGTCCTGGTCCAGACCATCAGGGAACGCATCGACGAATTCAGTGACTGTGTTGAATTCGTACACTACATGACCATCATTGAGGCAAACTGTGATCATCTTACTTTTTTCCTTTGTTTTTGGTGTCGTTTCCGTCTTGCACCTAATTATAGGCTGGCGATTCTTGTTATCAAGAGGTAAATTTTCGGTTTTTACCTAAGTCGTTACTACCAAAGGGTTTATCAATTTTCAATTCTTTTGAATTTTCGGACAGGACACTTAGGGGGACAGGACAGGGGGTTTTATCTTGTAATTTGTTCGGGAGTAGTAGGAATCTGTTGGCCGGGGGGGTTCAAACAAAATTCGCCAAACCACTCTCCAAATTGTCTCACCCTTACTACCCCGCTAAGAACCTGAATCATCAGGAGCCAATATAGCAATCTCTGGATCAATTTCCTTATCCAGTCTCTTTAATAAAACATTATAGGAGCATCCGCATCTTGGGTCTACCGCCCACTCGCCCACAGTCTGCTTCTCGCCAAAAGCTATAATATAACGAGAGGTAGTTCTATTATTAGAGTTCTGGGTATGTGTAAATGTCCGGAGATTTGTCCTTTGGTTATTGAGTCGATCTCTATCCTTATGGTCTACTAGTATTTCGGGATCTTCAACCCCTAATACGAGTCGATGCATTCGCACTTCTTTACGGTTAATCTTAGTAATTGCATAACCATCTCTGTAGTTCCATGAGTAGCGAATCAGCATCCCATAATCTTCTTTTGAGACTTTGGCGAATTTTCCCGCTCCCGCTTTTCCCGATAGTGCTATTTGTAAATAATTCATTTTTGGTGTATTAACCTTTTGGAGAAGAAATTGGATATAATAGATTATACCCTTACCTGGAGAGTTTTTATGCTCATAAAAGAAACTGAAGAGTTAAAGAAAGCCGTGACTTTAGAACTTCTTATACCAGACCCATGTTTAATGAAAGCGAAGGCTATACTTGAACCAGACACATCTGAACATGATCCAGACGATAGCGAAGAGGTTAGCGACTAAGTACGTCTTCGGCTATTTTGATGTAAAAGACATAGAACAGGAAGCAATAATTTTTGGATTAGAGGCTTATGAAAGATGGGATCAAACCCGGCCTTTAGAAAATTTTATTTCTGTCCATATGTCTAATAGACTCAAAAACTTTAAACGCGACAATTTCTTTCGTTTGGGATTAGAGGAATCGTCTCAAAAAAGACAAAAGTCTAATGAGACAAAAAGAAACCTTATGCGACCCATCTCTATCCAGCCCCTTTCTCTTTTTACAGAAGAGAGCATTGATAATCAGGATTCGGTGGATTTTCTGCTATCAAAAATGAGTCCTTTAATTAAAAACGACTTCTTACGTATGTCTAACGGGGTGGTTATTACAAAAGGTCGTAGACAAGCGGTAATTGATTCTGTCAAAGAAATTCTGGGGGAAGACTGGTGAAAACAGGAAGACTATCAAAAGCGGAATGGGACTATATCGAAACTAACTGTGATAAACTTACGGCAGAAGAAATTGCGGAAAATTTAGATCGGGCGATTGATCCTATTCTGAAGCATTTGAGTAAGATAGGTAAGGGGCCAAGTACTAAGAAGAATTTTGAAGTACAAGCGGCCTATGATTTAAAGAGCAGGCCGTATTGGAGCGAATTGCAAGCCCAATTTTCCGAAGAGGAACTCAAATTGTTCCTTTATCACTGGTCACAGATTGTGGGGCAATTCCGTAAGGATATTCTGCCCACTGAAGAACTTCAGATTATTGACGTGATTAAACTTGAGATTCTGATGAACAGGGCTTTACGGGAACAACAAAGCTCTATGCAAACTGTGGCGGAATTTGAACAGTTAATTGTTAATGAAAAACGGAAGCCAATAGAGGATCGCGATGTTGAACAAATCTTTAATCTGGAAAGACAAATAGCCACATTACGTGCGGCTAAAGAATCTATCTCAAAAGAATTCAAGGACTTACAAGATAAAAAGTCTAAGATGTTTAAAGACTTAAAAGGTACTAGAGAACAACGTATTCAAAAGCTGGAAAATAATAGGGAGACATTTGACGGACTGGTTCAAAAGGTTCTACGCGATCCTGAATGGCTAGATGAACAAAACCAATATATGGAAAAATTCCGGCTTGCTGTTCAACAAGAAAAGGCCCGCCTGGGGGATTATCATCAATATGCTGATGGAATGATAGACAGGCCATTACTCAGTGCTGATACTGTTGATTAATTATATGGGCCTTGTCCTTTTTCTAGATATTTCCAGATAATATGTCTCTTTGTAGGACATATTGAATCCTTTTGGCTTTATCTTCTTTTGAAGAAACTTTGACGGATCATGTATTGTCTTGAATCCAACATTCACAACGGAATGTGAACCTATGTTCCCACCGTCAATCTTGAACTCATAACATTTAATATATGGTTTATCAGGTTTAACAAGTTCCGCAAGAACGATTCTCAACTCAAAACCTTTAGAGTCTAAGAACTTATTCATGGCGGTAAACCAGTTTTTTCTGATATGTCTCTTCTGATAAGGTATCTCCCTCATAGGAATACCTGTTAAAGAACTAATGCAGGCGGGGAGACAGCAATTATTTCGGGCTTCTACGGAACGTTGATAAACTTTGCGAATTTTCACTGAGGACATATATTTTTTCTTATTTGGGATATAATAAATTGTTAGCTTACCTGACCTTATTATTTTTCTAGGATAACAAATGCAAGTAGCAGTCATTTCTGGAGTTACAGGACAAACAGGATCTTATCTAGCTGAAATTTTGCTAAAGAAAGGCTATTTTGTAATTGGCTTCTCTCGTCGGGTTTCTGTAGATACCTCTGATAGAATCAAACATTTATTGACTAATCCTAATTTTCAGTTTGAGGAAGGCGATATTTGTGATGCCCATTATATTACGTCTTTGTTGACTAAGTATAGGGTATCTGAATTTTATAATTTAGCGGCCCAATCTCATGTAGCTACATCGTTTAAGCAGCCAGTGGTTACGAGTAAGATTAATTATGAAGGAGTTTTGAATATCCTTAATTGTATTAAGGAACTATCTCCAACAACTAAATTTTACCAAGCAAGCACGAGTGAACTGTTTGGATCAAGTTATGATACCTATCAGTCTATAGCCTACACAGAGCATGGTATAGGATCTGTCGAGAAATATCAAGACGAAAATACAAAAATGATGCCCCAATCCCCATACGCCGTAGCAAAGCTGGGGGCACACCACCTTGTACGCTTGTATCGTGAGTCATATGGTATTTATGCTGCGGCAGGAATCCTGTTCAATCACGAATCACCTCGCAGAGGTGATAAGTTTGTTACGAAAAAGATTACCAAATGGATTGGTGAGTTTTCAAGATGGATGGATACCCAGCAGGGTTTTGAGCAGGGTCAGTTAAGAATGGATGATGATCCAGATATCATTTACTTTTCACCATACGATAAACAAGGTTTTCCTAAATTACGTTTAGGTAATCTAGATGCAAGTCGAGATTGGGGTCATGCAAAAGACTATGCTGAGGGAATGCATAGTATTCTTCAACAGGAAAAATCAGATGATTTCGTTATATGTACTGGTGAAACCAGAACTATTAGGGAATTCCTAACAGTAGCTTTCAAGCATATAGATATTGATGATTGGGAACCCTTTGTAGTTACTGACCCGGAATTCTACCGTCCGGCAGAAGTGGATTACTTGAGAGGATCATGTAAAAAAGCACAAGAAACCTTTGGATGGGCACCATCCTATAGTTTTGAAGAACTTGTAAAGGAAATGGTTGAGTATGAATTATAATACATTGTTGTTTACTTTTGTTGTACTTGGTTTTACGATTATTCTCTTTATCTTATTTAAAATTTTAATAGATAACTTAAAAAGAGAGCAATCTACTAATCAAAAACTTAGGAGAGAGATTTCCGAGATAAAATCCAAGTTAAAATCAACAGAAGTAAGAACAGGGCAGATAGCGGAACAATTTGCTCCGTACCTAGATGGGTTTCCATATGATCCGAAAGATGTACGATTTCTAGGTTCTCCTATTGATATGGTTGTTTTTGATTTTAAAGGTGACCAGATTGTTCTAATAGAATTTAAGACGGGGGAATCAAGAGAAACTGATCGTCAAAAAAAAATTAGACAAATGATTGAGAACGGTAGGTGTATATATCAAA
>Ga0196891_1000127_pt1 | contig 18783 bp, 41 predicted proteins | sample VirMetDEL_Nov_24_FD_169096 | JGI IMG/M metagenome (GOLD analysis project Ga0196891, IMG submission 169096) | Aqueous microbial communities from the Delaware River and Bay under freshwater to marine salinity gradient to study organic matter... | ecosystem: Environmental > Aquatic > Marine >... | reverse complement strand
AAATAGATTAGAGGTCAAGGGTACTCGGAGCAAGAAAAAAGAAACCCCATTACAAGCATTATATCTTAAATGCCAAGCAATTTGGGACTTTTCACATTTTATCCTATTTCCTTTTATAGGAGATTTAAGTTCGATAAAAAGTGGAATTCCATTTAAAAGAATGAATAAATCGGGAAAGCCACTACTAACTCTGTTTTCAATTTTTTGGAAAAAAGAGTTTTTAGGGAGTGCCATTTTTATTTCATTCGCAAGTGTTTTTTCTGTTGACATTTGATATGGGAAAAATTAGGATTATTTATAATATAAATTTAACATAAAGGATAAATTATGAATAGGCAAGAACTAGACGAATATTTGGAGTCAGTAGGTTTTTCTAAATATAATAAATCTTTTAGGTTAGATGTTCCGACATCTAGTCTTAAAGGAGTAGAGGCAGTTACTGATATTCTAATAGATGAATATCATGAAACAGAAACTTTTATAAAAGAACTTTTTAACTCAAATAGTATGGAGGCAATATAATGAGAACTTTTAGAACAGAACTAAAAATGATGTATAGAGATTTTTTTAATAACTATCTTACAGTTGGAAAATTTGCAGAACATCATGCGATATCATATGAGGATATGGAAAAAATAATAGAGATAGGAAAAACATATCATAACATAGATGCAGAAACTCATGTAGAAACTAGAAAAAATGGAATGTCTTTAGATGATATAAAAACTGCCATTTATAATGGATATACTGTTTATTGGAAAAATAGAGGGTACGAAGTTATAAAAGATAAAATAGGTCAGTATCTGATTATATGTACTGCCAATTCATATTGTGTTGGATTAACTAGAACAGATGGGACTTTAATAGAAGACCCCAAACATTTCTTTTTAGGATTGGAGAATTAACAAATGAAAACATTTCAAGTAATAGTTACTGTACATGAAAGAAGAGATTATCTTGTTCCTGCAATGTCAGCAAAAAAAGCTGAAGAATTTTATGCAGATTATCCAGATAATTGTGATGTTACTATAATAGAAGAAACAGTTGAAGAAGTGGAGGAAATAAAATGGGAAAACTAAATATTCAAAATTGTATTCATGTTACAAGAAATATAGATGATGCATGGCAACAAGACCCATATACTGAGTTAATCGGAACATTTAAATCTGTAGATAATACTTTATATTTTTTTGATGCCTTTTCTAAAGAATGGGAAGAATACGATCATAATTTTAATATATTAACTAAAAAAGAAATTAAAGAAGTTAAAAGAAAGTTGGAGGTTTAATCATGGGTAAACTAAAAAATCATATGATGGAAGTTGACGATTATGTAAATAGCATAATCGAAGATAAGACAACCGAAGAAATATTGATTTCTGTTGACCAAAGGTATGGGAATTACTGGGTCGGTTATGTGGCAGAACAATTAGTTGATTATAAGTTGACTAATAATAATGTTTAATGTTAAACCAAAAATGCATGATGCAAAATTAGGAATTTGTATTATCGCCCAAGTCGGAGATAGATTTTCTCCCCTCTCTATCTCCGACAACTTTATAGTCGCCCTCGATAAAAGCAGATGGGTATTGTTTCCTAATTTCAGAAAGTCTAGCTACTATTTCATCTCGGCTAAGTTGGTCGAGTTGATGGGTAGTTTCTCGCCTATCAATAGTAAGACCTCCGAGTGCAGACCTTATTTTCTCAGCATTGATAGATGCCGAATATTGGCCTTGTTCTTCTGCACCTTTACTCAATTCAGAAAATCTTTTGAGTTGACCAATAACAGTTACTCCATATTTTCTTTCTCTTTCTTCACGGAGTTCTTTTAAATGCTCGACAACAAGTGGAAAATCTCGGCCATTCAACAACAAACTCGCAGTCTTATTAGCTTGACCATGCGAATAGCCCGCTTTCCTAGCACATTCAGCATTGCTGTAAATGCCCTCACAAACGAGTTTACAAAATTCTTTTTGACGATTAGTAAGAAACTTTTCTTTTGGCATAATAAAAATACTATAGGGTTTCTACCATATTTTTACAATATAAAAACACAAAAATATGTCTTAGGTGTCGTTTGTCTACAAATTAAGTGTAATGAGTGTAATGAGAGTGTAATGAACTCTTTGAGTTCCACTATACGTTTCAGACCACTCATTACAGTTTTACACTCATTACACCTTTTTTTGAAAAAAAATAATTTTAAAAAAAATATGAGGAAAACCCTATATGAAAAACAATTAGTTGACTAATTATGGGAATTTATGCTAGAATTCTTATACCAAAGTATTAATTAACAAAGGAGATATTATGATACAAGAATTAAACCAACAACTAAAGTCCATGTACCTTGAACCACGGAACAAGTTACGAGTAGACGTTGACTATGTGATTGGAAGAATTGAGGAGATAATTTATTCTGACAGACAAGAGGCAACACTAGGATTAGACATGGAAGAATTTTTAATTGAGTTAAAACAAAATAATAAAAATCATGAGGAGAATCATAATGGAAATTAAAACTTTAGAAGTTAAGAACATAACACACTATGCAAGAGGTTCAGAAGAAACACCTTGCTATAATGCAACAGTCTATATCAATGGAAAGAAAGCCATTGAGGTATCCAACGATGGGCATGGTGGTTGTGACAGACAACACACATACCCCGAAATCGAAGAGAGAGGTTTGGTTCAAAAGGCTAATGAATGGTGTGTAAAAACTTTTGGTCAAGGAAGTTTTGACTTTACGGCAGACGGAGAAAAAGAAACTTGTACCTATGACATTGATTTAGAGCATCATTGTCATGATGAGTTGTATAAATGGCTTGACACCAAAGCATTGAAGAAAGATTTAAAGAAACAATATCTTTTTGTCGAAGATGGTCATCTCATGGGTTACAAGAAAAAAGCTAATGACACAGACACGGCATTCAAGCATTTCTTTGAAAAGAACCACCCAAATGAAAAGTGTTTAAACTTTTTACCATTTGATGATGCTCTTAAATTATTCAAGGAGTGTGCATAATGAATGGTCTTACACCTTGGCATACAGAAACTATCTTGTATTACTATTATGATCACATTTATGGAGAGGGTGGAGTTATTGGAAACTTTGGAGAATTGATGAATTTCATTGATAACTCATATGACAAAGATCGACACACAATTCAAGATTGTTGGGATAGCCATAAACAATGTTGTGCAGATAATGACAATCCTATCGAGGAGAATGCATAATGACTACTGAATTATATCCAACGGACTACGTTATAATAGATAGCGACACAAAAAAACCTATCGAGGGATATGAACATATCTATCATTACACATCGGTTATCGATCATTTTAATGAGATACTGACGGATAAAAATGAGGGGTGGCAGTATGTATCAATGTCGGAATTGTCAGACGAAGACAAGGAAAATTATAAAAAAACAATAAAAGAAATGGAGGAGTTTCGTAATGAACTTAATTGAATTAGAAAAACAGATTGAAAAGAATAAAGTTATAACGAAATTTAAAGATGGTGTAGTAGATGGTTTGATACATGGCATAAGAAATGACAATGAATCTCATTATTACTACAAAGAGGGTTATGATTTTGGCATAACTTTATATTGTAGACAAGTAGACGAGGAGGAGAAAAGAGGATGAAAGACGTAAGACCAACTAGTGTAGAACTAGCAAAAGCAATAGAAAATTTTATTTACCATGAACTTGATGTAATTACGGAGAGTGATTGGTTTCAAGAAAAAGTTGCAATAACATTGAAACAACATTTCACAGACAAAGAAGTTTTAGAGAAGATTTGGGATAACAGATATAAATCTTTAAAGGAGAAAAGAAAGTGAATGCTTGTGAGAGTTGTGGCGATTTACATGATCCTAGCGACATGGTTAACACAATAGAAGATTCTCATTTCTGTTACAGATGTGATGAAAAGAATAGAGAATTGTATGATTTTATGTGGTTCTCTAAATATAGCAAAAAAGTTATTAAGGAGGACTAAATGAAAGTTAATAAAGAACAAGTCAAATGGTATTTTGAAGAAACATTCCATGATTATTGGGAAGAAATAACTTATTTTTTTAATAGTGATACTCAAACTAAAAAAATAATGATCAAAGACATACAAGAGCAAACTAAAGGGAGGAATTACAGAAATGAAATTTAATAAAGAAGAATTGTTTTTATTACAAGAGGTCATTGATTATCATTGCGATATTATTTTGAATGACGAAGACGATCATGGAGTAAGCCATGTTCACAATTTATATAAGTTAGTAAAACTTATGAGAAAAAAGAAAAATCAAATGGAGAAAGTTAATGGGTAGATATTATCACGGAGATATTGAGGGCAAGTTTTGGTTTGCCGTACAGAGTTCTAATGATGCTGATTTCTTTGGAGTCGAGGGCGAGGCAACTCATGTAAATTATTATTATCATGAGGGTCATTTAGATGAAGTTAAAGAAAGACTGAAAGAATGTAAGAGACATTTAGGTAAACATAAAAAGCAAATGGATACCTTTTTCAAAACTGATGGCGAAAAAGGTTATAATGATAAAATGCTTTTGGATTATCTCTTAGAAAACAATCCTAAGTACCCCATTATATGTGGTGGTAAAGTTCGAGAACTTTTGGAATGGTATGCAAGACTTGATCTAGGTAATCAAATCTATAAATGCATCAAGGACAATGGAGAATGTAGCTTTGAGGCAGAACTATGAGCAATGATATATATGAAGATTTATCAGACGGAGAAATATTAGATATGATATTTAATAAGTTTGGTATTGATACACATCTACAATCAAATTTCCAACCGATCTTCAGACCAACTGAAGAACTGTTTAAAAAAATAGATAAGTTATTGGAGGTTACAAATGGATAAAGAAGTAGAAGATTTTGTAAAAGATATTCCTGACGATACGATCTTAATCGAAGTTCGAGGAGGGATGGTAAGTGATGTTCACAATGACCCCAATGGATATATGTTATTTGATTGGGATTCTATTGGAGAACAAGACACTATGGAATTTCATAAAAAAGTTTTAGAAAAATTATTGGAGGGATAAATGAGAGAACACATAGACCTTTGTTCGGGAATCGGTGGCTTTGCACTAGGATTCTCGTGGAGTCGTTTAAATACGACTCCAACCCTTTTCTGTGATACTGAAGAATGGTGCAGAAAAGTGATAGCTAAGAACTTTCCAAATGTACCAATAGCAAATGATGTAAAGGAGATTGCAAGTGAACCAAGAAAATTTATTCAAGGAAAACCTTTTATCCTCACAAGTGGATACCCATGTCAGCCGTTCTCAGTCGCAGGTCGGAGGGGAGGCGAAGAAGACCCTCGCCACATCTATCCGTACATCCAAAGAATTGTTGAACAAGTCAGACCCACTTTTACAGTTTACGAAAATGTTTATGGACACTTCTCAATGGGACTTGACGAGGTTCTCTTTCAAATGGAAAGCATTGGTTACGCAACGAGGACGTTTGTGTTTCCGTCTAGTTCAATCGGAGCTCGCCACAAAAGGGACAGAGTTTGGATCATTGGAAGAGACATGGGCGACCCCGAATACAATGGATCATCTGCCACCGAGATCGGAGGAGGCAACGAGGAAATTGCAGAACGGACACAGAAAGGGGAGAAAGCGACCAAGCAATTTAAGGGAGCAAGTAGACCCGAACACAGTCAAACTATATCCAACTCCGAGAGCCTCGGATGTGGAGGGGGGAATGGCGAGCAATGTGGAACTGAACAACGGAAGATTCTCGAGGACGAACAAGGACGGAGTTCGTTGGGGAGTAAAGTTGAGGGATGCCGTGAATCACATGGAAACCTTTCCGACTCCAAGAGCATCCGAATACAAAGATTGTGGAGCAGTTGGGAGCAAGAGTCAGATTCACATGGACAATCGGTCATATCTGTGTGCCAAAGTGAAAGACCCCCAGAAACCATCTGGAAAGTTGAACCCCGAGTGGACAGAGTGGTTGATGGGTTACCCAAAAGGGTGGACAGAATTAAAGGACTAGGTAATGCGATTGTACCTCAGAATGCAATGATAATAGCGAATGCAATAGAAAAGAGTTTATAAGTTTCGTGGTAGGCATCGCCTCCTTACAAGTGCGATGATGGAATATCGTTTCTTCAATGTCTTAGATGTCTTAATAAATAAGAACCCACAATAATTCATGGCTTTTTATTAAGGGTAATGTTGGATGCCGTAATGTAATGCATACAAAATCTAAGAAAATCCATCACATCCTATACTTTTATAGGATATTATGTAATACTAAAAGAAAAGGAGATTGTAATGGAAGAAACACATTTACAAGAAACTCAATTAGAGTATGAGCCAATCCACAAGACGGATATTTCTTGGGAGCAAGCCGTAACAAAAATAGAGAATATTCTCAATGATGTGTGTAGCGAATATGAAAAAGATGGACATCCATATTATGCAGATGTCCTCAGACTTCATTGGAGAAGAATCTTAAAAGGATAGTTATGTTTAAAGCTATGTTATTAATCTGCTCCTTGGTTCATGGATCGGGAGACGAGAGGAGTTGTTTCGAAATACATGATACAGTTGCTCCTTACGGATACACAACCGAGAAAAAATGCAGAGTTAGAGTCAAGGAGATGGCAGATATGATAACATCAATAGTTCCGTATCCACATACGATTAAATATAAGTGCGAAAACAAGACAAGGAGCACAAGCATTGAAAAAAAGAATATTCAATAATTTTGCCGAGAGGACGGCAAGACACGAGATAACAAAAATATGTAAGGAGTTACAGAAAGCGAATAAAAAGAAAGAAGACGACACATGGTTTGAGGATGATCCAAGAGCCGTGAAAGAAGAAGACTATGGCCGTGTATACCATGAACCTACGATTCAACCTTTCACGGGTGGTTACTCTATGCTAGCTGATATTATGGACAAGGGTGGGAATAATCATTTAAGGTATACTGCCAAGCATGGATCGGCAAGAGATGGTGTGAGGTACAGATATAAAAAGAGGCAGAAATGAATTGTTTGAAATGTAATAGTAGCACATCTGTTGTAGATAGCCGACCTCAAGAAACATCTGCGATTAAAAGAAGACGTAAATGTAATTCTTGTGGTTATAGATTTAGTACGATTGAACAAGTTTTAACGAAAAAAACTGTTGTAAAAAAAGTTACTGTAAAAGAAACAGTAAAGATAAGAAAACCTAAAGTTAAGCCTCGTGATCCTTTTAGTGATCCTGCCTATTTAGATTCATTGAGCGACTACGAGCTTGAACAATTAATAGGATCAGATAATTTTGGAGAAGAGCTATGCGACTTATAGATTCTTTAATAAAAAGATTTGAAGAAGAAGCCGTTGAGTTTGCATCGGCAGGTATGGAAGACGAGGCAAAAGATGCTAGAAGATTAGCTAGCAAATACCTTGAGATGAAGTACAATGGGCACACACATTCACTTAGATCGGAGATAAATGAAAAATGGAAAAAGAAGTAAATTATGAATGGGAAAAAGAAGAAGTTAAAACACATTGTTCGCCGAGATGTCCCAGATGTCAAGGAACACTACAGACTGTTAACATACATGGTCATGAGCAATGTGTTTTGTGCCATAGTATTGTGGACGATTGTTGCCAAGGTTCTCAGTTAAAATGAGTGACAATGTAATAAAGTTTCCTTATAAAATAAGGAAAACAGTTAAACCCGTACCTAGAGTATGTGAGTTGGCTGCTGAACAATTTGAACAGATTGTAGTCTTAGGAACTAGTAAAGAAGATAATATGGTTCAAATGATCACAACAATGAAAGATCCAGCCGAGGTGCTATGGCATCTCGAGTCTGCAAGATTCGCAATCATGCAAGGGCTAGAAGAGGAGGAGAGTGATGGATAAAAAGAATGAAAAAAAAGTACACTCTGAAGGTAGAGATAACATCATCCCTTTTCCCAAACCACCCCCACCTAGCCGTGGCCGTGGCAAAGAGGATGTGGGAAGTGGGGAGAGATACACAATCCATTTCGAGCCACATTGGGACACCGATGAAGACGATCCTCCAGATAGCAAGGCTTGAAGAATGGAAGAGAAAGAAAAGAAATTATCTTGAGGGGTCTGGTGGCTATTGGGGACCTTTCCTAACAACTGAAGAAGAAAGAGAGTTACCAGAGTCAGATTGGTCAGGCACAGATCATCCTGATGCAATCAAGCCCGAAGAACCATACCGAGGAAAGATAGCAGAAACAAGATCAGCTAGTTCAACATTAATTTGGTTTGACGAAATGTAAAACAATAAGAGGGGAACAAATGTTTAATTACAAGACGAAGCCGTATGCTCATCAAAAAGAAGCTTTGTTTAGAAGCTTTGCTAGTAAGAATTATGCATATTTTATGGAGATGGGGTGTGGTAAATCCAAAGTATTAATTGATAACATCACCTGGTTATATGAGAATAAAAAAATAGACACAGCTATTATATTAGCACCGAAAGGTGTGTACATGAATTGGAAAAACTCAGAAATTCCAACTCACTTGCCTGACAATGTGGAAAAAAATGTATATGTTTGGAAAGCTAGTGCTAACAAAACAGAGAAAGTTGTTTTAGAAGAAGGTGTAAAAACCAGGGACAAACTAAGAGTTCTATTGGTAAATGTAGAAGCCTTTGCTACAGCAAAAGTGATAAGATATTTAGATGCTTTTATACACAGAAGTGATTTTCTATTGGCCGTAGACGAATCAACAACAATTAAAAATATAAAAGCTAAAAGAACTAAAGCCGTATTGAGAATAGGAGAGTCAGCTAAATATAAAAGAATACTCACAGGATCTCCGATAACACAATCTCCTATGGATTTATATTCTCAATGTGCTTTTTTAGATAAAGACTTATTAGGATTTGATAGTTATTGGTCTTTTCAAGGCCGTTATGCCATCATTCGACAAACAAGAATGGGTAATCATAGTTTTCAACAAGTTGTTGGATTTAGAAATTTAGAAGAACTAACAGATAAATTACATAGATTTGCTTATAGAGTTACAAAAGAAGAAGCATTAGATTTACCCGAGAAAATTTACACAACAAGACATGTTAATTTAACTTCGGATCAAATCAAACATTATAACAGTATGAAAGATAGTGCCGTGGCTTTTCTTGAAGGTGGCGACATGGTTACCGCACCCGAGGTCATGACTCGTTTACTTAGGCTTCAACAACTATTGTGTGGGTACCTTGTAACAGATGATGGAGAAACTGTTGAGATAGCCAACCATAGAATAGATGCTATGCTTGCCACTATAGAAGAAATGGATGGCAAAGTAATTATTTGGTCAAGATTCAGACATGATATAAAAAAGATAAAGAAAGCTTTAGATAAAGCCTATGGATCGGGCACCGTGGTCACATATTATGGGGACACTTCACAAGAAGATAGAGACAAGGCCATTGACAGATTTCAAAATGATAAAGAGACAAGGTTCTTTGTGGGTAATGCACAAACAGCGGGAAGAGGTTTAACACTTACTGCAGCCACGAATGTTATTTATTATTCAAATGATTTTAATCTTGAGACAAGAATACAATCAGAAGATAGATGTCATAGAATAGGACAGACAAGTAAAGTTTTGTATGTTGATTTAGTTGTTCCTGATAGTATTGATGTGCACATTGTTAAAGTATTACAATCAAAAATTACTTTAGCGGGAAGAACATTAGGAGAAGAAGCACGAGAATGGTTAAAAGTATCACCGAAGAGGAATGATTAATGATAAGAGCAGAAAAATTAACAGGTACGGCAGGAGAACTTTTTACAGCCTTTGAACTTACAATGTTAGGTATTGAATGTGATTTAATAAAACAAGATGGTACTGATGTTGTTGCGGTAAAAGGAGATGGTGTGCTGTTGGCTCAACGAATAGAAGTGAAGACAGCAACTTCAGTTGACAAGAAAAAATGCTATTGTTTTTCGACATCAAAAGGTAAACCCAAAAGACCTTACACTAAATTTGATTGCGATATAATAGCTTTGGTCGCTTTACCCCAAAGAAACATACAATTTATGAGTGTAGCATCTTTACCAGGACTAACCAAGAAAGTTCACATAGACACATTTGAATATGACAAAGACTTGATAAAAAGGTCTTGGAATTATGCTTTAGAAAAAAGTATGATTGAATGTAAGAAAATCTTTGACAATATGGAAAAAAATAGGCATAACTAAGAAAAGGGAGAACAAAATGGATCCAGATAGATGGAAATCAGTAGCAGTACCAATCAAAACTTGGGACATGCTAAAAGAATTGTCGGAAGACAATGATAGATCAATAGGTGGTCAAATATCTTTTCTCACAAAGCAAGAATATATGTGGAAAAAGAGTCAGACTAATTCTATTGACAAACAAAAAGCTAGGGTGTAGAACCTTAGAACCAATACCGAAGGGTATAAACTTTAACGTAGAAGGAGAGAACGATGAGTGATGTGTTTTCACTATTCGAAGAAGAGGCAGCTAACCCTCAAGCATTTAATAAAGTTAGCGAAGGAGAGACTTCAAAGCTCTCTACATTGATAAGGCAATCCATTGATCTCGATAAAGAGATTAAGGATGCCGAACAACATCTCAAAGATTTACAACAAAGAAAAAGAACTGTTGATGAGGAAGACATTCCATCATTAATGGAGACACTCGGAGTTGAAAGTCTAACTGTTGATGGCAACAAAGTTTCTATTGATAAATATGTATCGGCAAGAATACCTGACGATAAGAAGGATGAAGCATTTAGTTTTATTCGTTCTATTGGCGAGGGCGATATTATCAAGAACGAAGTTGTTGTCGGCTTTGGTATGGGTCAAGACAATGTAGCGGGAGCCGTGGTTGATGATTTACGCAATCAAGGTTTAGCACCTGCTCAAAAGACTCATATTCATCCAATGACATTAAGAACTTGGGCGAAGAACCGAATAGAGAATAATCAAGAAATTGACTTTGATACTTTCGGAATATATGTAGGCAATCGTGCAAAAATAAAGGGAGCAAAATAATGGCTAATGCAGTTGCAGAAAAGAAGGCTACGGAAGTAGCACCATCCAACCTATCTTCTTTATTAGAGGAAGAGGCGGGAGCAGGACTTGAGAATTTTACTACGGAAGATATGCAAATACCTTTTATAAGGATATTACAAGCATTATCTCCACAGTTAAATAAACAAGATTCTATGTACATCAAAGGTGCTGAACAAGGAGATATATTTAATACAGTATCTCAAACAGTATATAGGGCGGACGAAGGTGTGCTTGTTGTACCTTGTTTCTTTGAGAAGAAGTTCTTGGAGTTTGCACTTAGATCAAGTGGTGGTGGTTTTATAAGAGAACTATCAGCAGATGATAAAGACATTACTCTTACAACTCGTGAGGGGGCAGCAGAAATACTGCCTTCGGGTAATGAACTCGTAAGAACCCATCAGCATGTTGTGATGGCTATGGATCCCGAAACTAAACTCGGATCTCCTGCCATTCTTGATATGAAGAAGACACAGTTAAAAGTGTCTCGTAGATGGAATACTGTTAAGAACGGCATAAGATTACCTTCGGGTAAGCCAATGCCACTATACGGAACTGCATGGAGTATTCAAACTATTGCAGAAAGCAACGATCAAGGTAGTTGGTATAACTATAAGATTGAAAGAGTAACTGAGATAACAAAAGAACTAGAGACTATGATGTTAGAAGCTAGAACTATGTATCAAAGTTTTAGAAAAGGGGAGATTAAAACGGCTTCCGCACCTGCTGACGAAATGCAAAGTGCACAGAAGGATGATGAAGTACCGTTTTAATTAGTAAGGGCCGTGGCTACTCCTCCAAGTCACGGCTCTTTTTTTATGGAGTGAAGAGTGAATTTAGCAGAAGAATTATTAGAGGCCTTTATTGGGTTTAGTACGGCTCATGGTCAAACAGAAGTATCGCAAGAACGTACCGCAGGTAAACAAAAAGCAAAATCATTTATAGTAAGAAACCCTCTTACATTACAATTAATAGAGGGTCACATCAACGGCAAAAAAGGTGTCGGTGCTATCCCTATTAATGAAGAAAACAAATGTAGGTTTGGTGCTTTGGATATAGATGAGTATCCATTAGAACATAATAAATTAATAGACAAATTAGAGGAACTCAAAGTTCCGTGTATCGTGTGCCGTAGTAAATCAGGTGGTGCACATATATTCTTTTTCTTTAAGGAGTGGATGAATGCAGGAGATTTCAGAGACAAGGCTGCAGAAATTTCTTCTGCACTTGGTCATGGCAGGTGCGAAATATTCCCAAAACAAGAACAGATTCTTGTCGAAAGGGGTGATGTTGGCAACTTTATCAATTTACCGTATTTTGATTCAGAGCAAACTCTACGATATGCGATCATCCGAAGAGAGGGAACTTATGTCGAGGCATCGTTGTCGGAATTCATTGAAGAGATACAAAAGGTCAAGACCTTACCGAAGGACTTTTTAACTCTGCCTATAGGTGGACCTGTAGACCTTTTACCAAATTATATACCTTGCCTTAGAACTAAGTTAGCTATTGGTGTATTTGAGGGAGAAAGAAATAGAACTGCTTTTCAACTAGGTGTATTCCTACAAAGGCTTGATCCTGGTAATTGGAAAACAAAATTTGAAGAGCACAATGTAAGAGATTTTCATCCACCTTTATCTGCATCAGAAGTTGTAGCCATACAAAATACTTTAGAGAAAAAAGAATATCAGTACTTATGTAAAGAAGAACCTATGGCCTCGCATTGTAATCAAGGTGTGTGTAGAACAATGAAGTTAGGTATTGGTGCCACATCGATGCCAAGCATAAGTGGGTTGTCTGTGATTTTATCAGAGCCAAGACTATGGTTCGTGGATATAGGTGGGCAAAGACTAGAAATAACTACAGAAGAATTGCAAGCACCACGACTCTTTCAACGAGCATGTATGGAGCAATTAAAGGTAATGCCACCTAAATTAAAAGATGCGGATTGGGAAGTGACTGTTAATGATTTAATGGAAAAATGTAATGAGATACAAGTTCCCGAAGAGTTGACATACAAAGGACAATTTATTTCTATTCTTGAGTCTTATTGTACAGGTCGAATACAAGCACAAACATTTGAAGAAATTATGTTAGGCAAACCTTATACAGAAGCAGAGGAAGCTAAAACTTATTTCAGATTAGATTCTCTTATGGATTTTATGAGACAGAAGAAGTTTGATTCTTACACGAGAGCACAAGTTCAAGAAAGATTAAAGGAAATGAACAACGAAGAAAGTTCTATAGTTAAAACATTTAAAACATCTTCTGGTAAATGGAAATCTGTAAGGGTTTGGTGGATCCCTGAGTTTGCTTCTGAGGTTGAAGTTAGTGAGATAGCTATAGAAAAAGAAGAGGCTCCTTTCTGATGGAAACAACAATATTCGGGCCACCAGGCACAGGTAAAACAACTAGTTTAATTAATTTAGTTAAAAACAAAATAGCAGACGGAATGGATCCTACCAAGATAGCTTTCATGTCTTTTAGTCGTAAGGCTGCAACAGAAGCAAAAGATAGGGCTACACTAGAATTAAGTTTAGATAAAGAACAAATGATTTATTTTAGAACCTTACATTCTTTGGCTTTTACATGGTTAGGCCTAGATGTTAAAAAAGTTTTTAAAGGATCAGACTATAATGAATTAGGTAATTTAGTAGGTTTAGAATTTAGAAGTAATCCAACAGTAGGTTTAGAAGATGGGCCTTTGTTTCAAATTGGGGCAGGTGGCGATAAATATATGTCAGTCATACAAATGGCTCGTGTTAGAGAAGTGACTTTAGAAGAACAATTTAATGATACTTGGGATCACACCTTGCATTGGCAACAATTAAAAAACTTAGCTAAAGCATATAGTGATTATAAAGAAGCAAAGAATAAACTAGATTTTGTTGATATGATAGAGAAGTTTATCGAAGAAGGTACAAGTCCAAAATTTGATTTACTTATAATAGATGAAGCACAAGATTTAGCTCCACTGCAATGGCGAATGGTTAAGGAAATTTTAGTTCCGAACTCCAAAGAAATTTATTATGCAGGAGATGATGACCAAGCCATATATACCTGGATGGGTGTAAAAGTTGATGATTTTTTAAATGCTTCTAAAAATAAATTAGTGTTAAATAAATCGTATCGTGTGCCGAGTGCCGTGCACGAGTTTTCACAAAACCTCATAAAAAAAGTCTCTATCAGACAATTAAAAGAATGGCAACCCACTAAAAAAGATGGCACTATAGAATGGCATCGAGATATACTTGATGTAGATCTAACTAGTGGCGAATGGTTGATACTTGCGAGAACTAATTATATCACAAATAAAATATGTACTCGTCTCAAAGAAGAAGGCTATCTCTATTGGAGAGAAGGCACTGGTTGGTCTATTTCCCCAAATGTACTTAACGGAATAGAGGTATGGCTTAAACTATGCAAAAACCAAAGCTTGTCTACATCAGAACTGAAGAATTTTGCGAAACTATTGAACCCGAATATTATCACGAAATCTGGGAGAAAAAGATTCTCTCATTTAGATCCCGAACAAACTTATACTCTAAAAGAAATTATAGAGAAATGCAATTTGACCGCATCACACGAGACTCCGTGGCAGAATGTGTTGAAAGTATCGGATCAAGAGACGGCCTATATAATGTCAGCGAGGAGACGAGGGGAGAGAATACTGACGGGGACTCCGAGGATTCGGATATCGACAATACACAAAGCCAAAGGTGGAGAGGCGGATAACGTAGCTCTACTTCTTGACTCCACTAAAGCCTGTGTAGAAAGCTTAGACCAAGATTCTGAGACAAGAATTTTTTATGTCGGAGCAACTCGTGCTAAACAATCATTACATTTAATAGAATCAACAACTAAGTATGGATTTAATACATGAAAAAAGATAGAGAATTTTTCTTACGAGAAGCAGAGAAACTTATCAATGGACAGAGAGCCAAGGAATATGGACCTGCTAAAAAGAATCATCAACGTATAGCTGATATATGGACTATATTGTTAGATAAAAAATTAAATGGTGCAATTACTCCAGAGGAAGTTGTGGCTTGTATGATTGGTGTTAAGGTAGCGAGACTTGCTGAAGACATATCAAAGGACGATTCGTGGACAGATGTTATTGGTTATGCGGCACTAGGTGGAGAAATTATTAATGACAAATCATGATCAATATCATTTTTTAGACCAAGACATAAAAGATATGTCTTGGGGAAACATAGATTCTGACTGGACTCCTCCTCAAACCTTTCCAGATTTATCTCAATACGAAACAGTTTCAATAGACTTAGAAACAAAAGATACAAATCTATTAACACTTGGTCCTGGTTGGACAAGAAAAGATGGGTATGTGATAGGTGTTGCAGTTGCAGCGGGAGAAAGCTCTTGGTATTTTCCTGTTGCACACAAATCTGGTAACATGTCAAAAAACATAGTTTATAAATGGCTACAAAAATTATGTAATGATGAAAAAATAACTAAAGTATTTCATAATGCTTTGTATGATTTAGGTTGGCTTAGAGCAGAAGGTATAGAGGTTAAAGGTAAAATAATAGATACCATGATTGCGGCACCTTTGCTGGATGAAAATAGAAAATGGTATAATCTTAATTCTCTTGCTCGTGACTATTTAGGTGAGTTTAAAGATGAAAAACTTTTAAAGTCAGCAGCGGATGAGTTTGGTGTTGATCCTAAATCTGGTATGTGGCAGTTGCCTCCTAGATATGTAGGTAAGTATGCCGAGCAAGATGCTTTGATAACTTTAAAACTTTGGGATAATCTTAGAAAGAAAATAACTCAAGAAGAATGTTCAAGTATCTTTGAGTTAGAGATAGATCTACTACCTGTACTTTTTGAAATGAAAACAAAAGGTGTTCGTGTTGATGTAGAGAAAGCAAATAAAACTAAAAAAGAACTAACTAAACTTGAGAAATCACTTATAGATGAAATAGTCAAGGAAACTGGAGTCACGGTTGAACCGTGGGTCGCCACATCTGTAGCAAAAGTCTTTGACGCTGTAGGACTTCCTTATTCTCGCACAGAGAAGTCTGGGGCACCCATGTTTACAAAACAATTTCTTGCGAATAATACTCATCCTATTGCACAAAAAATTATAAAAATTAGAGAAATAAACAAAGCTAATACAACTTTTGTTGATACAATCCTTGAGCATTCTCATAATGGTAGAATACATTGTGATTTTCACTCCTTACGATCAGATGGTGGTGGAACTGTTACTGGACGTTTTAGTTCAAGTAACCCCAATTTGCAACAGATTCCTGCACGAGATCCTGAGATTAAAAAATTAATTCGTGGTTTGTTTATCCCGGAGGAGGGCCACAAATGGGGTTCATTTGATTATGCATCACAAGAACCAAGATGGCTAGTGCATTATTGTGCTACCTTGACGGGTGTTGATAAACATCCTCAAATAGATGACGTTGTTAAGATGTATCATGAAGGTAATGCTGACTTTCATCAGATGGTTGCAGATATGGCCAACATACCAAGAAAGCAAGCTAAGACAGTTAATCTTGGTATTATGTATGGAATGGGTAAAGCAAAACTTGCTAATGTTATGGATATAGAAATAGAAGAAGCAGAAAAATTATTGAATACATATAATCAGAAAGTACCTTTTTTGAGATCTTTATCCGAAAAAGCCATGGATCGTGCAGCGAGCACTGGTGTTATACGAACTTGGTTAGGACGTAAATGTAGATTTGATATGTACGAGCCTGTGTCTTATGGTTTCAATAAAGCATTACCAATGAAAGAAGCTATCAAAGAATATGGAGAGAAAGGTCGAGTGAGAAGAGCCTTTACATATAAGGCCTTGAATAGATTGATCCAAGGTTCAAGTGCTGATCAAACAAAGAAAGCTATGGTCGAGTGCTATAAGGAAGGGCTGTGTCCTGTGTTGACCGTACATGACGAACTTTGTTTTAACATAGAAAACCAAAAACAAGCAGACAAAATTGTTGAGATAATGTCTACTTGTATTCCTGGTTTAAAAGTGCCTTTTGATGTAGATATGGCTCTGTGTGATAATTGGGGCGAAGTTGATTAAAGACCAGATTTTACAAACAAATCTAATTCAGACATTTGATCTTCTTCTGGTTTTTCATTTTTAAAAACATCATAGGCATGAGACGTAATATTTGATCTGTCTATACCTATGTCTTTTAATGTTGCATCGTCCAAGCTATTTAATGCACTTACAGTTCTCGCTATTTTGAATTTATAAAACCAGTTTGATAACATTTATTTCTCCTTTTCTATTATTAGTTATACATTTTTTCTAAAAGATAGAGAACCGAGCAAAAGTGAAAGACTTTCTTTCCAAAAAAGCATAAATTAACGCTAGGCTATTAAATTTAAATGTAGAAAAACAAAGCCTATTCTAGCTAGGAATCATACCAAGGACTCTTGTTTCGTTGATTCTGAGGCATCTGAGAGCCTTATTTTTTGAGGGATTGCATAATTTCGGTGCGTTTTTGGCCAGATAAACGTGACCAGGTAGAAATTTGCTCTAAGGTTCGAAAACAGCCAATACAAATATTATTTTCTATTTTGCACACGTTTAGGCACGGGCTTACAATAGGCTGTGATCTTTCTTTTCTCGTCATTGGGGTATGGAATCTCTGGTTGTTCGTTTAATCTTCTGGCAAAATACAGGCAGTCGTTGACATTTTCAAATGTCTGGTCTTGATTAATAATTAACGTGCCTATCATATAGACTAAAGCAAACTCTATCATTCATCTTTGGTTTTCCAAAAGTATTCGTCTGTGTCACCAAGTCTGAATCTCTGACCATTCTCGACTTGATACTCTATTGTACTCACTTTGAAGTCTGGTTGCAATGGCTCTTGAGGTGTTAATGAATTATCATAAACTCTCATTCTGTTGTTTGGGTATAAACAGAATTGTCCGTTCTTTAGTTCAAGTAAATTAAATGATTTGTGTTCGGCTGGTGTTTCACTTGTAGCGTAATCAACTACGTCTGGATCTTGATGATAGTTGTCAATCGTACAAATATAAGAACCCGTCATTGGACCGTGATCCCTAGTCAGTATTTCAAAATCCATTGACCCTATGAATTGTTTGTGAATAGACACCACGCCATAATCCATACAATTCCAAAACTGAAGATTGTAAAGATCCAAATCTGGGGTCGGGGTATCGGGGCGTGATACGAATGCAGAAATAGGTAGTTTGTCATACAAAGCACCATAATCAGGAAGGTAAGTTTCAAAGTAAAATGCTCTACCAGGAATAGATTTTGCAGTAACCCAGACACCTTTTACAAATTCCCCGTGTCCATCTTGATGATCCCTTAAATATTCTCGTCTAACCCAAACGTCTACAGAAGGTAAATTGCAAATCAATGTTGCCATTATGATTTAGGGTTCTTTTTTTTAGCATTTTTAGTTCTTGCATATGATCTGTTTTTTGATGCGGAAACAACTTTTAACTTACTTTTTTTATTTAAAGCATTGCCACCAACGTGATGCACATCTTTACCATCACCTTTGCATACCTTACCTTTACGCATCATAATCCTACGAGCTAAATTTCTATTAGCTCGTTTCTTTCTGCGAGACTTAGGCTCTATCGCATACTCTCTTTGATAATCACGTTCATAACCCATTAGTGCATTGTCTCATCTGTTAAGTCACTAACATTTAATAAACGCTCTGACATATAACTATCTTGATATTC
>Ga0196891_1000124_pt1 | contig 18919 bp, 37 predicted proteins | sample VirMetDEL_Nov_24_FD_169096 | JGI IMG/M metagenome (GOLD analysis project Ga0196891, IMG submission 169096) | Aqueous microbial communities from the Delaware River and Bay under freshwater to marine salinity gradient to study organic matter... | ecosystem: Environmental > Aquatic > Marine >... | reverse complement strand
ACCCATTTATCACGAATGAATATGTTCTTTCGTGAAGGTAGTGTGTGATGATAAGGAATGCGAACATATGTCGTCAGCATAATCGCCTTGGGTAAATGAAACTTACCCGTGGTCGTATTAATCTTATAGTTGTCTTCGTATGTTACAGGTTTAATCGCTTTTCCGGACAGCAATAATGATATTGCTTTTTTCCAATCAATGACATTTAGAATTTCTTCTGATGCGTTGAGCAGTAACACCTGTCGTTGCATACGATCTCCTATTGGAAAATTTTACTCACATGAGTCCGAAGACAGTACCACTTGCGAAAGTTACACCGCGAGGGGAGAATGGTAAAATATCTCCTGCTGTTGGGGTAAGTTGAACCGATCCCCCATCAAAGTGCAGAGTTAAACTTGTTGATGTTGTGTAAAGGCCTTTGACTTTTCCGCCCGCAGTGCAGTTTGTGGTTCCTGATGTGAGTGGTTTGATGTCTGAGTAATATTCTCTTCCGCCGATTGATCCTACAGCCATGTCTCTTCTCCTCTATGACTAGTGTGTAGTATGTATTATTTTCATACACTTACGATATTAATTTGTCCACCCATGCCACCGTGGAATTCACATCTATAATATAAGGTTGAAGGTGCATCATGAGGAACCGTGTATGATATTGTCCCACTGTTTGCACCATTTCTACTAATTCCGGCCGTTATAACATTATCGGAATCATACTCGTTGCCGTTATCAGTTGTTTGAATCCAAAATGGATGATCGGAAACTGTACCGTTGAGATTAAATTTGTAAGTTCTTCCTCGAATAAGAGTCAGAGTTGCTTGTTGAGCGCCGTCGATGAAGTATTTGTTACCGCCCGCATCTGCAACGGTTACTGCAAAACTCACAGTAGGTCCGCCAGTTGGATCTGTATGTAAAATTAAATCTACTTCTTTTCCCTGCTTCACTATGAAAGATTTGGAACCTGTACGGGTAATTTTATTATCATCCACAAAAGATAATTTTATCTTTGCCTTTTCTGTCATCGTGTCACCTGTCGGTTCACTTCGAATCTTCCTTCCAGAACTCTTGTCACTTCTGATCCTGTTATGAGTTCAAGATCATATAAGTGACGACCTGCTGGAACATTTGCCATAGTGGTTGCATCGACTACAATTCTAACACCACCAGTCAAAGTTGCTCCGGTTGCACTGGCGTTGAGGGTGATTCCGCCCAGTCCGGCATCTCCGCCTGTTATTGCAAACTCTCCGGTTGTTCCTCCACCTGTAACTCCGCTATTTGCAGTGTTTCCGGTGATATGCAATAGGAGTTCGGTGTCGTTCTTTGATCTTCTAACTTGCATATTTGCATCATACCCAGTTAGATCAATTGCGGTTGATCCTTGAGTTTGATATTCAAAGAATAATTTGAAAGTTGATCCCTGTTCTGCGAAAATATGGTGATTTGCTGCTGGCATACGGTTCTCTTTCGATTGATGTATAGTATGTATTGAATAGGAAATTTAATTCTTATAAATAACTCTGTAACCTAACGATAAAAGGATATAAAAATGGACTCATCAAACAAAAGATTCGCTGATCAACTTCATGCCGCTATGTCCATAATGGAAAGCAATGAGGATACAGCAGCAGACAGGGCAGCAGACAGGAGAGATCGTGAAGAGCGAGCAAAACGCGAACGAAACAGAAAAGGTGGAGCAGGATACGATCCCACCGATGCGTCGGTGGCCACCGACGAAGAGACGACAAGCAACCCTACCGACGAATTAGTCGTCGAGTATCTTTCTTCATTCTTTGGAAAAGATCTTACAGAGTCAACAGAAGAACTGACAGAGGAAGATCTCGCAGAAGCAGTTGATTCGCTCAACGCACTGTGTGCAATCGTGAATGAATATTTCGGCGTAGAATGAAATTGCCGGGGTAGGTGATCACAGTGTTTTTGATAAACACTCCAGAGCCTTCTCTGCGCCCTCTCTAGAGAACCTGAGAAATCAGGTTCTCTGTTCTTATAAATACAAAGAACAATTGGAGAATATAAATGTCGATACGAGATCAAATATTATCTGAACAGTCAGAAACTATAGTGGAAAAAACTGCTGCTGCCGAAAAACTCAAGGGCTTATTGCATAAGTTAGATAAAAAAGTTGCAGGCGGTATTGTTGGTATGCAGAATTTAATCGATCCTGAAGACGCAGATCGACGGGAAAAAGAGGGACCCGACACAATGGATACCCCACCCCCGAAGCCGAAACCACTAAAAAGACCAGGCGAAGATAGACGATCAACGACTGAGGAAATTGAAAAACTGGCAGAAATGCTGGGTAAAGGTGTTGAAAGGCATAGAGGAACAGATGTTCCAAAGAAATACTCCAAAACAAAAGGCGGAACAGGAGCAGATCGCAAGCGTCTTGGCAGAAAAGCCAGGGAAGCCCGCGAGGAGATCGTTAACCTGAGTCCAGATCTTCGTGCTAAAATCAGCACCGATGAGGCAGTCGAGGACATGACACCCGCACAAGAACGAGATCGTGATCACAGAGACAACCCAACTCGCAAGACAGTTGCGAAGGTAAAACTCCCATCAACCAAGGATGAACGCGAGCGATACGCAAAGGACTTCAGAGTCAAGCGTGGCTACGGTAAAGGTGTTGGTAACAAGCAAAAGAAACTCAAGGATCTCACACTCAAAGATTCAACAGAGTTCGCTGATTCTGTCATGAAGAATCTCGGTGAGGCCTCGCCTCCTAACAGATCAACCCTCAAACCACAACCAATAAGAAGATTTACAACGAATGTCTCCCCCGATTTGAGAGGAAAGCCACAGCAGCACGGTGGCCCTGGTCCGGAATCAGTCGGTTCAGGTGGTGATGATCCTACGGGCATGCGAGATCGAATGCGTGGTAAGTATCCCATGCCAGACGGAACAACATTGAAGAGAAATCTAGGAGATAAGAAGAATGGCTGATTTTAAGAAAATGCTAGAGGAAATTAAGAGAAGAAATGAGTCTCTTCAAGAGAAAAAGGCTGCAAAGCATTTTTCACCAAAAGAAATGCCCGGACAAGCCGATGATGTGTATCACAACTGCATCAAGAGCGTAAAAGCAGAAGCCGAAAAGAATGGCAAGCCTATGAGTGAGCAAGAAGCCGCTGCAATCTGCGAGAAGTCCAGAAAAGAAGGTGGTGCGACACTTAAACAAGGCGCACAACGCAAGAAAGAAGAATCACGCAAGCGAAAAGAAGACGCTTGACAAATAAAACAACCGGCGCCGGTTGATAGTTCGACGCCGATTGCAGATCAAAGGATTCGCTAAATTAGGGTGTGTACCCCGTCTAGAGGCCCGTCGAACACTTCACTTCGGCGGGTTCTCTTGTTCATTGGTAGAGAATGGTATCGGTGTCCGAGTCGATCTCGATGAGACTATCCGCATCCTCGTTACTGGACGATCCGAGATCCTGCGGCAACGCACCCACGAACCGAACAGGGTATCCGTACTGCCAGTCATCGACGCCGACTGCCTCTAGAATGTCATCGAGGAGTTGGTTGGCGGTGTCGATCACCTGCTGCCGCTTCTCCTCCACACTCGCATCACCAGTCTCCAGAACGGCGATCACGACCTCCGTGGGGTTATGTCGTTCGCCGTTCGGTCCCACTTCGTTGAAGTGACTGATTGCACGAGCGATGACTCGGTACTCCGAATCCTGCTTCATGACTGCGCCATACACCTCCCGATCGGCATCCCAGCCGAAAGAAGTCGTCCTTCCGTAGTTGTCCATGAGAAACTGGGATGCAGCCTTCTCGGTCCAGTTGAGCCACTGTTCGTGTGAGCCGTTTCGCTTCACGACTTCGGCGACGATCCTATCCCGGAGAACCTTCTTCTTGCCCCGATAGAGGATACCCACCTTCTTCTTGATGGAGTCCTTGTCGTTGCGGAGATCTCCACGCTTGATCTGCTTGCTGAGGGTATCGACGACGGACGAGACATCTGCGTCGAGTTGCGGGGGGTGGTTGTTCGCAGCCTGCTGTGCGTCCTCCCGTGCAGTCTCGTGATCGAACACGACGAGATCGGCTTCGAACTCGGACATGCCGATGCGATCGAACGCTTGGAAGCGGTGGTTGCCATCGACGATGTAATACTTCTTGCCGTGGTTCTCCGGAAGGTTACGATCCGCATATGGGATCTCTTCGAGTACGGGCTTCGGAATCGTGCTGTCGATGCCATTCTCGTTGATGTATTCAACGAGACTCTGAATGTGGTAGTGGTCCATCCCCTTCGATCGCGTCGAGTTCCGACTCGGATCATCGTTCACCTCATCGATTCTGGCACGAATGGTGCCGGTGTTGTTCACGCCATTGATATTTGCAATTCTGCTGTTCATCAGTTGATTCTCCATTCTTCGAGGTCACCCTCTTCGAGTTCGTTGCATTCACTGTAGAGATTGGAGACTACCATCTCCTGATCCCAGAATGCGTTCATGTAGTTCTCGCGTGCCTTTTCAATCGCTTCTTCTTTGGTCATTTCGTTTTCCATGTTCATGAGTTCTTTCGTGTTACTGAATGTCTGTCGAAGTGTTCGATCAACAGACGAATTGTATCAGACATTGCCGCATCTCCAGTATTCATCGGCCAGTTCGTATTGCAGTTGTTCTGCTTCATGTTCGCCTTCACCCTTCCATGTTCCGCGTTCCCACTGCCACAAGTGTACGCATTCGTGGAAGATCGTAGCGAGCATGTCGCGGATCGACTGATCGACTGCAATGTCAATTACATAATCGACACCGCCCTGATCCCACTCGTAGCATTGTCCGTAACACTGAATGTCCTTGTATTGCCGTGCGTTCGTGGTGATCGTGATATCCTCATGTTCACAATCGAAGTCGTTGAGTTGCATGTTGTATCGATTCAGGAACCATCGAATGGCATTGATGATCATGATGCCCTCATCCTTCGTACAACCCGACTGAGGATACCTGATGATGTAGTTTTTCTTGGTGTTCATGATTCATTCCTGAGAACGATGACTGCGAGCCAGATACACGCTGCGATGGATAGGAGTGATGTGATGAGAGTGATCGTCTCGCTGATGTTCATACTGCCATTTCCTCCTCGGCAGTTACCACGGCCGGTTCGTTCTCGTCAACCTCACCCTCACCGGACATCTCATGATAATCCTTGAGTTCTGGCAGACTGTAAGAACCGTTGCCGTTCGCTCGACTCTGATCCTTTACAATCCATGCAGGCGCCCAAGTCATGTCGCAATACTTTCCAGACATCATCTTGAGATACTGACGAGGGTACGAGTCGAGAATCGTAACTTCGACACCCTCATTCTCTGAATCTTGGACGATACCACTGTAGAGGTTGCGAATGAATTCTTGCTGCTTGGTCTTGAGTGTGATGTAACTCATATTGGTGATGCTCCTTGTAGTTTCAGGCGTTGATTGCGATGTCGCTGACCGACTTTCGCTTAGTAGGCTGGAAGCTTTCGAATACTTCCGGGTTGTTCTTGTACTTTTGGCCGCTAACGGTCCACTTCTTCGAACCGGGATCCCAGATCCCACCGTGAGGCTTCACTTCGTCCTTCTTCTCGTAAGGCACATTCAGATCTAGGATATCATCGTCCCCAAGGGACGATGCGTCAAAAGGGCGGCCGCCCTCCTCTCCCTCGGCCGCGGCGGACATGGACTCATCCACCTTGTCGTAGAGGTTGCGGAACGCTTCCTGCGTCTCGTCGTCGAAGCGAGCGAGTGCGAGGTCGATCGAAGTGGCACGATCCTTGAAGATCGAGAACGCCTTGCAGATGTTCTCCAGACGACGAGTGGTGATGATCTCGTCGATCGCACCTTCGGCGAACGCCTTGCGGGTGATCTCCGCCCACGAGGTGAGGTGTTCGGCGAAGTCTTCATCGACATGTCCGAACTTCTCCATCTTCTTGATGAGGATCCGCTTCTCGGTCTTGCGAGTCGCGTACTCCTGCTCCATCGTCCAGTCGAAACGATCGAGGAACGCTTCGTTCATGACATTGGTGCCGATGAACCGTCCGTCGTTGTCGCCCTTACCCTTGGTGTTGGCAGTCGCAACGATGGTGAATCCTGCGGCGGGAGAGATCCACTCACCAGTCTTCTTGATGAAGATACCCTTACCTTCCAGCACCGGCTGGAGGCACATGATCTTGGACGAACCGAGGTCGATCTCGTCGAGGAGGAGAACAGCGCCACGCTGCATCGCTTCGACGACGGGTCCGTAAACGAACTTCGTCTCACCGGCGACGAGGCGGAAACCACCAACCAGATCATCCTCGTCGGTTTCGGAGGTGATGTTGACTCGGAAGCACTCTCGCTTCGTCTTGGCACACGCCTGCTCGATCATCGTGGTCTTGCCGTTCCCGGACATACCAGTGATGAAGATGGGGGCGAACATGTTCGCACCGATGATCCGCTCGACATTCTTGGAGTTACCCCAAGACACATAATCCTTCATGCGATCAGGAACGAGGCTCACACGCTCACCAGCAGTCATACCCATGACTGCATTCATCACCGGCGTCGGAGCAGGAGCGGCGCCCTTCGGGGCAGCAGCATCAACCGCAGCGGCAGTGACGGGTGAATCGATGACGACGCCCGTGTCGTCGAGGCCAGGCACGATGAACCAACCACGACCGTGACGAAGATCGCTGTTCTGAACGATCCATGCGGGAGCGTACTTCTGTCCCATGCTGTTTGCGACATCGACGAGACTGGAACGCTTCGCAGGGCTGGAGAGTCCAGCGGCGCGACATGCATCGACGAATTCCTGCTTCTTGGGACTGAGTGTCATGGTGGTGTTTCCTTGGTTGGTGTTCGTTTCGTTCATGCGTGTATTCTACCACACCGCCACGCTGGCGCAAGCCCTTTGGACGATATTTCAGAAAAAAACCCAGTTATCGGTACTATCAACCGTAAGTCCCATAACCACAAGGACTTAGGAAAAATACCCCAAATATCCCTCAAACCACTTGCGCCACCCTCTGGGTATGGTATAATACACGCATGAACAACAACGAATCCATCTCCGCCTTTGCTCGACTCCTTGCCACCGAGAACATCGTGGTGCGTCACTCCCCTGATGCCCAGACTGCGAGTTTCGGTATGACCGATCGAGTCTTGACTCTCCCGGTGTGGCGCGACATGACTCCTGCCCTGTACGACATGCTCGTCGGACATGAAGTCGCTCATGCCATCTGGACTGATGCCACCGTGGACGAGAAGTCCGGACATCTTGCTGGGTGTGTTGCTGTTGCTCCCGACAACCCAGCGAGCGCCATGCCCATCGTCAATGTCGTCGAGGATGCACGCATCGAGCGATTGATCAAGGCGAAGTACCCCGGACTCAAGCGTGACTTCGTGAACGGGTACAAGCGCCTGCTCGACATGGATCTGTTTCAGATTGATGATCAGGGTGGTGTCTCGGACATGGGATTCCTCGATCGTCTCAATCTGCACTTCAAGTTGGGCATCCTCGGACATCTCAATGTGCCTTTTCACAACGACACCGAGATCTGGTTCCGCGATCGCATCGCAGACGCCAAGACTTGGGACGAGGTGATCGACATCTCGCGTGATCTGTACGAGTACGACATGCAGCAGCAGGAGGATGCCCAGCAGGAGGAGATCTCCGCGCCGCTCGCTGGTGACTCCGACAATGCAGACGGATCGCCCATCCAGTCCAACGCCAACCAGCAGTCCGACGCAACCGGAGACGACTCCGACTCGGATGGTAACCAGCAGGGTGATGGTGACGAGAGTGACGACGCATCCACCGATGGTGGTGAGGGTGATGACAGCAACGATCAGAATGTGGACTCTTCCTCCAGCAGCGGAGCAGAAGCAGGGTACACTCCGGATGTGTCCACCCAGCGTGCGATGGACGCGGGACTCGTCGAACAGAACAAGTGGAAGAAGCCCAAGTCAGCCAGAGAGATCATGTCCATGCCGACGCCTGATCTCGACAAGATGATCATTTCTGCCACCGAGATCGCCGAACGACACATCAATGCCAAGACCACTGCATACGGTACTCTCACTGCATCCGAGCAGGTGACTCGTCAGACCACTCTCTCGATGCACTACGATATGTGCGACGAGTTCATGAGCAACGAGAAGTCCACTGTCAACTATCTCTCGAAGCAGTTCGAGATGCGTAAGGCAGCAGACGAACACAAGCGTACCATGACATCCAAGACTGGACGCCTCGACCCCATCAAGATGATCAACTATCGCTGGAGCGAAGACATCTTTGCCAAGAACACCACCGTTCGTGATGGTAAGAACCACGGGTTCGTCGCTGTTCTCGACTGGAGCGGCAGCATGTGCAACAACCTGCTCGCCACTGTCAAGCAGGCGATCACTCTTGCCATGTTCTGCCGCAAGGTGAACATCCCGTTCGATCTTCATGCGTTCACCGATCGCGGAGTCTTCTCCAACTATCGCGGCTACGGATCCAACGAGGTGAGGAAGCCGATTCGTACATGGAACGACGAAAACTACATCACGCACAGTGAAGACGATGGTACTGGTTGGACTTCCAAGACTCTTCATGACATGCATCTCCTGAACTTCCTGTCCTCGGACATGAACACGCGCCAGTTCAAGGTAGCATGCCGAGTTCTCTACAGTCTCGCACTCATCGAGGGTTACTCCGACGAGTCGCGCCGCCTGCCTCATGCGATCACCGATCAGAACCTCGGACTCGGTGGCACGCCTCTGGACGAGAGCATCGTCACCATGCACTCGGTTCTTCCTGCCTTCCGCGCCAAGCATGGTGTTCAGGTTCTCAACTGCGTGTTCCTCTCCGATGGTGATGGACACGGGACCTTTCACAATCAGATCATTCAGAACCCGATCACGAAGCGATCCTACGGTTCACGCCCCGACGAAGCCAACTACAATGCGACTTGTCTTCTGCTTCAGAGTCTCAAGGACACGACCGGTGCGAACCTCATCGGCATGTATCTTCACGCCGGACGCAACTGCTTCTCAGTCTCCTCGAACTGGTTCAACCAGTGGGACACCGACGAAGCAGAGCAGAAGGATGCCAAGATGTCATGGAAGAAGAACAACTACTATGTTGCCAGTGGTAACTACTCCAAGTTCTTCGACGAGGCATACATCATCAACGCAGATATCAACCCCGAAACCGAACTCAACCTTCCCGACTCCGGAACCCGGACGAACCTGCGAAACGCATTCGTCAAGGGTATGAAGTCCCGTGGCATGTCACGCAACCTCTCGAATCGTTTCATCGAAGTTGTCGCACGGTAGAATCTCCGTAGAGTAACAAGGGAAGTTAAGACCCCATCGGCGCAATGCCGATGGGGTTGTTTCATATACATAAACAAGACTCAAGGAGAATCGTAATGTTGAATGAATGCTGGTCCACTCATACGCAAAGAGGCTATAAGATGAAAGGTGGAAAGCAAGTTCCCAACTGCGTACCCAAAGGAATGAAAGAGGAAATTCACATGAGCAATATAACAAATAAATTTACAAATAAAGTAATGGAAGCCATAGTAATGAGGAATCGAGGCGGATCAATGCCTGGATCAACTAATGTAACATCCATGACCGTTAGTGGTAAAGGTAAGAGCGTAGCAGGACAACGCCCAGAACCAACCGCCAGTATAATGCACAAGCAAGCAGGTAATATGCCAGTGACTATTGGAGATGAGGGGAGAAGGGGATCAACATCATCCGCCAGAAGTGAACTGGCACGGAGAGTAAGATCTACCAGACCAGGTAACCGAGCAGCAGGTGAAGAGGGATTGAGATCTAATATAACGAGAGAATGATAGGGTGCTAGCTTACAAATAGGGGTGCTAGCTTACAAATAGACGCCACTTTACATGGCGTCCACGGCATTTAGGTAGTGTTAATTAAATGATGAGAAAAACATAGAGGAATGTGGCACTAAACCTGCTATGTATCTCACTCAGTACGGGACATCACCAGTACTGCCTCGAAGGAATTCAACGCTCTGAATGAAGCCGACCGGAATCTTGTCCAGTCGGCTGCACTCTTCTCCCCCTAGTGTGTTGAGTACTGCGATGTGCTTATCACTATAATACACGCAATACCCCACCGTTCTCATGGTGGGGCATGGTTTACGCGATTCTTTACACACTTCTGTGAGATCGTTCCAGCCAATCTCTCCTATCTCTATGGCGTCTTGCCATAACACTTCGACGATAGGTACTTTACTTTCTGTTACTACTTTCTTTCGCGGCATAAGTGTTATTCCCCCGCATGTATGTATTATATCACACTTTACGCGCGCGTCAAGGGGTGTTACTTTACTTTACGCCGTACCTTACGCGCCCTCCGTACTTTACAGCGTGCCTGTTAGTTTACACGGGGTCGTACTTTATAACACGGCGCGGTTGATAGTTCTAACACCTCCGCGTGTTAGAACTATCAACGCTAACAACCCCCCGCACAAGGCAGAGGGCTGTTAGCATTCTCGGATTGTCTCTTGGTCAGTCGCGTGCGTATCGAGGCACGGGATCATCAGCCATCTCGGACTGCACACCAACCGCAGCTGCCTGAATGTCCTTCCCGATACCTGCCATGGTGTTACAACCCACCATTGCATTTGCAACCAAGAATGCCACAAACGAAATTAGAAACCACTTCGCAATCCAGTTGAACTTTTCCACTTGAGTCTCCTTTTCTGAACGAGTCATTCGTCTTCCTCCTCCGGTTCGATCTCAGCGATACGGCTTTCGATCATCTCACTGATCTCCCAGTGTCGGTGATTGGCGAGATTGTCCTCCACCATCGCCTCAAGGTCACCCTCGACATCGGCTGTCACATCATACACGATGTCGGCGATCATCTCCTGAAACCCACCCTGCTCGCCACCTGCTTCGTCCCAGTCGGACTCAAGGTGGCCCATGTTGCTGTCGATCCACGATTCCACGATGTATTCGATTTCGCTCATAGTTCACCATCCCTCGTTGCTGTCGTGACGGGACACTGCGTCCCAAGTGGGTTCGGCATCGTTGCACGGCTCGCTGGTGTGCCAAGCAGGTTCCCAGTTCGCACCCCGCTCCGGGATGTAGTGTTCCTCGTGATGCTGCTCGTACTCCTCGACGAGCTCCCAGTACCGATTGGTGTTCTTGTAGTTGCGTTCAGCCCACCAGTCGGATTCGGTGTTGAGCGTGGTGATCTCCTGCTCCAGCGCGAGGTAGGCAGGGTTGTCCCGACCGAGAGTCCGGAAGATGAGATCGGACGCTTCGTAGAGATCGCCGATCTTCTTGGAAACCTTCTCGTACTGCTTGATGTCCCAGTCAAGAAGGTCCGCGAGAGTGTCGAGTTGAGTTCCGATGTTGGTGTTGGTGTCGTTCATGCGTGTATTGTACCTCGGAAGATGCCACTTGTCAAGTGACTTGGAAGAAAAAAGGCAGGAAAATGGGGCGGAGGGGCGAATATTCCCTCCCTAGCGCCTATCGCTACGCTACCCCAGCGGTTGATAGTTCAGCAGTCTTCTGCTCGGAAGGGCCCTTCCACGGGGTAGAGTTCGTACACCGGGCCCGGCTTCCAATCATCATCGGAATCGGATTCTTCGAGTTTGTCGAGCAGGAAACACAGGTTTTCCACCTGCTCCATGCAGCGATACAGAAGCTCCTTCGTCTCGTCGGGAGACTGCTCCCACACGAGTTCGGTGGCACGCTCTCCGCATGCTTCCCACGAATCCTCGGCATCGAACATGTCGAGCGTGTTGGGTCCTGCCAGGTTGTTGAGTGCTTCACGCATCTCGATGATGATGTTGATTTGTTCGTCGTTCACCAGTCGTCTCCGAAGTTTCCGTAGTCCTCGTCCGTTCCCCATCCCGCAGAAGCGAGAGAATCCGCATCCGACCACGAATCGTCTTCGCAATCGTAGTTGTCCTCGTCACTGGCATCCAGTTCGGGATACTCACCATTCCATTCCATGAACTCGTCCTCTGGGGTGTTGTCTGGGTTGTGGGTGTCGTACTTGCTCATGCGTGTATTGTACCTCAGTTCGAGTCGGTGTCAAGGAGTTCAGCCGCAAACTCCTCAAGAATCTCAGAATTGTCGTCGTCCATCATCTCGCGGATCTCTTCCCAATCCACATTGTCCAGTGCGTCACCATCGGGGGTGGCAGAACCGTACCACTCGCGTGCGTTTCGCTCGATCATGTCCTGTCGATCGTCGGGATCATCCCCACCGATTCGGTAGTAGAGATCCCGGAAGTGATGGTATGCGGATTCGTCGTTGCTGATCCACAGCATCAGGTTCCAAGTGGCTCGGTTTGCGTATCCGTTGTAGGTGTCGTTCGTTGCGTTGTTCATGCGTATATTGTACCATGCCAGGAGGAGGGTGCAACCCCTATGGGCTACTTTTTCGAAGTTTTTCCCTACCTTTATATCGACACTTTCCGTGGGTGGCATCAGTACTTTACGCATACTTTTCACGAAATAGTCGTAACTTACGCAGGCATCATACTTTACGACTCGGTTGATAGTTCCGATAAAGTTCTGTGCTGCTGTCGCGCTTGAACTTTATCGGAACTATCAACGCAAAACGCGACCCTTTCAGATCGCGTCGTGCCTCGCGCCTCTCCTTACGAGTGTCGCGGTGTTTCTTTCCCCATGTTTTGGCGCGGTTCGCGGGGCGCGCCCTATGCCCCGTCCATGTTTTCTTGGCCATGAATCTCCTCTCCGATCTGCCGCAGAATCGCGTGCGATTCGATTATGTATTCCTCTTCCTCATCGGTGAAGTGTTCGGGACCGTTCTGGTCGATCAACTCATTCACCAGAAGATAGGCACGCGCCCAGGTGGTGATATAGAGTTCGTCGGTGATCGCCATGCCCATATCCGATCCGAGGAGATCGAGGAGTTTCATGGCGATGTGGAAAGTAGAGATTTGGTTCGAGATTCTGGCTTGCATTGCATTCCCTTCAGTGGTAGCGGTATGCTACGGTTTCGACATTCCGATCCCAGCAGGATCGACAATCCCCGCATTCGTTCCCCTGGTCGGGAGCGGGACAGACGGACGCGGTGGGGTGATCGGTTTCACCCTTCGCCAGCACCATCGACGAATGAGCGAATCGCGCCGGTGCTTCCTTCCCGATCATATGGGCGGAGGCACGGAGAATCAGATTCTCCGGAAGGTCCCCGTACTGGTCGAGGTACGCTTCCACGATGCGATACTCGCGGGTCGGGATCCAGTGAAGGGTTCCCGGAGTGTTCTCTGCCACGGTGCAGATGTTCCGAAGGTGCGCCACCGATTGAATGTCGCCAGAGTCATGCCATCGGAAGTATTCGACCTTCTTTCGATTGAGAAGGGCGATGAATGCGGCGGTCCATCGGGGATCCTTCAGGGCGTGGAACCGTGCTTCCAACGCTTCCTTCACAACTGGAAAGACATAGCAGCCCTTGAGGGCGTAGCATCCCGAGCAGACGGAACCCTTGACATTCCGCAGCTTGGATCCAGTGGCGCACCGCTGCGCCGGAGTCGAGGTACTGTACCCCGGCATTTTCGACGGCTTGGACAATCCGCCGACGATCGGTTCGAGGTCCTTCACCTTCGTCGGGACGGGGATCGAGGGATCCTGCACGGTGATGGGGTCAGTCTGTCCGATAGTGAGGTTCATCGTGGTCATGCTTTCCATTATACTATATTTCGACACTTTCGCAAGCCCTCTGCACGCTTTACAAGGCATTTTCTCAAAATACTTGTAACCCTCTGCCACCACACACTTTACGAGCGGTTGATAGTTCGTGCTTAGTGCGCTCCGCCGCACGCACGAACTATCAACGACGCAACCCCCTGCATGGCAAGGGGTTACGCCTCTCCTCAACTCTTCGGATGTCTGCGGGGTTCACACTACCCCGCGAGTGCCTCAGTCGATCGTGCAGAGCCGATCGATCTTCGGGTTTCGCGCCACCGCCATGACGGAGAACACTGCTCCGCTGTTGGCTCTGGAACGAATCTTGGCACCACGGAATGCCTGTTCCGCAGTGGTGTAGATCGAGCGAAGACGCTTCGCCGATCGGGGGGTTTCGGGCCACGGGGCCGATGAAACCGTGAACACGATATCGGGATCGCTCCCGATTGCTGCCAGGATGCTACTCATGAGCATGCCTCCTCGAATTGTCGCTCCACACGAGGGAGGGACTTGGTTGCTGCGGTGTAGAATCGTCCGGTGTCGAACCGATCGTTCGTGGTACTCAAAGCACCGGAGAATCGTGATGCGGTGATGATTGCATCGTGGGGGGAGAGAATACCGTCAGCGATGAGACTGTCGATGGTGGAAGCGATGAGTTGGAAGTCTTTTCGTGTCATGCGTATATTGTACCTCGCTGGGGTGGGGTGTCAAGGGGTTTCAGTTATCCTCGGTGAAAATACCGCGAGCGGTACAGAAATCTTCCCAGTTTTCGTGGGTGATCGTGGAATCGGGGGTGAGACACATCGCTGCTGCGACATCCTCGCTGATGATCTCTTCCCACGCATCCGCAGTGTTGACGAGGACGAAAATCCGCTTCCCGTCGTTGTCACAGACGAGGACTTCGAGATGTTCGGTGATCGGGTAGTTGTTGACGATGTTGTCCATGTTTGGTTTCCGTTAGGACCAGTGAGTCGTCCCCCGCTGGGACATCCCTATTATACCATACTCAGGCAGGAAGTCAACCCATCGAGGGAATATTCCCAAAATTGGGGATAAATTGTGGATAACTTTTAGTGGCTATTTGACGAAAAACGGGGGTTTTTGGCTTGACTGGCATTATCGGACATTATGCTCCGTCCATCCACTCATTTTTCAAAAATTGACTCTAGATTCGTAACCGATTCGATTCTATCTTTTGCCATATTGAAATACTCATCGTTCATCTCAATTCCGATGAATGACCGACCACAATTTCTACAGGCAACGCCTGTTGTTCCGCTGCCCATTGTATTGTCAAGAACAACTTCGCCTTCATTCGTGTAAGAACGAATCAACCATTCCATAAGGTCAACTGGTTTCTGTGTTGGGTGAAGTCCACGCTCTTGTTTAAATCTCAATACGGAAGATGGGTAACGAGTTCCTGTATTATTAATTGGCGTTTCCTTGTTTTGTGTAATTGACCCTGCTTCTCCACCAGAACGATTTGAGTTCCATTTGTATGGTTTTCCCTTTTCCATTTGGGGATTGTAGGTCGGTGCTTTTCGATAAAACACAAGAATATCTTCGTGCTTCTTCATAGGCATAATAGACGCTTGAAACGGATTGGTTCCATTTGGTTTTTCCCACACCAAAGAATAACGAAAGTTCTTCAGATTGGAATGTGCCAGAACAGTTGTGAATGGTTGTGCGGCAGTAAGAACCATCGCACCATTCTCCTTACAGATGCGATTGTATTCTTTCCAGAGTTCATCTAGAGGTAGAATACTATCCCATTTACAAGCCGTAGTACCATATGGCAAATCAACACAAACCATATCAATACTATTGTCTGGAATCTCCTGAAGAATATCCATACAGTTTCCATGACGAAGATCTATCATTTAAACATCTCCAATACTCGGCTTTCACACATTTTTCTCTCTTCATGAATAAAGTAATCACAACCAGCCTTCCTTCCACCCATTTGAGTATGCATGGGTCTCATGTAAAAGTCAAATCCACGATTGTCATTCCAGCCTTCGTGTCCTCGATAATTATCTACAACCTTATTCAATTCTTCAATCAAGGACTTGTATTCTTTTCGCTTGGTTTCTTTTAAAATATCACATCCTCGAAAGATTGTCGTCTCATTATATTTATCACTACAGAAGACGTAGATATACTCTGGTTTCGGTAAGCCGCTATTGAAAGTTGGCGCATATCCTTTACTAGACTTACATTCGACATAATAATTTTCATCATCACAACGAAAAATCAAATCAGGAGAATTCTGCGTACCACATGGCTGGAAAATAAATTCACCATTCTTCAGATTCGGAATATCATTAAACCGATCTTTCTGTTGCACCTTTTTCACGGATGATTCAGTCAAACCAGCATGAATAAAGAGATTTCTTATCACTCGTTCGTGTTCACCTGTCTGATTTGAAACAAATCCTTCCTTGAGGATTTTTTCAAATAGTTTTTTGATCGTTGACTTACTCATTAGTTTTTCCTATAAATTCTTCTGCTGTCATCGAATGTTTCGCCTGATTACAGGCTACACAAGAAGGAACCAAATTCTCTTTGAGAGAAGTACCGTTCCTACAAAGAGGTGTCATGTGTTCTATATGACGATCCTGTTTTTCGATCATTTCACAAGAACAATAGTAGCACCGCCAGGGATCTATGTCAATAGAAATCCAATACTCCTCTAGTTCATTTGTAGATTTCCAGTCGATCGCCGCGTCACGTTTCCTTGCTCGTTTGGCATGATCGTTAGCCTTCACTTTGTCTGGATTTCTCTCTTCCCATGCTTTACGGTTCCGTCTGACTCGATCTTGATTGCGTTCACTCCATGCTTTTCTGGATTTACGGATATGCTCTTTGACTTCTGGTCTACTCTTATACTTCTTCTGACGAGCAGACACACATACCCTACACTGATGAACATGACCATCGGCCATTTTCTTGTCTTTCGGGAAATCCTCTAAAGACTTGGTTTTACCGCATATTTTACACGTTTTTTCCATCTCGTTTTTCTACCCTGATCGGTCGACCCCATGCATTCTCTGCCCACTCATACTTTTTTCTCTTCTCCGGTCGCTTTTTTTTCTCCACGGCCAGCAATTTTTTCAGCAGCATAATACTTTCCTCATGCCGCCGAATCTGCTCAATGATTAGTTCTTCCATCAATCACCAATCCTAAATTCATCGAGATCGCCCTCTTCCAACTCATCACACTCATCATAGAGGTTCGAGAGTTTCGTCTCTTGATCCCAGTAACAATTCATGTAGTTCTCGCGTGCCTTTTCAATCGCTTCGTCTCTAGACATTGCCGCATCTCCAGTATTCATCGGCCAGTTCGTATTGCAGTTGATTCGCTTCTCGTTCGCCTTCGCCCTTCCAGTGTCCGCGTTCCCACTGCCACAAGTGTACGCATTCGTGGAAGATCGTAGCGAGCATATCGCGGATCGACTGATCGACTGCGATGTCAATCACATAATCGACACCACCCTGATCCCACTCGTAGCACTGACCGTAACACTCGATATCCTTGTACTGCCGTGCGTTCGTGGTGATCCTGATATCCTCATGTTCATCATCGAAGTCGTTCAGTTGCATGTTGTATCGATTGAGAAACCATCGAATGGCATTGACGACCATGAGGCCCTCATCCTTCGTACAACCCGACTGGGGATACCCGATAATGTAGTTCTTTTTCACGTTCTTCATTGGTCTTCCGTAATATCGATGATTACAGGGATTTCGTAGTTGAATTCATCAGACGACTTGTAGAAGTTATACAAGACATCTCCGATACTGGCGCCATCGCCATTCCATTCAAAGAGTTCAGATGGATCCGAATTCATTTCGTATTTGATCGTGTAGTTTTTCATCAGTCTTGTTCCTTGATAACCACGAATAACAACCCTGCACATGCAACCAAACACAGAATGCATGTAATCAAAACCAGTGTTTCTTCCCCACTCATCGTCGATACCCCCGTGATGCCATTCGCTTCATTCGCTTCTGCTCCGTGCGTCGATCGATTCTGTCGTCGATCTGATTGAACACATTGTAACAGACGAACATGATGAGTGCAAGGGTGCCAACGATAATATATGGAGCGATTTCTGTCATTGCCTGTTCCTTTGCGGCGTCGATTGCGTAGTTACTAATGATGTTGTTGAAGTGTGCCATGTGGCTTTTCCGAAAAAAGGTATTTGGGGTCAAAAATATCCCCGGAGAATTTTTGGGATTTGGAGTCCCGTGAAAGTTTCTGAGAATCCCTCCGAGAAGAAAATAGGGACCGATCTGCTAGCGATCTGGAACCGTAGGGAACCTAGATCGCGTGGCACTGTTTATATGGTATCAGGCAGTCTTCACCTGCGGCACCTCGACGGCATCACCCACCACATCCTCGCAACACTCGGCGACGACATCCTTCGGCGCATTCTGAGAGTTACGATACGCTGCGAGTTCTGGCACGCTATAGATGCCACGCTTGACGACGCGAGTCTTATCCTTCACGATCCATGCAGGCGCCCATGCGATACCATGATCGTTGGCGATGTCCTTGAGATCCTTGCGGGAGAACTCCGTGGTAGTCATGCTACCAATGGATTCAGCAATGCAGTGAATGAATGCCTGCTGCTTCGGCTTGAGGTTGGTATAGAGGGAGGGATCGATGTCGCTCATGAGAGTAATGTTGTTGTTCTGTTCGTTCATGTGATTCTTGTCCTTTTTCAGTGTGATTCGAGGGCGTCAGTGATTTCCGCAGCCCAGTGACTATAATCGGTAATGATTTGTTCTTCTTCTTCGGTGAGGTACGTTTCCCCTACGAGGCCCATCATAAGAATGGTTTCTCCAATACGCCATATCTGTATGGCGGCTTCGATGACACGATCGCTCAATGCTTGTACTTCGGGGTCTTCTGGGTCGATGGTTTCCATCATCTGGACCATGACGTTCAGTTGATCTGAGATGTCGGTAGTGTTATCTACTTTCACAGGGCGAAGTCCTCTTCGTGAGTGTTGATCGGCTCGGGTTCGATGCCCGTGCAGTGGTAGCAGTCGCAGGTAGTGGTGATGACCATGCCGCTCGGGGGCAATCCATCGTAGTTCTCTTCGATGGCGGGATCGAGGTCAGGGTTGGATGAGAGATCGATATACGGCTGTCGCATGTGAATGCTCCTAGAGGAATGAAATGGTCCCGCTCGGACTCGAACCGAGGACTGTCGGCTTAAAAGGCCGCTACTCTACCGACTGAGTTACAGGACCGG
>Ga0196891_1000123_pt1 | contig 18926 bp, 20 predicted proteins | sample VirMetDEL_Nov_24_FD_169096 | JGI IMG/M metagenome (GOLD analysis project Ga0196891, IMG submission 169096) | Aqueous microbial communities from the Delaware River and Bay under freshwater to marine salinity gradient to study organic matter... | ecosystem: Environmental > Aquatic > Marine >... | reverse complement strand
CACAGCGTCGTATTGCTGAACAGCGTGGACGTGAACTATCTGCATCAGGTCAATTTATGCAGCTAGGTCAGGTAGCACCAGCACAACAGCAACGTGAACTAACAGCACTAGAAGCTGTAGGTGCACAACGTCAAGCACAATCACAGCGTGGCCTTGATATTGCTCGTTCTGAATTTGAACGTGAACAGCTTTTCCCTGAACAAACACTACAACAGTATCAGTCTGTTATTCGTGGTTTTCCTCTTGCACCTACTACTTATCAAACAAGTCAAACAACAACTCCTGCACCTAGTTACCTACAACAAGCTGCTGGTCTAGGTGGTTTAGGTTTAGGTGTTGCTAGTGCTTTTGGCGCGTTTAGTGGTGGTAAAGCAAAAGGTGGTCTTGTTAGCCGTATGGGAGGTGGACAAGTAGATCAAAATAGTGGTCTAGGTTCTATTGTTGTTAAACGTCAAGCAGGTTCTACTGTAGGTGATTTAAAAAATATTCCTCTTAACGAACTTAGAAGAATGCGTGATAAGGCTAGAATGGCGGGGGATGAAAGAGTAGATGATTTAGAAGAAGAAATTAAAAGAAGGTTTAGAAAAGATAAAGAACCTGAAGCACCTAAACCTGTTACTGCTCCGGTCGTTAGCCCTAAACAACCTTCTGTAGCTGCTGTTGGTGATGATATAGGTTCTGTTCCTTCTTCTCCAGTGGTTAGTCAAAATATTACATCACCAACTAAAATTCTTAAAGACGTTCAAACTTCTCTTTTTACTGGTTTACTAAATAAACCAAAGGAAAAAGAATATGAGAAAAAGTTTTCTGAATATGCAGAAGCTAAAAGAAAATATATTGAAGATGTTAAATCAGATAAACCTACAGATATAGCTTTAGCTTTTTCAAAAGGTTTATTAAATTATGCTGCTGCTGATACTTCATTAACAGAACCTCAAAAATTAGCCACAGCTTTTGCTGATCTTCCAAAAAATATTAAAGAAATAGAAAAAGATCAAAGAGCCTTAACACTAGAAGCTGCAGGACTAGATATTGAAGAAGCTAAATTTATGGCTGAACAAGAAAGTAAAGACCTTGAAACTAAAGCTTCTATTTATAAAATATTAACTAAAGATGCTTTAACTAAAAAAGATAAAGCAGCGATTGCTTTAGATATTACTAAAACTGTAGAGACTATGCAAGAAATAACAAATCCTAAATCTTTAGAAAAGTTTATAGATGATCCTGATTTTCCTGAACAAGTTAAAGAAGCTGCAAAACTTAGAAAAGACTTTATTATTAAAAATCCTGAATTAATTAAAGAGCAAACTGCTGGTAAAGCAAGAGTACGAATTACGGGAAATAGATAATTATGGCAGAGCCTCAATTAACTTTTGATCAGGCTTTACAAGATAAAGACTTAATTGATTCTATGTATTTTTCTCTTATTGGTTTAGGAGAGAAAAATGTAGAATATGATCCAGAAACTATTCTTAATACCTTTCTTACTAAGAAAAGGTATGGGGATGTTAATATCTTTTCAACTGTAAATCAGTTACAAGATGTAAAAGGTATGGATCAAGATACTAAAGATATGTTTGCTTTTGCTTTGCAAGAGACAGAAAAACTTCCGTCAATCTTTAGTTCTGGTAGTGCTGGTACAGCTTCTGCTATACGTGACTACTTACTTGCAGGTATTACTGATCCTACAAATTTATTGTCTGCTGTAGCTGGTGCATTTACTTTAGGTTCTGGCGGTGCTGCTATTTTAGGTGCAAAGGAAGCTGCAAAAGCTGGTATAGGACAATTACTAAAAGCTAAAGCAAGAGCAGCAATTAGTAAACCTGTTCTAAAAAGTTTAGCTGTTGAAGGAACTGTTGCTGGCGTAGGAGGAGGTACGCAAGCTAAGTTAAAACAAGATATAGAACAAGAAGTAGGTCTTCGTAAACAAGGCGACTATGATATAGAAGATATTGCTCTTCAAGGAATATTAGAAGGAACTATTTCTCCTATTGCTGGTATTGCAGGTAACATAACAGGTTCTTTAGCAAAAGAAGGTGTAAAAGGAGGAGCTAGAACAGTTGCTTCTATTTTTGGTGATACTTCAAGCATAGATGCAGCAGCAGCTATGACTAAAAAGTATTTTCTACCTACCGCTGGAATAGATGATGTTACTCGTCGTTTATCAGAAAGACGTATAGGACAAGTAGCTTCTGTTAAAGAACAGGCACAAGAATTAGGTGAACAGTTTTCTACTTTATCACAAAGAGTATTAGGTGATTTACCTGAACAAGATAGAGTAAAACTTTTAAATGATCTTTTAGAAAATAAAGCAGAGGCACGTCAAGCAGTAGCTGCACGTAGTCCAGAACTTATTCAAACTGTAGATGATTTTTATGCTCTTAAAGATCAAGCATATACTCTTGGTAAACAATCTCTCTTATCTGAAAAGACTAAAGGTATCTTTGAAAAAGATAATGCTAACTATATTCGTAATGTAGCAGAAGGATATACTGCTGTAAAGAGAAAAAGTTTTAATAAATTTTTAAAACAAAACGATAATATTCTAAACGAATATAAAGACGATATAATTCAAAATGTTCGTACTGCTTCTGAGATAGGAGATAGAGCAGCACAGGATGCTTTAGATTCTGGAATGACAATGCGTCAAGCAACAGCAGCAGGAAGAAAAGCAGAATCAGAAGCTATTAATCCTGCATATCTCGGCATTGCTCAAAAATTTATGTCTCGTAATGATCAGACAGGTCAGTGGGATATTCTTCTTCCTGATGAACAAGTAAATAAAATTATTAGGCAAGAAGCTAAAAAACTTTATACACCATCTGTTATTAAGAAACAAGAAACTGGTGCATTTAAACAGCGGCAAGAAGTTCCTGAAGTTGTAAAAAAACTCATTGGCTATAACAATAGACCGGCACTACGTATTGCAGAAACTATTAATGGTATTGTAGACACAGCATCTAAAACTTCACTAGCTGGTGATATTGTAGCAGACGCTTCTCGTCTTAATATAGGAGGTGTATTTAAAGACCAAGCAACTGCTAGTAGTTCTTTAGGAACAGATGTTGTTAGATTGGTAGGAAGCAAAGAATCACCATTCAATTTACCAGAACAGTATATTGATGACACTTTAAAAAACTCTTGGGTTAGTAAAGAATATGCTGGTCAGTTAAAAGAACTATTTGATGATACACCCTTTGCTGCTGGGGCTATTGAAAAATTTGGTGGTGATCTTCTTGGTCCTATTTTAGCAAATGGATATAGAAATGTATTAGCTGGTCAAAACTTTGCCAAAGCAGGTAAAACTATTTATTCACCTATTGCTTTTGTTCGAAATGCTATAGGTGCAGTAGGTTATACATGGGCAAGTGGTAATCCTTTAGGAATTGCTTCAGCAGTTAAAACATGGAAATTTAGTCCTAAAGATCAAAGAGTAGCCCTTTGGAAAGAGTTTGAAGATTTAGGTCTTAAAGGTTCTAATATTGATCTAAACCAAGTTCTTCGTAGATTTGGAGATATTACCAGTGCCTCTGATCCATCTAATGCTTGGCAAAGTGCTTTGTATTTAGGAAAACCGGGTAAAATAGCTAGAAAATGGTATCAAGGTACAGACGATCTTGGTAAATTTTCTGTATATTTAAATGAAAAAAGAGTTGCAAATAACGTATTTAATAATCTTACTCCAGATCAACAACAAGCTAAATTAGCTAGATTTGCTGAAGAATATCAAATTGATCCTGCTGTTGTAACTAAAGAAGATTACATAAAAGAAGTAGCAGCTAAAAATACAGCTAATATAACTCCTTTGTATGGACGTATCTCTCCTATATTTGAACGGCTAAGAACTGTTCCAGTTATAGGTTCATTCGTTGCTTACCCTGCTGAACGTCTTCGTAATACTTATAACATTCTAAAGCTTGGAACAGATGAGTTACGTGAAGGTTTTGAATTAGGTAATAAAACTCTGCAACGACAAGGAATGGCTAGATTAGCTAACTGGTATGCTGCACAAGGTTCTATGTATGCAGGAGCATATGCTGTCAATGAATATACTGGATTAGCAGATAATCTAGAAGAAATAAGATCAGCATTTTTACCAGACTTTAAAAAGGATAATGCTCTTCTTATTACTGGTAAAAATCAATATGGTTTACCAAAATTTATTGATTTAAGTTATATTCATCCTGATTCTAACTTCTTAGGGGCTATTGTTCCTATGATGTTAAAAGCTTCTCGTGGTGAAGATGTTTCTAAAGATTTAGATAAACAGCTTCTTGAATCAGGCACACGTCTTCTAGAACCTTATGTAAGTAAAAGCTTAGTTTTTGATGCCGCTGAGAGTTTAAAAAACTTTGCTGAAACTGGAGATGTAGGTACTCTTGGAGGGGCTGTAAAAGCACTTGAACCGGGATATATTAAGATTGTTAGAGATATGGCAATGGATGCTGGTGCCTTTGAAAAATTTGGATCAACAGGTTATGATATAGAAACATTCTTTGAGCCTAGAAGATTTGGCGAAGTTGTTGAAAGAGGAGAAGATTTTGCAGATGTTCTTGCAAAAAACTCTCTTCTTTATCCCGGCTTGAGAGAAGAGTCAATTGATCCTCGTAAGGCTATAGGCTTTGCTCTTAATAACCTAAAAAGAAATAACAAAGAAAATTGGAATGATTTTAGTAAAGATTTAACTAATAAACTTATTGATCCTTCAGGACAGTTTAATCTTGTCTCAATACTTAAAGAATATTCTAAACAACTAGATTCTCAGTTTGAAGCACAAAAAGGATTATCTAAACTTCTTACAGATATGGAAGCAGTTATACCTAGAACTGAATTATTTAAAATACTTAAATCTAAAAGTTTAAGAGGGGTAACACCTTCTTCAAAAGATTTAAAATCATTTCTTAATAATAAATCAATTCCTATTGTTTTATCTAGAAATAATCAATTTTGGTCAGGGATAAGAAAAGATTTATTAATAAAAACAGGTATAGAATACGGTTCAGAACTAACTGAATTACGAAATTATTTTCGTGAAGTAGAAAAGTATTATATGTCTAGAGATTTATCTAAAGATTTACCGGGAATAGAAATAAAGGAAGAATAAAATGCCTGAAACATCAATGATATGGAATTTGCTTTTAAGCATAGCCGCTGGCTCTATTGTCTGGTGGATTAGAGGCATTAACTCTAAGATAGATGATCTTTATAGTCTTGTTAATAAAACAAGAGAAAGCATTGCTCGTGAATATGCACTAAAGTCTGAAGTAGATAAAGACCTTCAGAAAATTTTAGATCGGTTTGATCGTCTAGAAAATAAACTAGATACAATGATTACTAAAATTATATCAGAACATAAATAATATATAGGATTACATATAAATGGCTATACCTTCTTCAATTACAAGATTTGGTAAGACAGAACCATTTGAATTACAAGTTGTTCGCAATCAAATAGAAAACCATAAAACAGTTTTCAAGTTTGGCTTTAATCCAGACGTAAACGGTACAGAAGAAACTATCTGGGATGTAGGGGGTATTTACGCCTATCCTAGTTCTGCCGTTGCTATGACTGTAACAACAGATGCTGTTACACCAGCAAACGATAATGGTGTAAAGGTAATAGTCTTTGGTTTGGATGAAGATTACAATGAAGTTAATGAAGAAGTAACTCTTGCTGGTTCTGGTACAGCCACTACGACACAAACATTTATCCGTGTCTTTCGTGCTTATGTTAGCGGATCACAAGCACCTACTGGCAACCTGAACATCACCAACGGTGGTACGACATATGCTCGTATTACTCTTGGTGAGAATCAGACGCTTATGGCTATGTGGACTGTTCCTGCTGGGTACACAGGATTTTTAGATCATGTCAACATTGCTACAGGCACGACAAATGCTAACCAGTACGTCACTGCTCAAATTGTTCAACGTACACAGGGTGGTGTGTTTCGAGTTATGATGAAACAGACCCTTGGTTCTGGTGGCGTTGCTGATTTTATTCTACGTTATCCTATTGCGGTATCTGAAAAAACAGATTTAGAAGTTAGAGCAATATCTTCTGGATCAAATAACCTTATTTCTGCAAACTTTTCTATGGTATATATAAAAAATAGTTCTGTAGATACTAACAACTATTCGCCATAGACATGCACAAAGATACTATAAAAACTATAGCAATAGGTCTGCTTCCTGTGTTGTTAAGTATTATAGGTTATTTGTTTCAAGAGTCAATGGTTTTAAAAGATAAAATAGCGATACTAGAGCAGAAAATGTCAATTCTAGTGGACATGGATAATCAGATTATTCCAAGTCCTAACAACTCTATAGAGAGATTAAAGTTAAAAGAAGAAATGCTGCATACCACTACTCAATTAGATAAGAGATTGTCTATAATGGAACATCACGTATTTAAAATGATAGGTGGTACTAAACATTAAGTTAAGCAGAAGGGGAAAGGCTTAACATTGAGAAGGGTCTTCAGAGTTATTTTCTGTAGACCCTTCTTCATTTAGATGTTCTAGTTCTTCTTCTAACTCACTAGCTTCTTCCAACAATTCTTCCATCTCTTCTTCTTGTTCATGGAACCAAGAACAGCTTGTGAAAAGCTTAATGGTTCTTTCTTCACCCAACAATTCGAGACTATTGATAATATCTTTTTCCAACTCCTCAATAGTCTGAGGTGCATCTTCCTCCGTAGGAGAACGTAACCTACTAAGAAGTTCAAGTGCTTTAAGGGCAGAGTTTGTATGGTTGTTGTTAGTCGCATACGTATATTGCTTTTCAATTTCAGCCACATAGTCAATGGATGTTTCCATTTCCTTTTCAAGGTCTTCAATCCTTTCTTTTACAGAAGCAATTTTTAACAGTCTGCTACCTTGGTTGTGTGCAGACCTGCCAGAGTATCCAGCAGCTTTAGCAGCCTCAGTAGCATTACGATACATTACGTATGCTTGAGCAAACTTCTCTTGCTTTTCGTTTAACTGTTCTGACATTTATTTAAGAAGTTCTCTGAAGTTAATTTTGTCAGCATGAAAAGTATCTTTGAATACTTCAGATACCAGTGTACCTTCACCATATAGTGTCAGGTTCATATCAATGTCTTTATTACTAAATAGACGTTCACAATCCTGTGCCATAGCAAGCAACTCACCTGTAGTCCAGAAGTTTACACCGTTTGTTTCAACTTTTAGATACTTCTTCTTACCGTCTTCTGTCTCTTCTTTTTCCATTTCTGGTGTAACATTAGGAATATTACAATCAAATCCAAATAGATGAAAGTTTCTAAATCCTAGAATATGTGACATTCCAATTGCTCGCATAGCTGAACAAGTACCACCAGTTACAAAGGTTGTATCAGGAGAGATATTAGCACGTTTATCAACCTTCCACTTACCTTGTGCTGCCTGTTGTACAGCTTCAGAAAAAGCATGCCAACCATATACCTGATCTGTCTTATCAAGCAAGTATTTTGTTACACTAACATCTGTCATTGAAGCTACAAGAAACTTGGTTTTATTGTCAATAAGATTGAATAAATCTTTACGAACAATACCATGTGTAGACACACCATCAATAGGACGTGGATCAAGAATGACACAAGCATAAGGATCAATGTTATTCTGTAACAGTTTAGGGTAAGAATGTTTTACACAGAATACTGTACCCTTTGTTTCGTTAATTACATGTTTTAACTCCATATAATTAATAGAAGGACCAGCAGAAACAATAATAGCATGTTCCCCATTTGGTTTACATGTCTTTACAAAATCCCACTTGTCAATCAGTTCTACATTCTCATTGATGCTGTCAATGATATATTCCTTTGGCATTGAATCGCGTGGACGAACAACAATTGGAACCTTAGTAAGTGATTGAGGTACTGGAGGTAGGCCATCCTTCTGTAGCAGAAGAGCAAGGTGAGTAATACCACCACCTTTTACTCTGTCCTGTGAAGGTAGAACAATACAACGTCCTTCCTTTAGTGTATCGTTAAAGGAGTCTACAAGACGGTTTGTTCCAAGGTATTCGTCACCTAGAATATTACCATCAATATCTTTAGTAAAGTAATCGTCAAAAACAATAACATCACAATGCTTTAGATTTTCGTAATCGCTAATTACTGTTTCTTCCGAATGTCCACCATCAATATAAGCAAAATTCGCTTTAGCAATGCTTTCCTTAGCATTAACCAGTGTTTCTTTACTGTCACCTTTATGTAGTTCAAAGGTAAAATCTTTACCCTTTTCTTTCATCTTATCAGCAAACTGCTGTAGACGATTATCTACAGCTTTAATAGAATTATGAGCCTTGCTGTTTAGTTCGTACTTATCTAGTTCTTCATTAGCTTCTTCAAACAAATCAAAGCCAATATAGTGTACCTTATCTTTTGTTTCAAAGGAAGCTAGAGACATTTCTATAGCACGTCCACCATTCCATGTACCAACTTCTACAATTGTTTCACTGCCATATGTACGAACAAGATCAGCAAGCTGACGGTAACGAGGTAGTTTAACATCAGGTGCTACTTCAGTATCCGATAGATTATTTTTCAGATTACCTTTGAAGTGTGTCATGTACCGAGATAGAGGTGAATTTTGAAAAGCAGATAGGCCATTAACATCAGGAGTTAGATTGTGTACCCGCATACCATGTGCAGTATAAATCTTTAGTAGACGTTCAAAGATAAAGCCATCGTGCCATTCACGATAAGAAACAACCTCACCAATATCATAACAACCCCTTAGATCAGCAATCATATAGATAGGGGAATCATAATTAAGATTAAAACCCATAAAGGATGTTTCACTATAGTCTACATCTTTACGACCTAGATGTACCAATTCAGACTTTGCCGGTAGTATTGATTCTAGTTTGCTCTGTGATAAAGGTTTAGTAGTTACAGTATCTGCATCAAGCCAGCATAGCCAACCTGCTTGTGCTTCTTCATCTGCAATTTCAAGGGCATATGTAGTTAGAGCATAAATCTTATGACACCACTTGATAGCATCCATACGCCAGTTATAAGCTACTGTACCATTGGCTGTGCCATCGTATGCTTTCATACGTTCACGATAATCTAACATATCCTGAACATCATTTAGGTTACGATATTCAATGTTAGCTGCTTGAGGAAATGAAGCTACTACATCCTTATCACAGTCATGGTAATAGGCTGTTAGGTGTAGGTCTTTATACCAATTATCAACGACAGACTCAAGCATGTTCTTGGCATACCGTTCATAGCCATCTTGGCTAAATGAAGTTACAAAACGAATCATTATTTATCCTTTAACTACTGTACTAAAAAAATCACGCCATTCATCTGCGTATTTATTATCTATATCTCTCTTACCAATCCACTCAGGGTACACAGGACCACCTGTGGTGAAGTGTATATTCTTAGGAATCAGGTCTTCTGGAGATGTTCCATCAAGCCAATTCCATTCTTCTTCAATTCTTCCAATAGGATAAATATCCATCCATTCAAAAGCATGTAACCAACCTCCACTTTTGGTATTTACATCACCTATAGTTAATTGTTTCATCCAAGGATGGTCACAGTTCCAAAGGACAAAAGAAGACCAGTTCTTTCTATTATAGATAGTTTGTACTACACCATCCATCTTTGTCCTTTCTGTAGGTACGTGCATATGCTGTACACAGCTTATTGCATTATCCTTGTCTGATCCATATACATCAAATATTTCTGTAATATCAGAAGTAACAAACATATCTGCATCCATGAACAAAGCAAGACCAGACATTTGATTTAGAAATGGTACGAGAAAACGAGTAAAACTAAACTCAGTAGAGAAGGGTTTGCTATCAAAAACATCTACCCTATTTCCATCTTTATCTATGTTTGGACTACGCCAATATAAACCTGCACGACGAACCTCAGTCTGTACAATAGGGACAATATTGTAAGTATCTGTGGTATTCATACGAATAGATTTATCTAGTACGCGAACATAGTCATGTTCACGAGGATCATAGCCGATGTAAATAGTTGGAAGTTTATTGATAGGCAAACCCTTACTCCTTCTTATTATTCTATATCTATTGTTCTTGGTTTTTGTTCTTCAGGTATTTCCTTTTCAATTACCAGATTAAGCATACCATTCTCCATCTTACAAGATACTACACGCATATGATCTGCAAGATAAAAAACACGACGAAAACCTCTTTTAGCTATGCCTTTAAAAGCATAGTTAGTATCTTTTTCAGATTCGTCAGGCTTCTTAACGCTTTTAATTGTAAGGATATTAGGTGCTACTTCAACTTCCACATCTTCTTTACTGAAACCAGCTAGAGCCATTTCAATAATATATTGATTATCTTTCTTGTGAATGTTGTGAGGAGGGTAAGCACCACTGTTTGATACGGCTTGTGCTACATAATTTAGAGGTTCAAAGTACTTATCTACATCAAGCATAAAGTTACGCATACGATCAAACTGTGGGGATACTGTGATTACGTTCATTGTGTATTCCTTTCTTTTAGCAAATACAAATAAAAAAGAGGATAGTCCTATTTCTAGCAACTATCCTCATTATTATATAGCGTAAGATTTATTGTGTCAACAATTATTTTATCTAAATGGTGGTCCTCTAAACCAACAAGTCAAAGACTTTTTATGTCCCTTAATAACTGGTGTAACTCTGTGATGCAGGAAGGATGGAAAGACAAGAATACTTCCTGTTCTTTTCATTCCTTTAACAGTGATGTATCTTTTCTTCATCTTAGGACTACCCCACCGTTCTATCTGAAAGTTACCTCCCTCATAATTATCGTTAAGATTAATTGTAATAGTAAGTTTTCTAACTACTGGATCGTAGTCTTCCTCAACTCCAATGTCTACATGCCAATCGTAAAACTGTCCTTGATCATATATAGATAACTGAGGTGTTTCATAGACACCAACATCAAAGTTCCAACCACAATCTTCATTGGCCTTCAATGTATATATTTGAAGTAGTTCTATAATATCAGGATTATTTATCCAAGATACATTATTATTTCGTGCTTCTTTTTTAAACTCAGAAGAACCATCGACATGAACAGCAGCTTCTTCTCTATCTAAAGATTCAGCTAAAGATATAACATGCTTACAAAAATCTTCTGGAAGTTCTTCTTGAAATATCTTGAATGGATATGGAAACATTAAGTCCTTCGTCTTGTCTTCATCGATTTATCAGGATTACGTGCAAATGAACTATTCTTACGTCCATCTCTTACACGTAGATTACTACGCTTGTTGCTGCCGCCTTTGCTGAGAGGCTTCTTATGGTCTACATGCTTACCATCGCCTTTCTTTACCAACCCTTCACGCATAAGCATACGACGTGCTTTGTTACGTGCGACACGTTTAGCAATATTTTTTGGTTTACTTTTTGTTACTTCATTCTCACGTTTATAATCTCTAGCCATCTACTTCTCCCAAAGTATTATCATTAATTTTTTTAATAATAGATTTTAGTATGTCACTTCCAGTGGTTGTGAATAAGTTGGGAAAGATAGAATGAACGACAAGACACATAACAGCACAAATCAAAGACAATGATATACTGTTAGCAAACTTAAAGTGCTGCCAGTAAGTAATCTTAGCTTCTTGTAAATGTTTTTTAGCTTGCCCAAACATCAGACCAGTTCCCCGATAAAGCACCTTTAGCATAATCTGTAGCACGGTTCTCAAAGAAGTTAGTGTGCGTAGGTGCGTTGATCATAGTCTCTACCCAAGGTAGAGGATTATTCTTAACTTTATAAATGCCTTTCATGCCCATAGAAATAAGACGACGATCAGCAATATACCGAATGTATTCTTTAACTTCGTAGTCTCTTAGTCCTTCTACCTTACCCATCTGAAAGGCTAGGTCAACAAACTTATCTTCCAAATCAACCATAGCTGTAGCAGTAGAATAAATCTCTGACTTTGTTTTGTCGTTCCAAACATCACGATTTTCTTCTACGTATGTACGGAACAGCTTGATCATCCCTTCAGCATGTTGTGTCTCATCTACAATAGACCATGTGACGATCTGACCCATACCCTTCATTTTACCATGACGTGGGAAGTTTAACAACATAATGAAGGAGGAGAATAGTGCAAGACCCTCTGTAAATGCAGAAATAGCTGCAATCTTCAGAGGTATTGGAGCATCACTAGATACTTTATCAAGGAAGTATTCATGCTTATCTTTCATTGCTTCATACTCTAGAAACTCATTGTATGTAGTCTCCGGCATACCGAGAGACTCAATGAGGTGAGAGTAAGCAGCAACATGAAGTGCCTCACGTGCAGCAAAGCTTGTCAGCATCATACGTACTTCAGGCTGTGGAAAGTGTGGTAGGTAGTTGTCTACATAACCACCAGCTACATCAATGTCTGACTGTGTAAAGAAACGAAAGATGTTGGTAAGAAAGTACTTCTCTTCTGTAGAGAGGTTAGTCTTCCAATCCTTTACATCCTCTAGCATAGGAACTTCTGTATGCAGCCAGTGAGACTGTTCATGCTTTAGCCATGCGTCGTATGCCCACGGATAGTGGAAAGGCTTGAAGTAGTTCCGTTGATCTTGAAGTTTAAGCTTTGCAGTCATAGTTTATTCTTCAACCTTCTTATAAATAAAAGAGCCAAAATATTTTATTACTTCATTTTTCCATTCTTCAAATTCTGATTCAAGCCGAATATATTTTAATACAGTTGCTATCTCTTTTTTAGGAGCATTATCTGTATGAAAACAATCTTCCAGATATTCTACTGTTATGTCTGTAGTTTGATCTTCTGATAATCTAATCTCGTATAACATTATTTATCCCTCACAAGCTAGACATTCTTCACCAGAGGCTAGTGCCTCCATATCAATCTCTTGAATGATCTGCCTCTCAATCTTACGAGATACACGATCAGCTTTACCAATCTTCTCTGACCGACAATAGTACATGGTCTTTAGTCCCTTCTTCCAAGCTAGGAAGTGTATCGCATGTAGATAACTAATGTCAACATCAGGACGAAAGAAAACATTCAGCGATTGTGCTTGGTCGATATACTGCTGACGATCTGCTGCATGTTCAATAACCCATCTCTGATCAATTTCCATTGACGTTTTATATAACTCTTTCTCGTAATCGTCAAGACAACGCAGATGCTGAACAGAACCATCGTTAGCAATAATTGAAGACCATATCTTGTCGTAACTAAGTTTATCGTCATTGCTACATTTTTCCTTGATCAGCTTATCTAGGAATTTATTCTTGTTTAGAAAAGCACCACTAATCGTATCCTGCCTGTAGGCGTTTGCTCTAAAAGGTTCGATTGAAGGGGAGGTATTTCCCATAATGATTGAACTACTAGCATTTGGTGCAATCGCCATAACGTGACTGCAACGTAGTCCTGTCCCTCTAGCGTCAGGTGCTTCACCCCTAACTTCTCCCAAAAGTCTGTTGGATTTGTCAAGTTCTGTTCGTATGTGCTTGAATACTCGCATATTGAGAGATTTAGCCATTGGGGATTCATAGGGTATTCCACGCTTCTGTAGCATTGCATGAAAACCCAAGGCTCCAACACCAACTGATCGTTCACGTTCTGCTGAGAACTTAGCACGACTGATGGAGTCAGGAGCATTGTTAATAAAAAGCTGTAGAACATTATCCAGCATTTCCAATACATCTGGAAGAAACTGTTTATCTTTAGACCAATCATCAAAATGCTCCAGATTAACTGAAGACAAACAGCAAACTGCTGTACGTTCTACTGATGTAGGAAGAATAATTTCTGAACATAGGTTTGATTGATGTACCTTTAATCCTTGTTGTTTTAACCAAGCAGGTAGCTGTTCATTGGAACGATCAATGAAGTGAAGATAAGGTTCACCAGTTTGCATTCTCATCTCTAGAATACGCTGCCACATCTCTTTAGCAGATGTAACATCACATACCTTCTTTGTATGTGGATCACGTAGTTCCCAAGTATCGTCTGCATTAGGATCAAGCATACATGCTTCTAAGACCTGCATAAACTTGTCACTAATATTAATACCGTGGTGCATATTCAAGCAACGGAAGTTCTGGTCCCCAGTAGGCTTACGCATCTCAAGGAATAGAACAATATCGGGATGGTCGATATCAAGATATGCAGCATATGATCCACGACGTGTCTTGCCCTGACGATAAGCCAGAGAAGAAGCATCGTACATCTTGAGGTGAGGCATAACACCAGTAGACTTATCATCTGATGACCGTATGCCAAAGCCAATACCAACCCCACCACCAAGCATAGATAGCCAGTTAGTCTCTGTAAGATTGTTGACTAGACCTTCTGCACTATCGTGGATATAGTTTAGATAACAAGATATAGGTAGTCCACGAGAAGACTTACCATAGGATAGAATAGGAGTAGAATAAGAAAGCCAGTGTTTGGACGAATAATCGTACAGCCGCTGTGCATGTTCCTGATTAGAAGAAAAACATTTAGATACATAAGCAAACCTCTCCTGCGGAGAAAGTTCATGATCCATCATGTAAGACTCTTTTAACCGTGCAATACCTAACTGATCAAATAAACTGTCTCTTTCTGGGTCGATGTTAATATTGTAGTTAGGCATTTGCATATCCTATTCTCCCGGTGGTGTTTGCTGATCGTGGACGTAAAGCATAATGATAGCATAGTGTATAATCTTCAGCAAGTCCTTACGGTTCTTGCCTTCCTTTTTACCGTAACGCTTCCAGTATTTCTGGATGTTACCCATGCAAAAACCTTCTGCATATCCTGCATCCACAATCGTATCGGTAGCCTGATACTTACTCTGAGCATAGTGCTGATTGTATGTGCTTAGAATATACTTATGAATTTCAATAAGATATTTATCTTCATCGAACTTATAGTCTTTTAGAGTAGGTATTTCTTTCATATATTCAAGAACCTGCTTGTCCATATTGAAGTTGTCCATCCATCTGTTAGGTTTCTTAGTCATAACTTAACACCGTGTTGATCCTCTTCCTTATATACTTAACTTCCTTGCTACGCAAGACCTTAAATGCAAAGCTTCGCATATCCACAGGAGATATACCTGCAAGGTCACATACGTCTACAAAGTCTTGGGATGTTACGCCTATTGAAGCAAAGAACCAAGCTTGTGCTGAACGTCTAGCCAGCTTTTCTTCTTCAGGTTCGCTTTGTGTTTCTGGTTTTGTTGCGTCTAGTAGTGCCTGTAGGATTACGCTTAGAAACAGTACTTTTTCTGGACTTGTTTCTTGGTTCTGTCCCAGAAGATACTCTACGTTTAGGAGAAACTTCTCTCCCTCTACTTGTCTTTCGTTGCTCATTAGCCCACTCTTCTATAATCTGATGATCAGAATTTTTACAGAAGAGGAAGTTATTTTTGATACACCAATCTGCATAAGTTGACTTACCTCCTTTATTTAATTTGTTATTAGGATTGTCGAAGACAAACCGAATATCCAGATCGGGATAAGCTTCTCTTATGAAGAGGTGTTTCTTTCTGTCTTCTAGTTTAAACCTTCCTTTTACTTCTAGTACAATACCATTTGGTAGAATAAAATCTGGAAGATATTTTTTGTATTCTATCCAAGTGTAGTTTATATAGTGAGGTTCAAAAGAATAACTGATGTTAAGACTGTCTAGTAAATCACCAGTTTTCTTTTCTGATCCTGATCTATATCTATTTGTCATTAGTTATTTCAGGTACGTTAGGAACCTTTCCAACCTTGACGAGATGCTTTGGGCCGTTGCTATACTGAAAAGTACGAATACCAGCACCATCATTAGCATCAGACCAACAAGTAAACTTATAGTCACAAAAGGAACAGCCAATATGAAGCTTATGATTACCTGAAGAACCATCAGGAACTGAATCATAACATTTCTCAGGGGGTGTGTCTTTTTCCAAGAAGCTTCTAATTTCATCTATTCTGTTCCCTGAATTGATTAGGTCCATGTCGTCAATAGGACAATAGCAAATCTCACCAGATGATTTATCAATAGCGACAAAGCCTACATTAGGATTGTTGTCTGCATCAGAGTATGCAGAAATTTGTGCGATATATCCGAAAGGATCGTCATGAAGAATAGAACCATCTTTAAACTTCTTGAAGCTGTAGGGAGAAGCTGATTTAAAATCAACTAGCACACCATCAATCGTAGCATCTTTGTGACCACGTACACCATTAGAAGTTAGTTCACCTTGTTCTTCTATAATGTTATGACCAGCTACCTTAGTGAATAGGATCAGTAGCTGTTCAAGAATATCTCCGTATAGAAACTTAATGAGAGTTGGAGCAGATAGTTGCTGCTTCTCTGCCCCATTCATCTCATACCAAATCTTTCTATCCTTATGACCAATAAGAGATAGACGCAAAGATGGTTCTCTAGGTTTACGAACCTCCGAGATAGCAGAGGCAACAGAACTGGCTACTGCTTCAGCAAAAGCGTCGAGGTGCTTCTTATCTACTTTTATTTCCTCGTCATTGGTAAATAGACCATAAATGTCTTCTATCAACGTATCAATTGACTTAGCCATGTTCTGTTGCCTCTTGTGTTAGCTACTAAGCAGCTTTTGACTGTACTGACGGGCTGGATAGTAGCTTGTACCGCGTATAAGACCCTTCAGGAGACTCAGCCTTAATTGCGGTAATTACATAACCCTTCTTACGAAGGCGTGAGATAGTCGCTGTTAGGTTCTCACACCATCCACGTTCGATTGCAGTCTTACGAGTAACTCGCATACCGCGACGAAGGGCTGATAGTACACGTGCTTCACTTGTCATATTAGTATTTCCCTCTTTTATTATAGTGCTGCTAGTTCTTGGTCGATGGAAAAACCATCTTCTTCCTGAAAATCACCGGAAGGATCACCGTAAGGTACAAGATCAATGACCTGCATAGCCATAAAGTCAGCAGTAACACCAGCCTTACCAGCATAAGAATATTCGTAGGGCTGAATCTTTACCTTAACAGTAGAACCATTACCGATAAGACGACTATCCCAAGGCATTTTCTTTGCATCAATTACACTAGGTGCGTCACGCTTGGAACCATCCCTCTTAACTACCTTACGCCTACAAGAGAAAAAATCTCCACGATCATCTCCCTTGTTTTTTACACTAAGACCAATAGACTCAAGCTTCTGCTTAGTCTCTTCGTCAACCGTAACATCAACCTGCCAAACTGGTTCATATGTTGTATTAGGCTCAACAACACTAGCCCAATATGCTTTACCAGAAAGGAGGATTTGATCGTACTTGTTATTAGCCATTTATAACTCCATTTTCAATGTCTCTTGGCTGAGACTGTTTCAAGTAACGAGTGGGATACTACTTTACTACGCAGCCTTTGTCAACACCTTTTTTACACAATCGTCATAGTCCATCAAAACTTTTTGAGGAACTGCAAAACAAGGACGACCGGGGAAATGTTTACCATAATTATCTTCATGAAGCAATACGGAAGAAGGACAAAAACCTTTTACATTAAAGGTATTATCATCTTCTTTTACGACAAGACAATATATATCAATCTTAGATTTAAATGTCTTGGCTCCGCTTTGGATAAGCTTTCCTGTCTTATATCTAGTTGATTTAACATCAATGCTGAGATTATCAAGAATAGCATCACCTAAATCAGTTCCAGTGCTTTTTGCTTTGTTTGTCGTATCAAAGAAAGACTCTGGATATTCGTTTACAAATTTAAAGAAAGCTAACTCTGCTTCAGCACCATCAATATCAATTTGAATTGATGTACGATTCTTATCTTGTATATTATCTATTACACCTTTCTTTCTGTTAGAATCATTCCTAGCAATAGCTATTGTCTTAGCTAATTCTAGTTCATTTTCATTAAGATTTATTAGTGTGTTTCGGACCAGTTCAGGCCGACTTTGTATTCGCTGTCTAGGGGGCATCGAACATTTAACTCCTTCTCTGCAATCTTCATTGCCTCTTGGGTTAGTTTACCAAATCGTTCAGCATGATCTTTATGACAATCAAACTGATATTCATCGTGAATGCTGGCGACTAATTTAGCATCAATCTTATGCTTACGTATTAGTCTGTCGATAATAACAACCCACTGTTTGCAGATGATTGCTCCAGCACCTTGAAGCAGAAGATTCATAGCAGCATGTTGATGCCTTACATGTAACTTTCTACCATCAAGACCCTTAATATATCCTGATGTAGAAATCTTGTCAACAGATTTTCTTAGTTTAGCTAGTGCGGGTAAGCTTTCAAGAAAATTATCTATTAACTTTTGACCATCGCTTGCTGTACCTCCAACAATGCTGCCAATCTTCGATGCGCCAGCACCATAGATAAAAGCATAAATGAATGTCTTAGCTTGGTCACGTGTTTCCAATCCAGCAGCTTTTTGATTAGCTGTGTGAATGTCTCCTTCAACTACTTCCTTCGTGTAGTCTTCGTCACACATGTAATGTGCAAGACACCTTAACTCCAAGGAACTTGCATCACAACCAACAAGAACATTATTAGGAGAAGAAGTGATCCAACAGCTTCTGCATTCCACCCCATAGGGAGAATAAACAGCCGGAATTTGAGCCATGTTTGGACTATGATGGGCCATACGTCCTGAGATAGCCTTGAGAGTAAGTACCTTACCATGAACTTTATTATCCTCCTCAAGAAGTTCTAGCCATGATTTGATCTGTGCTGTACGTTTGTTAATAAGAAGATACTCTGCAATCATCTGTGCTTCAGGAATATCTACTTTCTTTAATGTGCCTTCATCTACAATGGGATGACCAGTAGGTGTGAAGTTCTCTGGCAGCCATCCTTGTTCCATAAGACGTGCAGCAATCTGCTGACGACTTGCAGGATTGAAGATAGTTACTTTATCCTTCAGCCTCTTACCTGTTTTCTCTGAATACCTTTCCTCTGTAACAGGAGGATAACGA
>Ga0196891_1000119_pt1 | contig 19040 bp, 20 predicted proteins | sample VirMetDEL_Nov_24_FD_169096 | JGI IMG/M metagenome (GOLD analysis project Ga0196891, IMG submission 169096) | Aqueous microbial communities from the Delaware River and Bay under freshwater to marine salinity gradient to study organic matter... | ecosystem: Environmental > Aquatic > Marine >... | reverse complement strand
GTCGTAGACTCTACCTTGTAAGCCGACCAAAAAAAATTCTAAAACCAAATCTCAATCCACTCTCAATCAATTCTAAAACCACTCTAAACCAATTTTAAAAAAACTATAAAACTAGGGACTCCTACTTGAAAGGGTATCTAAAAAATTTTTCAATTTTTTCTACAATCCAGAAGAGAGCAAAAAGAGTTAATAAATATAGTTTCATACTCGGAGGGGGCTACTTCTCTATATATTTTACTTATGGGTTTCGATGCGTTCTCTTCATCAGGTGTGAGTCCTCTTTATAAAAGATCACAGGCTATTTTATCAGAACACGCATTTTCAGATACTGCGTTCCTTTCTGGAACGGGCGCAAGTCTATCAGCAACAGCTTCTGGTATCTTTGATGGTCTTTCGGGAATGGAAGGAAAAAGCTATATTATTTTTGGTTGGGGCGGAGCAATAGCAGAGACTTCCACGGATCACACTCATGTAATTTTCCAGGTTGTTGATGAAGATGGAAAACACCATTTTGTAGCGCACACTGAGACAACTGAAAACGGAGGGTATCAACTTCGCCAGCCAATAAAAGTAAAGGAAGGCTCCCCGGTAATTTATAAAGTGCTTGATTCTCCTTCAAAGGCTGGTGATTTAGTTTACTTTGATTTGTATTATACAATAATTTAAAAAAATTTTTTGCTCTACCGCGAAAAAACTATTATGGTTGGACTTAAGCTTGCTCCTATATAAAATAGAATGGGATTTGATGCATTTCTAGGTAGCGGACTCTACGGATCAGCAGCGGCAAGTCAAGGAACGACTTCCTTTGCAGATGATGTATTTCGGGTCACGGATGATGGAGAGGTGACAGCGAAGATTGCTTTCCAAGCGTCAGCTATTTCTAGTGGTACAACTAGGACAATCCTCATGCCAGACGCGGATGTTGATCTTGGAAGTCTAGGTGGTGGCAATGAGTTCGTGGACGATGTATTCCGTATCCAGGATGATGGGGACAACACGAAGAAAGTAGCCTTCGACGCTTCGGAGATCACTACGGGGACAACCCGAACTGTCACCGTGCCGGACTACAATGTGGATCTCGGCGAGTATGTGTTCATCTGTCCGGTCAAGACGGCCTCAACGCAAGCGACATACACGAACCTTCTATCATGTGGTATTCCGGTCACTGGTGATATAACTTCGATTCTCTTCAAGACGCATAAAACTTTCGGGGTGGACGCGGTGAACTATTGGACATGGATGCCTCAGATTGCCGTCAACGGTGGGGCTGACCGCGACTTGCTCGCGTCGGCGTTCAGCTACCAGTCTATCGCCGTAAACAGTGACGATGATGCCCTCGATATGGGGACAATCAATGCTTCGCCGGGAGTCGTAAAAGGCGAGCAGCTGAAGATCACCGCGACCGCTAACGGAACCCCGCCCAACCACTTCGCCGGGGGCGGCTACATGGTTATCACGATGAAGAGGACCACATAATGGCAAGATTCTCACAACCAGATCCAAAAACCAGGTACAAGACCTCTAAGCCTGGGATGAATACTCAATTCGCTGCGGACTACTCCACGGAAATACCTTGGAATAATTTTAACTATTTGGGAAGACCCGATTATGTTGGTGATGATTTCAAGGCAAGTTCAGTCTCTGCTGCTACACTCGACTCAAGTGGATATATTACAAACTTAAATAGTTCCTCAGGTACTGCGGGGGATTGGTTTGGCTATGTGATTTTAGTGGGGCAAGAAGCAAACCTTGGCTTTTCAGGGGGTCAACTCGTTATAACTTGGGAAGGAGGAAATGGAGTTAAACCCTTTTTAACTGGAGCAGGAGCTTCCTTAAATACAGATGGAGCATTTAGAAGAGTTTATGATATTGCTGATTGGGGGGCAACACTTACAAATCGAATTTATATTCCATCAGGTTATGCCGATAGTGTCTTCCTTAATTTCTCTAGTTGGGAAGATTACGAGGCTGACCCAGTAAGAATTACTGAAATTTGTTTGCCCGAATATGAAGGAACTACTCGATATGGACAGCCTAATTTCTGGAACAACCTTTACTTAGAGGGATATAGAAAATATAGTGGAGGTATTCGCTCAATGAACCTTCAGGCTACAAATCAACAAGGTAGTGATAAATCGGTTTATTTTTCAGATAGAAGACCAGCAGGCTACAGAACTTATTCTCATGGAGGATTTAATGGCGGCTTGGATGCAAACAGTCCTGCTGGCGCACCCTTTGAAGTCGTTATTGATTTGTTTAATCAAGCTGGTGTTCCTGGGTGGTTTAACATACCACATAGGTACATTGAATCTACTTCGTCCTTAGAAGCATTAGCTACCTTAATTGTAGAAACCTACAATCCCGCCAACGGTGTGATGGGGTTGGAATATTCTAACGAAACTTGGAACGGCCAGTTTGTTCAAGGGCAATATTGTCAGAGCAAAGGTCTTATTGAAGATCAGAACACCTCATCTTTTGTTTTTACAGATGGAAGATACGGAGGGGATTTGTACCCACAATGGAAGCACGCTGGAATGTTAAGCACTAGTGCTATGAAAGTTATGGGACCAATTCTGGACGCTGCAAGCAGCACGGGTTTCCAGTATTGCCGCATTCTGGATCTTCAGGCAGGGGGTACGGGAAGGAATCAAAACTCACAAGATGTGAATACAAGCGTCCCTTATGCTTCGGGATCTACTGAAACCGCACAAGATTGGCACGATGCCGTCGCCATCTCCGGCTATTGGGGGCGCAACCTTCTTTATGAACCTCAGTGGAGCGATAACGGTGCTTCTGCTAACTTGCTTTGTAAGCTATACTTCTCCGTAAATACGGTGAATATGTATGCCAACTCTGGATTGGACGGGATTTGGGCAGAAATGAGAACCGAACTTGATTTCAACAGGGACGATAATCCCGACTGCTGGGAAAAAAACCGCAGTCAGTTTGCGACTCGTAACTGGGACGAAGTTCTTTGTTACGAAGGAAACCATCATATGGTTTGGGGTACGCCCTCTAACCAAGCCCCACGGCTCGCACAAATAATGCTGGGCAACTACAGTTCCGTAGAGTTCTGTCAAATGCACAGTGACTCACTAAAGTTACATAATGAACTTTTTGGACCCTCACAAGGTACAGGTGGAACATATATGCACTTTGTAGCAGCAACAAATCCAGCCCTAGGAAGTCGTGGAGTTCCTGCCACAGACACTCCAAGCTTTATTGGGCATTGGGGGTATTTAGATGCAGCTTCTGCCATAAAGGATGCGGATACTGACCGTTGGTATAACGGTAGAGATTATAATGAATTCAATTGGTATAACTCTATGAGGGACTTTCACGGATTTAATCGCAAAAGATCTCCTTAAATTATTCATTCAAGACCGCGCAGCCCATATATATTACATGGCTGAAATGAAGAAAAAAGGACGCTGCTGGAAAGGCTATAAGCCCAAGCCGGGATCAACAGCATACTCCAGGGGATCCTGCATTCCAGAAGAAAACTCTGTGGAACAAGCAGAGTCCGATGATTTTGGAAGTAAACCCATTGTGGGAAATCCAGTTCTCCCTCAAGGAAATCACCTTACGCGAATTAAAAAGAAGGGACAGAACAACAATACCCAGGGACAGAACAACAATACCCAGGGACAGAATGATCAACAACAGGCTAAACCCGAAAATACCAACGGAAATAAGAAAGTAGAAGAGGTTAAGGTAACTCCCACTCCCGCTGAAAGAATGAACAATCCACAGGCACGGGCTAACAAAAGAGTAAACAGAGCAGCAACTCTTAGTGGCAAAATATCCGCAAGAATGAAGTCTAGAGAGGACTATCCAGAGGGTTCCCCTTTGCACACAGGCGGAAGTTCAGAAGTGGACGCGGGAAGAATGTCGAAGCTAAACAAGATCCAATGATTAGACCCCTCACCGAAGAGCGAAAGCAAAAGATGCCCAAGATGAAAATGGGCGTTCATAAGAGCCGTTCTGGGGGTCTCACCAAGAAAGGTGTTGAAGCCTATCGTCGTGAGAACCCAGGTTCTAAACTCAAGACTGCTGTTACCAAAGACCCCTCCAAACTCAAGAAAGGTTCCAAAGCAGCCAAGCGTCGTGCCTCCTTTTGCCGAAGAATGTCAGGTATGAAGAAGAAGCTCACGAGCAAGAAAACAGCCAACGATCCAGATAGCCGTATCAACAAATCCCTTCGGAAGTGGCACTGCTAACCTAGATACGGTATGGCGAAGCGAGACCGATTCAAGGGAACAAGATCAAAAGAAAATATTGATAAGTACCTGTCACCTCAAAGTGATACTTTTCGGATGTATGATATGGATAACCCGGATATTGGGTTTTTCAATCGCATTGATAGTGAGCTTATCCGTCTAGCAGGGTCTCCTGTCCTCGTTTACCGATACACAGGAACAGACAACTATGACGATGTTCTTGATGAGGATACATTAAAGGTATACGATCCTAATCCAGCTATTTGCGATGCTCACTACGACCCCCGTATGTTTGAGGAACCGCTCGCGCAGTTTGGCATTGAGATGACTCAGGATGCAGTCTTCACATTTAATAAAGATGATTGCTATCATCAGCTAGGAAGAGAGATTAAAACTGGGGATATAGTGTTTACTAAGTTCCAAAACACTTTATTTGAGGTTCACGAAGTACAAGAGGACTCCTTTGAAGCATATGGAGTCTACCACCTTATAGCCTCCACCAGAGTTCTAAGGGGTCATGAGAAACTCCTGAATGTTTTGGGTCTAAATAAGTTTTTTGAGGATGACGAAAGGCATAAATAAAGTGCCTTGAATATACTTCGTAGGATAATAATGAGCATTCGTAAAAGACTTACAAAATCAGTAACATTTCCAAACCGTCTAAAAGGTTTTTACGATGATGGTAGGATTCCGTTTCAATTTCTAACTATGGCTAATGAAGAATTAGTTAATGATAGTAATGTTTCTAGTTTGATTCTAGACGAGTCAAATGGCTGGCTAACTGGAAACTTCATGAAATGGAAATCAGTATTAATCGGCGCGAGAATTTCAAATGGATACGATTTTTCTAACGCTGATATTGCTTATGCCTTTGCCCAAAACAACAATCTACCTTTTAAGATGCATAACCTTGCTTGGTTGCGGACAGACAAAGTTCCAAAAGATTACCCAGTATTCGATATTCCATCTAGAGTTGCCGCGTTTGAGTCTCATGCTACCACAATGCTTTCTAGGTTTCCGAATGTCAGATGGATTGATGTTTGGAACGAAATACTTGACCCAACGATTAATGGTCCTGAGGACTTAACTGGCGATCCAGAAGATTATATTGCTTCCGATGGAGACTGGCCTGTGTTCTCCATATCAGAATTAGCGAGTAATCACGCTTATGTTCGCGCTCTGCTTCCCGCCGATTGTGAAATTTGTTTTAATGATTTTAGATTGGTTGGGCGCGAGAAGGGAGTTGCTGCGATTGAAGTTGTTCAGGCTTTAAATAATGCTGGAGCCACGATTGATGTCATCGCAGAGCAAGCGCACATAAATACAGCTGGGAACATTTTTACTCCAACTGCGGCGGATTTGGAAGCATTTATCCTCTCTGCCCATGCGATAGGATGTAAGGTTGCTTTCTCAGAGTTCGATATTTCAATTGAGAACTTCGGCACGGTTGGTGCTTCACTCCAAGAACAATATGACCTAGCTCTAGAGTACATCGAAGTTTTGTACACGCACAGAGAAAAAATTTCTCACATTGCTTTTTGGGGAAATAGTGATAGTTACACTTGGTTGCACGAAAGGAATGGATCGAATATCTCTACCGAATATCCTTTACCTTGGGGAGCTACTCCCGATATGGAAAGAAAGCCGTTTTACAATGCCATTTTTAATTATCTGAGAACACAATCTTAGCCGTAATATTATGCACATGAACAATTTTAAATCTTTACTTATTTTGGTAACTCCTCAACATATTACACTGTAACATAATATACCTTATGAGTGAACAAGTAGAACTAAAAAATGAAGGAGTGGTTTCGATTATAGGAGACTTTGCGTTTCCTCATAGTCTAGATGAGCTTATTTCTAGTAGGGCAGAATCCGCTATCCGAAGATTACTATATTGCATAAAAAGTAAAAAACCAAAAAAGATTCTTTTGTGTCCCACCCCAGGAGTAATCATGAACTGTTTACCTTTTATTCTTTTGAACTCAAAGGTAACTATGGTCCTCCCCACGCAAGACTACATAAAAACCTTCTCTGAGATGGACCAGGACATACTCTCAGCCGCGCTTAAAAAGTGCGAGCATATTGTTGTGGTAAGTTCAGACGAGGAAACCAAGCCAACTAATTATTTAAGTATGCTTAAAAAAACATTTGAGTACATGATGGAAGTATCAGACTGGACCTTGTTCGCTCACTGTGATGAAGTTAGTAGTGAGACAGAGAGGCTCATGAGTGAAATTGGATATATAGAAATCCCAACTTTACGAATAAACCTTACCGTACCTATTATCCATGCACTACCCTAAAAACTTCCCAAACTTCTGTACAAAGGCTTCTCTATTTTCTTTCCAGCCGTCGCTCAAAATACCATCCCCCATAGACTGGTGAACAGCTAAGATAGGCACTGCAAAATTCTTGAGTTTCAGCATATCTGCTTGGAATGTTAAGTAGATATCATAAAAGTCCCAATCTCCAGTAAAGTATTTCGGTTTACTTACATTTAGGCTATCCAAAGTTTTTTTAGTTGTGGCTAGGAAAACACCGTCTAGAACTTGGCACTGCCCGAAGTTTCCGTAGTAAGTAGGATGCATCTCAAAAATACTATTCCCGTGAAGTATCATACCACGAAGGTTAGTTTTGTCCAGATGATTTGGGTTCATTTCCTTCAAGCCATCCCACCAAACTGCGGACCCTCTTAGTCTTCGGCATCCTGCCAATCCGATAAATCCAGTGTCCTCGCCTGAAAATACGGTTTCCATAATCTCTACAATGGATTCCGCGCTGCTTAAAATCTTCAGATCATCGTGCGCGAAAATGCAAATCGTGGAATCATCCATGCTGGACACCATTTCCTTGGCCTGTTCAAACACATTGAACATAGACTCTGCTCCAACAATATTATTCACTTTTGCAGAAAGTTGTGTGAAAATATCGCCCCTTTCAGACTTTAACCATTGGTCTTTCTCAGGCTCCCCTTTTACCGGGACAAAAACTTGATAAGGCTCAGTATATAACATATATGACTCCAGATGAAATTAGGAACGAATTAAAGAGGTGTTCGGAGGATCCGGTTTACTTCATTCGTTCGTATGTTTACATCACTCACCCAGTTAAAGGTCGTATTTCCTTCAATTTATACAAATTTCAGGAAAGACTTTTGAGGGAGATTATGGCGAACCGATTCTCTATCACTCGGAAGTTTCGTCAAGCTGGAATCACGACCATTTGTGCTGCTTATTCTTTATGGTACGCCATATTCAAGAAGAATAAGAATATCGTTGTAGTTTCCATTGGAGAGCGGGAGTCCACAGATTTCTTGGATAGAGCCAAGGAAATGTACCATGATTTACCTAAATGGCTTAAACCAAAGGCAATAAAAGAAAATCAACATACCCTTAAACTATCCACAGGTAGTGTGATTAAATCACAGCCAGCGGGTGCGGGTAGAGGGCAACCAGTATCAATTTTGATTGTTGATGAAGCCGCCTTCATTGATGGGATGGAGGATTATTGGAAAGCAGTTTACCCCACTGTATCGACAGGCGGCGAGGTTGTAATGATCTCTACTGTAAATGGTATGGGTAACCTGTATTATGACTTGTATAGGAAAGCAGAACTTAAACAAAATGAGTTCCACATTATACGAATCCACTGGAATGAACATCCAGATTACAATGAGAAGTGGGCTAAGACCACAAAAGCTAACCTGGGCGAGAAAGGTTGGCTGCAAGAAGTGGAAGGGGAGTTCTTAGGAACTGGTGACACCTTTATTAAGTCTGATGTTTTACGGGAGATAAGAGATCATACTAGCAAGGAGTATTACGAGAAATATTATCGTATGATGAGGGTGTGGCAAGATCCTGAACCCTATGCTCAGTATATGATTACAGCGGATGCTTCCTACGGGCGAGGGCGAGATCACTCTGCATTTCATGTTATAAACTTGTACACGGGAGAGCAATGCGCCGAGTTTTATAGTAATACGGTAAGTCTTCCAGATTTTGCTAAATATATTGCCCAAGAGGGGAATAGATACAACTTAGCATTTGTCGCCCCAGAACGAAATGTGTTGGGGTTGGAGCTTATTCGTGCATTATTTGAAGACCATGAGTATGACAATATGTGGTTAGATGAAAAAGGTGAGTTTGGCTTTCTAGTAAACAATAAAAATAAAGAAACCATCCTTACTTATTTGCAGGAGAAGCTCGCAAATTCAAAACTAAAAATCAACTCCAAAAGAACTTTCGATGAGCTTTCTACTTTTATTATATCCAACAGCGGTAAACTAGAAGCAGAAAAAGGTTACAACGATGACTTAGTAATGAGCTTGGCATTAGCCGCTTTTTTGATGGAGGATATTCAAGACTCATTACCTGATATGGAAAGACTAGATAAAAAGAGAGAATGGACGCTTATGGGGCCGACTACCGCAAATCCCAATAAAGACTTAATGAAAGAGTATCTCAAATGGATTTAAACAATAAAGATAACTTACAGGAATCCTTTACGGAGTTCCCCCCAACTCGATCAATGCAAGGTGCGCCTCCCCCTGGAAGGTTTACTGCTTGGTTTCGCAAGAAGTTTGGAAGGAAGGATAGACTACAAGGACCAGGAAGACCTCCACTTCCTAGTCTAAGGGGCGATGCGGCGACACACGAAACCCCTACCGCTAGTGATACTGGCGCGGGAATGGGAGTCAGCAAGAAATACAATACCCTACCACAACTTGAATATCACAGAAAGCGTAGGTATCGAGATTACGAGCAGATGGAGGAGTTTCCTGAAATTGGTGCTTCCTTGGATATTTACGCAGATGATTGCACTCAAGAGCATCTTGGAGGCAGCTTATTCAAAATTGACGCGCCTGACGATATCGTAAAGGTAATGGTCGAAGATTTGTTTGAAAGCTGTGAGCTAGAGACATTTATTTGGGATATTTCAAGAAATGTCGTGAAGTACGGCGAGTGTTTTATAGAAAATATCGTAGACATAAACAACGAGGATGCAGGGATTCAAAGAATCAAAATCCTCAACCCTAACTATGTTTACCGCAAGGAAGACAAATATGGTTACCTAAAAGGGTTTGTCCAAGAGGTTCCTTCTGCAAAAGAAGGAGGCATGATGGATTCAGCTAATGTAGGTGTAGCAAACCCGGAAAACAAAATTGATCTAGATCCTAATCAAATTGTCCACTTCCGCCTGTTTACTTCTGACGCAAACTACTATCCGTATGGAAAGTCGATCCTTGCACCCGCTGTACGGTCATGGAAGTCTTTGAGAATGCTAGAGGATGCTATGCTTATATACAGATTGCATCGCGCTCCTGAACGCCGAGTATTTTACTTTGAGACAGGTAATATGCCTTCCAGTAAGGTTGAGGCGTTTATCGAAAGACAAAAAGCAAAGTTCAAGAAAGAAGACTACTTTAGTCAGTCTTACAATCAGCCAGATTCTAAGTTCAACGCCACAGCACCAGACGAGGATTTTTATGTTCCCGTAAGGAATGGTAAAGGAGGAAAAATTGATGTTCTTCCTGGAGCGCAGAACCTAAGCGAGATTGATGATGTTAGGTACTTTAGGGATAAAGTTTTGGCGGCTATGAAGATTCCAAAGGACTTCATTGTTGAAAAAGATAAATCCCCAGAAAGAAAGGCAAACCTAAGCCAACTAGACATGAAGTTTGCGAAAGCAATTATTCGTGTTCAAAGGGATATTGAGACAAGCCTCAATGTTCTTGTCCGCCGTCACTTGGACCTAAAAGGAGTTCCGACATCAATCTATCGTTCTGTAAAGGTAACCTTGGCTCCTCCCTCAGACCTGTCAGAGAAGCGTAGACTGGAACTCGATGAGCAAAAGATTCGCACCGTGCAGTCATTGAAAGCTTTAGAGTTGTTCCCGGATACCTGGATTTATGAAAACTACTTCGATTTGACCGAAGGGAATATTGAAGAAGTTCAAACTCAGATGGAAGAGCAGATGGCAAAGAAGATGGAAAAAGAACAGCAGATGCAGCCTCCTGGCCCAGAAGCCCCTGTTCCAAACCAAGAACCCGTAGAAATGCCGCCTGACGGGACTCCTTCTTCGGAACCAGCGGCTAAATAGTTCTAAACCTCTTTTCTACAAATTCTATATACAATACACACCATTATGGATTTCAACGATATTTTTGTTTCCCGCGATAAGAGCTTCGTATCATTAAATGAAGCAGCAGACTATTTGGGTCGTAGACTCAGAGAAAATCTTGTCATTTTCAATATAGATGATTCAAAATCGGAGGTTTCATTTATTTCCGAAAAAAATCATATAATCGAATGCACATATGACTATGAAAAAGGTAAACTAATTTTAGAAAACTTCATGGTTACAGAGATTGATGATCTTTACTCTGACGAAAAAATTGATGAGAGGGCATCTAACAAGGTCTCTGAGTTTGTTCGATCCCTTCACGAAAGTAAATACGACCGTGCGGAGGACTCCTTCCAATCTTTAATGGAAACCTTTTCCTCACGGGGCCGAATTGATGAGACTCGCCGCAAACTAGAAAAGAAACTAGCACGGTTTGGTGAAACTTATAATATCGTTGAAACCAAAACTTGGGATAAGTTCAAAGAGGCACTTCCAATCTTTGAGAAGTTTGTAGCAGAAAAATCAGAGAGTTTGTTTGAAAATAATAAAATAATGGAAGGCTTGCGCCTTCTTGCTTGGGTATCGCACGCTTACGATATGCCAAAACTTCAATTGGAGGATCTAGACGATTCTGGTATGGTTGTGGTTGAGCCTAACAGCAAAAAGACCCTGTATGAGATGCTTTGTAATAAAGAGCTTATCCGTAAAGAGCTTCTAGAATCTAAGGAAAGCTTTGCTTCTATGTGGGCTACTAATGGTGCTATCGCTAATCTCGCTTCCACAGTTTACGCAAAGCCTGAGAAGGTTTACGAAGCTTTGGTCGCCGCTGTCAAGGAGATTCCCTACTTAGCCCTGGCGAATAAGTCGGAACTTGTCCGAGTTATGGAATCAACCTTTGAAGTAAATGACCCTGGGACAATTTCCCAAAAGGAAATCAAAGATTTTGTAAACGATCTCTTTGAAATAAAAAAGCCACTAAAAGAAGCTATAACCGATACTTTAAATGCCAAGTATGGTGTTAATATGCAGAGTCTTAAGTTTGTCCCCTCCTTCAAAGGACTCTCACAAATTCACGGCGAAGTTTTCGGAATGCTATCAGAAGAATGTGACAGTGGTATTCTTGGGGATGTTTTAACGGAAATGTCAACCTTGATGGACAAAAAAGGAGGCGTTCAAGTTTTAGATGTTGCTGAACTTATTATTGAAACTTTCCGCAAGGCGGGTATAAATCTTGCCACCCAAGAGTTCGTCTCTCTAGAAGAAGTTCTAGAAGAAGAGACTATGGAAGATTTTGTAGCTGGGCAAGGAAGGGGTTACATGGCACGACAGCGTATTGCAAACAAACGCAGGGAAAATGACGCAGAGGAAAATGACGCAGAGGAAAATGACGCAAAGAAGGCGGCAGCCGCCAAGAAGAAGCCCACGACCAATAATAATACCGTAAAGCAAGAAGACCAATCATCCGAAGAGGAAGAAGTAGTCCAAGAGAAGAAGCTCTCACCTGAGCAGTCGAAAGAGATGGACACCGACAAAGACGGTGACATTGATGACGAGGATCTAGAGAACCTCCGTAACAAGAAGAAGAAAGACGAAGACGAAGATGAAGACGAGAAGGAGGGCGGCAAGTCAGAAAAAGAGGACGGCGGCGCAATGACCGCTGAATCTAATGAGTCAGAAGATGATGACTCTTTGGATTTGGGAGCGGAGCTTCGTTCTGGGAAAGATATAACCAAAGAACTTGCGGACATCCTAGACTCTTTAGACCTGGATTCCCTCATGTCAGACGAGGATGCTAAAGAGTAGGGCTTCAAATGGTAGTAAACTCAAACATGACAAATGAGGAAAGGGTTAAAATCCTCCATGAACTATGGGACAACTCAATTGTCGGACTAACCATTGTTAATGAATCTGGTCATTTTGACTTTGTGAACCCTGCCTTATGTGAACTACTAGGTTACACTGAGACGGAACTAAAGGAGTTGAGATTTCAAGATGTAACCGTGCCTTCTGACCGAAGAGCGGACGAAGCGGAGTCACAGCTTCTAATAGCGGGTGTAAAAGACTTTTACATTATGGAAAAGTCTTACATTACCAAAAGACAATCGGTAATTAGGTGTTTGCTAAAGGTAATTCCTATCCGAGAGAGTGATGGTAAATTTAAATACTTCATATCCCAAATAAATAGGCATGATGCGTTTAAGAGTCCTTCCCCTAGTCCTCAACAAATAACACTAAAAGAGTTGAGGATTCGATATGGTAAGATATTTTGGGCTATTTTCTCTGTTGTAGGGTACGGCTTTTTAGCAACTCTAGGTAAACTTTTGGCTTGGGCGTCGAATAATGGGTGGCTTTAAACTTCTTCTAAAATAGTATTATTTTTTAGAAGGTTTATTATCTTCCAAAGCATTTTATCCGCAATCTCATCAATTTCATTTGCGGCATTAGCCAGCCTTTTTAGAGTGTGTTCTGAGATTGAGCCATTATCAGAGATATCCTCCAGTTCACTGGATATCTTTCGTAGCCACTCCACATCTTTGATGTGAAGTTCATATTTATTATTCTCTTGGTTTTTGGTTTTCATCAATTAAATAGACTTCAAAGCCTAGACTTTTGTAGGATTTCACCCTTTGCTTGGAGTGCTTGAGTAGGTACGGAGCGTCATCAATAAAATCATAAATATAAACTTGAGACTTGCTATCGTGTCTGCGAAGTGCGCGTCCAGCCGCCTGTAAGGTAGCTACTTCTGATTTCAATCCACGGGCATTGATTAGGTGAGTAATCTCAGGAATGTTTATTCCTGTTTGAAAAATGACCGTGCCAATCAGAACAGAGGATTCTTCCTTTATAAATTCCTTAACTTTTTCATCGCGCTCATCCAAACTATTCTTACCCATCAATAGGTGGCTACCAGGGATTAACCTATTTAATGCTTTAGCATGATCTAGATTCTTTGTAATGATCAATGTCTTACTTGGCTTATCACGAATTTTTTCTACCATGTTCGCAATGTAGTCATTACGATTCTTATTGTTCGTGATATACTTATCGTACACCTCCGGGTAAGAAAGATCTAAGTCATCAATAGTAGGATCAGACTTCATCTTAACAATTTGAATGCAAGGAGGAGTAAGATATCCCATATCTGCAAGTGAAACAGCATCAGCGGTATCCCTTGTTGGACCGAGATAGCTAATAATGTTTAATTTAGAGATAGGATCTTTTGGCATGGTAGCTGTAAATCCAAAACGATAGGATGCGTTTGGAAATGATTTTACGGCCTTTGAAGCTAGTTTGCCTTTGGAAAACTCCTGCACTTCATCAAACATGATGAAAGTAGAAGTCTTTAAATGCGTATCTATAACTTTCTCAACCGATTGTATGGTACAAAGCGTGATGGGTTTAATATCAACTCCATCTCCAAACGCAACCCCTACATCAAATCCTAGCTTAGTTAATTCATCGTATGTCTGCTTTAAAAGAGATTTTTTTGTAAAAAATATTAGTCCAGTTTCTTTCTCTAATGACTTTAATAATCCCGCAAGGATTATAGTTTTACCAGATCCAGTAGGGGCTAGTACAATTCCGTTCTTGTATTTTAAGCATTCTTCAATAGAATCTCTTTGGTATTTTCGATATTCAACACCATCTATAGCAAAGTCTCCAACATCGACATCGGTTCGATTATCTACTATTTCGTAGGGTTCTTCTATATATTCAAGGTCGTTGATGAGGTGATAAACCATACCGCTTCCAAACCTACCAGTAGGAGTAAAGAAGGATGTTTTGCCGTCCCATCGGCGTGTTTTATATGCCCTGGAATACTCAGCACCAGGAATTTTAAAAGTGTATTTTTCACGCAGAGCCTTCATTAGCTTTGCGTTATCACTTTCTAAAACTCCTGTTTGATTTCCAATAACAAGACGCGCCATATACCCTATTAAAGCACACTATGAGCGAAAAAGAAAAAACTATCATTGAAATGGCACAGGAATTTGCTAAAGAGCAAGGTTTTACGCCAGGAGAAAATGTTGAACTAGAGGCAAGAAGTCCAGAAGTTACAACCCAACAGCCCACTAAACCTTCTGCTAAATCTGAGGAGCCAGTGGTAACGGGGGCTGATGGCACGATGAAGGAGACCTTAGAGAAACTTCTGGAAAAGACCAAAGGTAAAACTGGATGGATTGAAATTAAGTTACCAAGTCGTGGCAAAGCATATGTAGCAGCCCCTGAAATGGTACGCATCCGACCTTTTCGTTTTGAGGAAGAAAAGGCTCTCAGAAGTGTAAGGAGTGAGGGCGACGGAATGAAAGTTATAGCTCAAATGTTATCCAACTGTATTGAAGGTATCAACTATCAAGACCTTACCCTGTCTGATAAAAACTTTCTTTTGTTTCACATTCGTAGGTTATCATATGGGGATGTTTACAAAATTACCTCTGACTGTACTAACTGCGGAGAGAAAAACAACCTCTCTCTAAAAATCAGTGAAATTCCCGTAAACTATGCAAGTGATGATTACTCTGAGCCTTTTACTCTTGTCCTCCCAGATTCGGAGCAAGAGGTCAAGTATGTCTCTCCCCGCGTAGCCCATGAAATGCAGTTTGCATCAATGAATGGGATTATGGATAACTTACACTCTGTTATCATAAGTATCGGAGGCGAGCGTGATGAGTTCGTTATCCAAGGGTTTTTAAAGCATACCACGGTAAGAGATGTTTCTACCTTAGTCCGTGCGGTATTCAACTCTCCTTTTGGTCTTGATCAAAGAATCAACTACCTCTGTGCAAGCTGCAAGAAGCCAGTTATTGGGGAGGTGGATCTAAACCAGGATTTTTTCTCACCGAGCTAGAGAACAGATTTGAATCTCTAGCAGAAGAAGCATATAATCTAGTTAAACACTGTAACTTTACCTACCAAGATGTGAAAGAGATGACGGGTGAGGAGAGAAACGACTTCATTATGATGCTTGTAAATGAGAGGCGGCGCGAAAATGAAGAAATAGAAAAACTCAAGACCTAAATAACTATATGGCGAAAATCAACAATTATGTTGTAGTAAAGCGTTACGACCGACCAAGCCCAAACAGCAAGGCTTATTTGGAGTTTCTGTTTGTAAAGGATGGTATTTTACAAGACCCTTATCAGGTTTGCTCAGTACACATCTTTCCAGACTCCAGTAATGGCGACATTACAGCGTTTGTTGATAGCGAACTAGGTTCTCCCACATACGGCGAGATTGAAGTTTCCTCCGCTAACGCAAGCGCGAGCTTTATTTTCACGAACACAACTGGGGGGTCGCAGGATCCAGATCCTCAGAATGCTTTAGACCCCTCCGCTTATACCCCCGGCACAAACGCAAGTGGCATTTATAAAATTGGTGATGGTCATTTTGCCGTAGTTCTAACTCCGAGTGAGCAATACTACGATTGGTATGGTTCAGCCGCCTCCTCTAACGGAGCTTCTGCAATAGGTAACTATCTGGATGTATGGACAGTTGTAGCCACCTCTGGAAGTTTAGCAAAAACCTTTGTCAATCAGTTTGAGTTATTCAACGAAGGTGCGTTTGCTCTTACCGAGCTTCCCCTAATTACAATTACTCACGAAATGAAGAACAAGTACATTCCTGTAGGGTCGAACGAGAGACTGAAGATTACCACGGAATACTCCACTGAAAATCGCAGAACAGACCAAGAGCTTACAACTCTCTTGCAGGACTCGGGATTACTTTCCGATGTTCAGATGAAGATCACTAAACTCAACGAAAGTCCCGATCTAACCTCAAGAGTTGTTATTCAGGACTTTTCAGATACCTCTGGTAGTATCAACATGAACACAGAGAATGTGATTTCCTACCTATGGGATACGGGGAACATTACTGCTAAGAACTCAGAGGATATTTTGGGCGGCACACGGGGAATCTATGAAGTTCAAATAAAGTACAATGTCTTTACGGAGACTCGATACTCCCCTAGGTTTACCGTGGCGGTACACTAGTATTGAGCGTGGACACAACAAAATCTTCATACGCAGGGTAAATGTTTTCTAGGAAATACTCCCTTACTTCTTTTTTAGATGTAGAGGAAATGAAATCGTTCCAATCTTTGTAGGCGTGAGGGGGAGTCGCCCAAGCGATCTTCCTGTGAAAGCACTCTAGGAGCTTCCCCTGTGCTTGCTCCATTCCATCCCGACCCGCTTGATCGTTATCAAACGAAAGGACCACAGCACGCTTCCCAGCAAGCCTACGAGCCTGATTGGTGGAGAGAAAGGAACCCTGTACGCTAGTGGCGTTGATTCCAACATTCTGAAGGGCGATAGCGTCGATTGGTCCTTCTGTTATAACAACATAGTTCAGTTCTGTATCAAAGGGATAAAGCAACTCAGAGGCTTTTACGCCGTATTCACTCTTTCCTGGATTTAGATATTTTATATCATTATTGTTCAGTGAGCGAGCCTGGAAGTAATACAGTTCCCCAGCAGAAAAATACGGAACAATTAGGCGACCTTTATACCTTCCCCGCAGGCACACTAAGAACTTTTCCCTGGGTAGCTTTCTGCTCTGAAGCAGACGATGAGCAGCCCGTACTGTTGGGTGATCGGCTCCCGTGACAATTTTAGGAATCTTCTGGAAGTTCATAAGCTCATTTTCAATTAAGCTACTGTCGTAGCTTGAAACCACATTTATATTAGATGCATCCGCATCATCACTAGTGTGATCTGAAAAAATAACACCGCTGTCCCAAAGCTGATTGGCAACCATTTTCTTGGCTCCCGAATAAGGAATACTCTCTAACAGAGAAATGAGCTTGTACAGGTTGCCAGACTGGTGAGCCTTGAAGTCCGTCCATAGTCCGGTCTCAAGGTTGATATATAGCTTGTACTTATCGTCTTCCGCAAGGAACGAACAGACCCTATACTCATTTCCAGCTACCTTAGAATCGGGCAGTTTAGCCTCAAGGTAGCCTTTAATAAAGCTAGGTGGTATCGTTATGTTCATAAATAGACTCTCTCCCTCCAAGTTAAAGTGCTACATCGACTGCAAGTTGAAGTATAAGCTGCGATATATTGATTATCTTGACGAAGATTTCAATCCAAATACCAACACGGACGCACTACAGTATGGCTCCTATATCCACAAGATATTTGAGGACGGCAACGATGCCACTACAATCGAAGAGCTTCAGACCATTGCCACGGACCTACGGGAGAGCTACCATTTCGGACCAGAGAAGGATAAAAACACTCAAAAGAGCCTGAGGAACTTTCTTGCCTTGCAAGAGAAGCTAAGGAGCAAGTGTGAGGATGTCTCCACTGAAATGTTCTTTGCCGTGGAAGTAGGAGACGATATTACTCTGAATGGAATCATTGACCGCATTGTGAAGAACGAAAAAGGGGAATACCTAGTCATTGACTATAAAACCTCAAAGCAAGCGATCAGTAAGATGGATATGTTTAAGGATCCCCAGATGATCATTTATGCTTTTGCTATTCATAAGATGTTCAATGTCCCTTATTCCAAAATCAGGGTAGCCCATTACTATCCTCACCTTGATAAGCTGGTGGATATGTCCTATACTTCAGGTCACATCAATATTCACATTAAGAAGGCTCTGAAGAAGGTTTGGGATATTCGTAAGAGAAAAAAGGATGATTTCTTCGCAGAGCCTAATAGATTTTGTCGCTGGTGCAATTATTTCGATATATGTCCAAAAGGTAACGGTTCTGAACAGCTACTCCAGGAAACCCTAACAGAACATCACGAAAAGAGAAAAGCTGAGAAGGCAGAAGCTAAGAAGAAATTCCCCGTTTGATAAACTCTCTGTATTTGTCGTCTTCGTAGACCATTGGGTACAGATCGTGAACTTCAATACATTTAAAGAACTCAAGCACTACTTCTCTAGAATATTTATGCCTTTTGGTATAGGTACTATAGAGTGAGGATAACTTGAGTCTTTTTTGTTTTGTGAAGCTGCTTAGGAGTTTTTCCTGGAATATCCCGACGAAATGAGAAGAAAACCTGTGCCTCCATTTTTCTTTAAACTCTAGGGATAATACATAATTCATATGGTCAAAGAATTCCATTAGTTCTAGCGTGTTCGTCATTTTCCAGGATTAGTTTTAAATTAATCTCCTTATTTTTGTTTCTTGTTTTCTTTTTTTTATACTAAAGAAACAAAAGAAGAAAGAAACAAACAGTAAAATTAAATTAACCCCACGGGGGGGTTAAAGGGGGGGTTGAAACTAAAAAAGAACACAAAAATTCAACAAATTTCATGTACATGAAAAAAACTAAAACCCACAAAGTAGGAGCCTTGTATCAGATTAGAGATTATAAGTCTCCCCTTATTGCCTTCAGATACTCAGGAAAAGGATTTACAGATGCTAATCCTTTAGTATTAATTTTTCGATATCCAGAGTGGTCAGCTAAGTCAACAAAGGACAAATACATAACTGGAATCAATGTGAAGAATATGAACCCCTCTAGTAGAAACAGTATGCTCAGAGACTTCAAGGGGGTTACTTCTGGGGGAATGTCATACAAAGAGCTACAGCGATACCTCACGGACCCAAACTTGTCAGTTAGAACTTACAACACTAGATATGTAAGCGACTGTCACATTGTGGACATAGACTCCTTTATAGATAATAACTGATGGCTGATAAAGAAACCTTAGACCGAATCTCAGACGAGTTA
>Ga0196891_1000111_pt1 | contig 19747 bp, 9 predicted proteins | sample VirMetDEL_Nov_24_FD_169096 | JGI IMG/M metagenome (GOLD analysis project Ga0196891, IMG submission 169096) | Aqueous microbial communities from the Delaware River and Bay under freshwater to marine salinity gradient to study organic matter... | ecosystem: Environmental > Aquatic > Marine >... | reverse complement strand
TCTATTCTTTCCATAAAGTTTATTACAACTTCCATAGGATCTGGTTTACCATCTTTGCCTAAAGCAACACCTTGTGATCCACCTAAAACAAACATTTTATTATACAAGGATGGGTTGTGTTCTTTTAAGTAAGCTTGTATAGCGTCAGCCATAGGTTTCCATTTGTAATCACGTGTTCCTTTTTTTTCTGGATCTAAAAGCGCGTTCCACATTATAACGTGATCTAACTCATGCATCGCTGTACGTGTTCTCTCGTTGTTAACCATTGTATCTACAACACCAGCTAGTAAGTATTTACCATTAGGTATAAATTTTCCGTCAACAATATTACCGTCTTTAGCAGATACACCATTTAATGAACCAGGTCTAGCAGCTAATATTTGCATGTAAAATCCTTTTTGTCCATCAGTTAAATTACCTTTTGCTAGTTTTTCCGCGGCTTCTTGCTTAGCAGCGGTTTCTGTATTCCAAAATGTATAATTAACTTTATCTTTTAAATCAAGTTCTTTAATTAATTTTGTTGTATTTTTTATATCTAAATTAACTTCTTCTCTAAGGTATAAATCGTAAGCTTCTGAAGCTAATTTTTTATCTGTTATATCAATACCTTGCTTATTTAGATTAAGTTTAGCTTTTTCTTGTATTCTATCATACCTTTCAGGATCTTTAACTTTTAATGCTAAATATCTGTTAGGATTATTTTCACCTAACATTTGATTTAAAATGCCCTCAGCTTGTTGATACTGTATAGCTAGTTTGTCTATTAAATCTTGTTTAACTTTAGGATCAATATCTGGATCTTTAGCTATTCTACGTGCTTTAGCTCTTATTTCAGATTTTGTTTTTGAAAGATCTATAAAATCTTGATATACTCTTTTATCACCTAACACATCTTTAACACGCTCGTTAAACTTAATCATTTGATTATTTATACCATCTCTTTCGTTTAAAATCTCTTGCTTTATTTCATTCAACGCATCTCCTCTTTTACCTTCATTAAATAACTTAACATATTGACCTTTTAAATCATTTAACCTGTTGAAACGTTGCTCCATATCTTTATTAAGCTCATTAGGCATAAACTTTTGCATAGCCATACCCATAGCAACAGATCCACCACCTAAAGCAAAACCAAAAAATCCACCGGAAAACGTAGCATGATCAACATTGTCAAAAAGATCAACTTGATCATCACCCGCAGCTATCAATATGCCATTTTGAGTAACCTGAGTTAAACCTTCTGTTGGCACTTCTCCAGCAATTCCTAAACCACCTTCTTTAAAAACATTTTTTATATTTAAATCAAAGATTCCTTTTCTACCAGCTTCTTTCATTAGTTTAAAACCTCTGCTCATTAATAAAGCTGTAGGCATAGTACCCAAGCCTCCTTCAGCAAAACCATAACCGCTACCTATTAAAAACTTTTCCATATCAGACCAGTTTTTATTATTATATTCTAAGTCTTCGCCATATTTTTTTATGTCCATACCTAGTAATATTTGTTCCTGGTAATTCATGTCACCTATTTGTTGACCAGCAGTCATAACACCTAGCGATGCTGCTGAAAAACCAGCTCTACCTAAAGTAGTTGTTATGCCTAACGCGCTAGCACTACCACCACTAGCAGCTATAACAGCGAATATAGGTAATTGTCTACCGCTTTCCTCTGTTAAAAATCTACCCATGTTAGAAAATCTTTCAGCTAATGTATTACCCTTAAAAGCATCATCAAATTCTATATCCATAGAAAAAGTTTTCATCATCTTTTCTTTCTCTTTTCTTCTTTTTTGACCGTAATCAGAAATAAGTGTTGTTCCTCTTTCTTCTTTAGTACTACCATCAAACCTATCTAATACTATGTTACCACCAGCTTCTAAATATTCACCAGCTCCTACAAACAAATCTCCAAGGCCATGCATACTAACATAACCAAATTTTCTAAGCATGCTGTAATCTCTTTTTAGAAGATCCATTTCAAGACCAGCATTTATTATATTATCTCTTCTACCTACTAAATCACTATATTGTTGTTGTAATTCTATTTGTCTTTGTTTTACACTAATAGAATTTTTTTCATATTCTTTATACAAAGATACTGGCACTAGTTTACCATTTAACGAAACAAGTTCTTCGTTATTAGGGTTTTCAAATTTATAATCTTTATCTAAAACATTTTCTTCAAAAGTTAAAACTCTTTCAACTTCCGCATCTGAGTTAAAAAGTTGAGCATCTAACATAAACTTATCTTGATCGTCTACGTAATTTTCTGCATCAGCGTTCTTGTATCTTTTATTTCTTTCTATAAGATTAGCTTGTCTTACACCATCAGGCATGTCTTCTAATATATCAGTCCATTGATCTGCTATGCCTTTGTTTAAAATACCTTTTTTAAATTGATCTCTTGTGTATGCTTCAAGTATTTCGTCAGTAACTTCTAAAACACCATTATCATTGGATAGGTCGTTATCCCATCTAAATTCTTCTGGTAATTTGTCTAATAAACCTTTTTCCGAAAGCTCATTAAGATAAGCTCTATTTCTTTCTAATTCTTTTTCATAAGGTTGTTCAAAAGTTGTAGTAGTATATGGCTCCGCATTACGGTAATACGTTACTTCTTTTTCTATTTTTTTAAAAAGATCGGGATTATCAAACTTTTCGTTTTGATCTAATACGTATTGATTAAGTTCTGGATTTTTTTTAGGATCAGAAAGATCCATTAAGGAAAGTTCTACTGTATCTCCATTATCTAGAGTTTTAGTATATTTTTGTTCGTCAAGATTTGACTCGTATGTTATGCTTCCATCTTTTTTTGACCCAAAATAATTGTAAGATGTGTAGTTACCACCACTACCTGAGCTAGTATCTGGTACTACAATATATTTAGACTTAGATACTTCTTTTTTAGGATCAGGATCAGGATCAAGTAAAGGATCAGTATCCTTATTCTTGTCACTAGAATCACCTGTCAAAAAGTCAAGTATATCATAATCGTTTTCTTCATTATCTTCATCACCATTATCTACGGTTAACAAATCTAATAAAGGATCTTTGTAGCTAGGATCCGGCATATTAATTTAATTTAGATAATTTATTTATAGCTATTTGTATTGATCTAGGAGAATTAGGGTCTACGTTAAACGTATACCTATTTCTCTCTTCTTTTGTGTTTGCTGATTTTAGTTTTCTAGGACTTAATCCGTATTGTTTAACTGGTTTTAAATATTTTCTTAATATTTCTAATTTATCTGCATCAGAGGCACCTTGAGCATAATAGAAAGCTTTATCTTCTGGTGTAAATTGAGCCAAAGCGTTTCTCATAGCTGTAGGTTTATCCATTTCGTCCCCATCAGGATCGTTTGGATCAACATAAACAGGCGCAATTTCAGTTAAATTATAACCACTACTAGCTAAATATATACCCAAATCAGATATTTCCGGTCTATCACCAAGGTGTTCTTTTAAATCAAAGCCATCTATATTACCCTTTCCATCAAATGAAACAGCATCATAACCAAAATCATATTGACTATAAAAGTTCCACACCTCAACATTACCATCTTCACTTCCATATCCCTCTACGCCACCTATAGTCGATGTTTTAGTTGTTGTTTTATTATTTTTCTTTGACTGTTTAAAATCGAAACCATCTTGAGCTTGTTGGTTTAATTTATCCATATAAGCATTTTCAATAGCTAATTTTAGATCTTTTTTTGCTTGTATTTTAGCTGTAGGGTCATTTCCTCTTAATGCATTTATCTGATCTTGATAATCTGCTTGGTTTAATAACGGTGAGCCAAGACTCATCACGTCTTCAAAACCAGTTGACAACAAATCATTATCACTAAATTTGCCTAAACTTTGCTTAAAGTTTGTTCTAGCTAAAGCTTGTTGATTTTCTGTTAACAAAATACCATTATCATAAGCGCTTGTAAAATTTTGAAGCATAGCACTACCAGCTTCATAGTTAGTAAGTTCTACACCTGGTAATTCATCTATAGTCATACCATTAAAACTCATATTTCCATTTTCATCTAGATCAGGAATTATATTTCCACTTACTATATCACTTATAAAAGCTTTATCCTCAGAGCTCATCATAGCACTAACCATATCATTATTAGCGTCTTCGTTAAAACCTTCAAATTTAGCTTGTAATTTTTTCAATTGATTAGGTATATGATTTTTTATTAAGTCTTCATTAATACCTATTTGCTGAGTAAGTTCAGACTTACCTATAAAATCTGTATCACCAGAATTTTGTTGCATATGGGTCATATAGCCTCTTTCAGCACCTTTATTTTTTACCAAATCCATTATTTTCTCTCTCATTGACTGTGGTAGATCTGGAAACATTGAAAAGTCTATTTGAGGAGCAGTTTCTAAGTTTCTAGCTACTATTTCTTCATTTCTCTGTTTTTCCAACTCTGCTTGTGTAGGACCTGGTGTAGATATTTTGCCAGCAGATGAAGCACCTTTTGATACGGCACTGAATACGTTAATACCTGTACCGTAAGCCATATTAGCCGCGGGTGTTTTTAAGTTTGAAAAATAACTTGGATTTTTTGTTGTTGCCATTTTAATTACGGTTTATTCATTTCTAAATCAGCTGCTGTACCTAAAGCACCGATACCACCCATTATACTCTGTGTAGCCGCTGATCTAGCAGCGTTTGCAGCGCCTAATCTGTTTTGTGCCATACTCATTAGTCCACCAGTTTTTTGATATTCTAATCCTCTAGCAGCTGTTGCACCGGCTATATCTGCTTGTTGTACTTGCATTGCTCCTTGTGCAGCTAGCTTTTGATTAGCAGCTTCTTGAGCCCCAATACTAGCAGATGCAGCTTGGTTTTGTTGTGCGCTTGCATTAGCCATTGACTGTGCTAAAGCAGCAATACCAGATCCACCAGCAGCGCCTTGTAAGCCAGACATTGTGTTAGCTAAAGAAGCTTGGTTCTGTTGAGCTGCAAAGTCAGCAGCTTGAGTATTAACTGTCAAGTCTTCGTATGGATTTTCCATATTAGCAGCTAAGTTTGATGTATCTAGGTTCATCATTCTAGCTTTGGCTCTTGCCATTTCTTGTTGTGCAGCTCTTTGTTCACGTCTTCGCTTACCACCACCGATTATACCACCAGCGATACCTGCTAAACCTTGAACTCCAGCGCTTATTACACCTGCTCCTAATGCCATATTGTTATATTTATCTTATTAATATTATTACACGTTATTTGCTCGATTCAAACACTTCACTACCAACATCATACAGTTCACAAGCTGTAGTTGCATCGTTTTTCATTTTAACCTCAGCATAATAACCTCTTATAGAAGAAGTATTACCTCTACTATCTTTACTAAATAGTATAAAATCACTACTAGTAGGTCTAGTAACTAAACCACCTATATCGCAACTTACACTAGTGTTAGTAACAGCTGTTATTAAACCCATTTGTACTATAGTACCACCAGTGTTTTGATAATAAGCTGTATCACCAATTTGTACTGAATCTTGTATGTGCGGAAATGTCATTGTTATATTTGGCATGTTTTATCTATTAAGGTTCTGAAGCAAGTGCTACATGTATGTTGAACGTCATATCAGATGCAGAATCAATTTCTTCATCTAGTTGAGCTGTCCAACTATAATGTAAATCTTGTGACGGTGCAACACCTACTATACTTGTTTTAGTTACAGTTAAATTTGTTGATTGATGGAAGGCTGAACTTGAATCAGCTGATATAGTCAATGTTATCTCATTAAATGAGTTACCGTAGAAGTTACCATACATAACACCAGTGCCACTAGTTAAGTTAGTTCCACTTGCTGTTCCGATTAATACGTTTTTAGCTGCTGTTCCACTATTTCCATTACCATCATTATATGTTGCTCTGTGTTGACCAAGTATTAATCCACCACCTGCTCCAGTAACCGTAGGTGTGTATAATCTTGATCCACCAGAACTAGAACCACCTGAAACCGAAGCGAAACTATTTATGTTTAAGTTAGATGTTAAATCATCACTACCATACTTACTAACAAACATTTTACCTGTTATACTTATTGTTTTTGGACTACTAGTATTAACTATGTTTATTATAGGTGTTTGATAATCTAATTCGAAATCATTCGCAAATAAATCTATATCATCAGTTGTAGACACAAAGTTTGACCAATCATCTACTTCTGGATCTCTTAGTTTAGTTATGTTATTAGTAGCTGTTGCTGTTAAAGTTAAATCAAACTCAGCAAAATCTGATGTTTCTACAGGGTAGGATAAAGCTGTATATGTTTTTGTAGCGCTACTAGATGTTATAGTAAAATCACTAGTTGTTGCCATACCAAGTGTTAAATCTACATTTGAAAGTTGATTTATATAAAATGGATTTTGTACAACATTAGAAGAGTTGTATACGTTTCCTTGTAAAACAGGATCTCCAGAACTTGATGGAGTTATAGGTAACAAAGCTGTTGGACTTATTGCTTCTATTAATAAATAATACCTGCTACTTACAGAGGTTTCAAAGAAAGGTATGTTAACACTATAAAAACCTATTGATGGTATTTCTAAGTCAGTTTGAGAACTTACAAACGTAGTACCATTCCACCATTGTGAAAAAGTTAATGTTGTGGAGTTTATTCCTTGATTGTTAGACATTGTAATTTGCGTACCATTTATACTAACAACTGTAACAGTTCCACTTACGCCAGTACCTGTTATAAGCATACCTGGTCTTATATCATTGTTTGTAGCTGTTAAATTTAATATAGTTGTGCTACCAGCCGGTGTGCTAGCTGTTGATGTTGTAAAGTTCTTAACTCTAAAATCTGCACCTACAGCACCAAATATTTTGACCTGTTTAGTAGTAGCAAATCTACCTACATTATTACCACCTACAACATTGTAGCCTGTTATCTTGTTTTGATCAGGATCGTTTTCTAAAACTGATTCAGCGTTAAACACTATTTCATTTTTGTTTGTGTCTTGTGCTGGAAACTTATACTGAACAGTAAACCATCTTTGATCTACATCTTCTAAAGTTGGTGTTGGTCCTGTAAAAGTAATTTCGTGGTTAGCTGGTGTATCTGCACTTGATGTTGATATATCTTGGTTTAGTGTTATATTTACTCCATTTACACTAGAAACTGTAGTTCCTGATTGAACACTCCAACCGCTTGGGTGTGATGCAGCTGAAAGTGTCATACCTGCAACTATATTAACATTAGCAGCTTCAAGCTCTAAAGTCGAGTCAGATGCTTGTGCTGTAGATTTTGCGTTAGAAGATGTTGTAGGAGCTACACCTATTGTTATATCAGCAGCAGTAGAATCTTTATCTTGATGAGTTACTACATAATAACTTTCAGGATCATTATCTTCAACTGTTATTTTAAAACCAGGTGGTTTTTTAAAGTTATAAGCATTATTTAAGTTAAACTTAACAACAGCAACCGCATTCTGTGTTCCATATTCAGCTTTATAACCTAATTGATTACCACTTGGGTTTGCTGTTTCATTATTACCACTACCGTTGTAAGTTACAGCAGTAGCTATATTACCATCACTTTGATCTACTAGAACTAAGTTTTGTAATTTGTATTTATTTAAAACACCATCACCTGTTACGGCTAATGAAATATTTAAATTACTAGATGGCATGTTAACACCATCTGTGAAGTTTATTGTTGCTATAACGTTTAAACCACTCTGAGCAAAACTAACACTATCAACATAAGCACCGGTAGCGCTTCCAGCAACACTTAAATCTCCAGCTGTTAATGTAGATCCAGTATCTGGTGTTATTAAAACAGTTACACTAGAGTTAGTGCTATGTATTTCACTACCAACTTCGACATCAAATGTAGAACCTGGGTTTGTTGAGTTAGCTATACCTGTTAAACTTACTGTAACTGTTCTATCACTAAGAGCTGTGTCACCAGATATAGTTGTTAACTGACCTATACCTTGAACGTTAAATTCTTTTGAATCTAAGTTTTCTAATGTTGTAGCTTCGCCCTTAATATGATTATAGAACCTACCTTCTTTTTTCTTGAACTCTTTTATAAAACCTTGTTGAGTATCTGTGTTTATATAATCACAGTACCAACCTTTAGTGTTTGTAGATGTAGAATTACCATAGTTATTTGTGTAAACTCTTGATGGAGATCCACCATAATTTAATGTTTTGAAACCTTTAATAGTTTCTGGCATTTCATTTATTAAAAATGTAACAGACGATTCATACTGTACTCCATAGAAATTATTTCTAACAGCATTGTCATGTACAAACATTTCACCATTTTTGAAAGAGTAGTACTTGTTATTTAAAGATATTGCACCTTCTGGTATAAATGATTTAAAACTAGGAAATCCTTTTACTTTTTCGTCAAAAGCAACTGTTTGTCCGTCTAAAGTTAAATTGTATAAACCTTTGCTACCATCGTAACTACCTAATATCAATGTTGAACTTGGTAAAGTGTCTTTAAAAAAGTCTCTCATACCATGCTCTGATATTGCAGTTAAACCATCTCTTGATAATCTAATAACAACACCTCTTGATTTATCTGTAAAATAACATCTATAAGCATAAGAAGCAAAAGATTCTGGGTTTTTTGATATACCATACTCGCCTATGAAAGGAACAGCTTGACCTAAAACTCTATTAGTAGCTGTTAATTGTGGGTTACCACTTGCTTCAAATATTGCATCTTTATTTGCTAAAACTTTTAAACACTTGTCTTCGCATAAAACTATTAAATCTGTATTTCTAGCGTGTAGCTTTTGTATACCTCCGTAGTGTGGATTTAAATCTTTAGTTATAGCTTCACCTTGTATAAACTGATTAAGTTTATTAACACCGCTTGTTGAATTAAATATACCTGAGTATATTAAACCATTTTTTCTTCTTTCTTCTTTATATGGCTCGTCTAAAACAGCTGACACTTTAACTCCTTTACCCATTCTAGGAGCATTATAATCATCATTTATTCTATCAGACTCTACACCGTTACCAAACGAGTAGCAGTTTTTAAAATCTAATGCGTGTGTACTGCCATGTTCAGATATTGGTCTTGATAAACCAGTTTCGTAGTAAAGATCTAACTCAACAGCTTCTTTAGGCTCTGTCTCCCATATAGCCGGGTTATCAGATGTTAAAACTTCAACGTCTGTTGTTATTACATTTTGTAATATCTGTATTTCATCAGCATAGTTAGAAGCGTTACCAGATGAAGGAAAAGTAAAAGGATCTTCATATGGAGTACCATTTTTATGATGCTCAAAAGTTATCTTGTATCTTCTCTGTTTACTTGAGAATAATTTTTTTCTACCGTTTCTCCTATATTTATAAACTACTTCGCAGTTTGTTACTTTATATATTTCACCTAGTGCGTTAGCTGAACTACCTTTAAACCTAAATAAAGTACCATGTTGCTGTAATGATCCTAAAAAATCATTAGGAACACCATGACTTGCACCAAAGTTTTTCTCACCACTTTTAGGTCCACCTGCAAAAACAACTGTCATATCATGAGATCCTAACTTAGGGTGACCATTATTAGCTTGACTTACTTTATTGTGTCTAGCTCGTGTATCAAACCATGATGCTTCAGATGTTGAATCACCAGGACCGGTGTTTGGACAGTTTTGAAATATAGTTCTAGCATCCGATATACCGTACTCTTCGTTTTCTTCCGGAAAGCTAGCTATAATGTTAGTGTCAAAATTACCATCTCTATTTATTTTAACAAAAAATCTACCATAAAATTCAGCTTTTCTTTCAAACTTTTCTTCAAAAAGCGTTACTTCAAAAGCATCTCCAGATGATAAACTACTAACCATGGTGTCACCTGTTTTAATAGGTTCTTCTAATGTTATTTTGTATATATGTTTTTTATTAGCAACACCACCATCTTGATCACCAGTTGGACCACCACTAAGTACTTTATATTTATCTGTTTTAACACCACCTACAGCTATTTGAATTACAGCATCAGATGAAAATCCCTCACCAAAACTAGGGTTAGAAACTGGATCTGGTCCTAAAAACTCAAATGATATACTACCAATTTGCGGTATACTAGATGATCTAGCTATTACATCACCAGTTGCTATGGCTCTTTCTTTTAACTTTAGAAAATCAGGAGCGTCATTTGATATATCTAATATCTTATATCTAGACTTTGTTGTTACAAAATCATCAGAATCATGCTTTTTCTTTAATATTAAATAAGTTTCTTCATCAACTTTGTTTCTTTCAGATGATGGAAAGCTTAACCATACATTACCATCTTCAGCTAGATAATATCTATCCATAGCTAAATTATAGTACTCGTTAGAAGTTTCTTTTACGTAGTATTTAAAATGTGTTGCCCAGTCTGGTGGCTGATTATTTAAAGTAACGTTTATTGCATTTACTGTTTTTGCATAATCTTTACTAGTTTGTTTTGAAGCGTTTGAGCTAGTAAATACAGGTGATTGTCTATTATATTGGTCTATATAAACGACACCTGCTTGATACGTTCTAAGTGATTTTATAGATAACTGAGGTTCTTTAACCGTCGTAATAGCAGTTTGTGAGATATTCATGCTAACATCAGGTTTATTGAAATCAGGTATGTCGTAGTTTTGTAAGTAGTTAGCGTATATAAGTCTATTAGCTGTAACTTCTTGAGCAAGTGCTTTTCTTGGCACGTTGTCCCAAGGTCTAATCATTTGATTAGTTTCTACAGTCTTACTTATTATTTCTGACTCTAACTTATAGTCGGTAGGAAAAGTGCCATCAGAAGCATACTTAAGTGTATCTACAACGTATACATTGTTATTGTTTGACTCTTTATATAGTATTTCAACCTCTTCTACATCAACAGGTCTTGATTCTGTTATGTTTATTGTTAATTGTCTTAAATTGTTTATCATACCATCATTATAACCGTTGGTAGATAAGTATTCAAAAGTGTCGGGTAAAAATGCTAATTCACTAAAAGGTGAAAATGTAGAATATTCACCAGAATAATATTTCCATCTGTAAGCAAAGCTTACAAATTTCTTTTCAAATAAAACACCTTCTTCACTTAATATAGCTTCCCATTGTAAAGGAACATAAGGTATTTCTACAGGAATACTTTGTATTATACATGTAAATGTATTATTAGCGCTTATAGCGTTTATTAATAGTTTTATTTCAAATGTTTCTTGTTGGCCTAGATCTTCATATATGGCCGTACAAGTTATTATATCACCTACTATCCAGTTAGGTAGCGGTGAAAATGTTAAAGGTATAGAAGTTCCAGCTGCCTTTGCAACACCTTCTGAATCTGTAAACGTTGTATTAACTGCATTACTTACATTAACTGAAGATGAACCAGTACCGTTACCACCTCTTGTGGAGGAGCTCATTGTTAGCGTTGGTTTACCCATTGGGGCTTTTTTAGCTACAGTTATATGTTGTTCTGTAAAACTAGAAGCTGCTGATAAATTTTCAGGAAGAATTTTTTGGCCAGTATACTTAGTATGTGTTGTAAAGTTTGAGCCACAACCAGACTTAAATATCTCTATATCTATTTTTTTAGGTTCTTTTTCACCATCTGTCCACATTAACATACCATCTAACACGTTTATACCTGTTATATACGTGTTTGTTTCAAATCCAAGTATATTATTTGCATCTACTAATACTGGTGATATTACACCGGTATTATCATCGTACTCAGCAATACAATCAGCCTCATCAGCTTTTATAAACCAATATATTCTATCGTTCTCGTTGTTTAACTTGGTACCAACACAAATTGCATTAGTTAAACCAAAGCTATCAGTACCCCAATTGCTAGTTATAGTTTTTTTATTTGAATCGTAAACTTTACCTAATACCTGTGTAGTTCCTCTAACATTTTGAACAGTACCTACATCATCACCATCAGATGTAGACATCTCAATATTAAGAGCGTCTCTATACTCTCCATTAGGTACTAATCTCTCGTCCAGGTCTTTATTCATTTTACCTGAACGGAAGTAATGTTTAATATCTGGCATATGTATTAGTGTTTAATTACTTTAGATTTACCTCTCATCACTTGAGCAAGCTCTTCTATTTTTAAGTTTGATAATCTTATTTTAGCATTTCTTATAGCAACAAATCTTTCTCTTTTTAATAAAGGTATATAATTAGGCGAAACACTAGTATGTGTACTAGCTATTGCGTATGCTATTGATTTATACATAGCTTCTTCAGCAAATTTATGTACTATCATTTCATCATCAGTTCCCAAACCATCACTAATATATTTAAGGACAAGTATCTTACCACTCATTGAACTACTTAGGTTTATATAACCTCTATGTTCATCTATGTAAAATATTCCATTAAATTGAGCATGTTCTGGTTCTAAACCAAATCTTCTACCTTGAACAGATTCAAAATCGTCATCACTTCTTTTAGGATCGTTTAATCCGGATTCATCTTCATTCGCGCCTTGGTATCTAGTCCATTGTGTAGAATCACTTAAATATAACAAGCTACTATCAGCTTGAAATAAATATTCTCCGTTAGCATCCTGAGCATATGATATTGGGTTGCCTGTTTTTCTAGCAGGATATAATATTCTTTCAATACCATCATCATCTATGTAGCAAACTTTTATGTAATTAACATAATCATGTGGTAAAGCTACTCTTAACGAAGGTGTAACTTCTACCTCCATAGATTTACTAGACTTAAAAGTATCATAGCTTAATTCTTGTATTGCTCTTTGAGCATGAAATGCAACATCTGCTTTTCTTACCTTAGGTATTATCTTGTTGCTACCAACATAACTTATAATAAAGTTGTTTATAATAGTTTGTAGTGATATAAACTGATAATTACCATATTGAGGATTTATTATTCTAACTGTAACTATAGATCCTACTGCAACAGGAGAGGCTAATGTTACTGTATATGTAGTAGGATTAAAAGTGAAGTCAACACCAATAGTTGTTGTACCACTTACAACAGTATCTACTCTAATCTCACCAGCAGATTCTGGCATAGTTGCTAAACTATTAAGCAGTGTTTGATTTGCTGGAAATGTTATAACATATTGTCCAGCAGTACCACCACCACTTGCTTGTGCAGAAGTTGTAGCAAACTCTTGAGCTCCGTAATATTGTTCGTGTGTTCCTTCGAATAGTGGCATAATTATTTATTTTCTTGTTGAATGTTTTGTGCTTCTTCCGCAGCAGCAACTTGATATACTTGTGGATCTTTAATTTCAATACCAGCAAGTTCTAATATTTTAATAACCAGTTCAGACTCGTCTGATTGGTGTAATTCAAAATCTTGACTATTGTTTGCGTTATATAAAGCTTCGTCTAAAACAGTTGTATAAGCCCACTCTACAGTAATAGGTCTAGCTATATAGTTACACACTACGTTGCTAGTTATACTTATAGGATAAATTTGTATTGATCTTGATAAACCTATTTCATTGTTAGTTGTTGCGGTTTGTGCGTTACCACTAGCATCGTCTGGTACAACGCTACTAGTTCTAACATAAACAGGTCTTGTTAACGACGGCGCCGTTAAAGGGGAGTTTTGTATATGATGTATTTCGTTTTGACTAATTTTTTCAACTTCTACATAACCACCTTTGTGTTTGTAGTAAATTTCACCTAGTCTATAATAAGAGGGAATAGTACCCATACCGCCTTCACTAGCATCACCTGACATTACAACCGGTTGTCTGTATCTTTCGAATATATCTATTTTTTCTTCTATTATATCTACTTGATCCGAGTATGTAAAATCGTTTGAAGGTAATCTATTTAAAGCGTTTAAATCATAAAAATATTGCTCAAATATATCCATCTGAGCTTGGTTAGCATATAGATTAAATTCTTGAGGAGTTATAAAACCTCTCTGTTCTTTATTAGCTATCGCTAAAACTCTTTGATATACTGTATCTATATTAACTGCCATAATTGTTTTTGTTTATAGTAAGTAACCACCTCATAGAGATGGTTACCTCTATAAGTGATTATTATTTCATTTTTTTCTCAACAGCTCCTAAAACTTCAACACCATCATCTGTTTTAAACCAAGCAGCTAAAGCTGAATATGGGTTTTCTTCAAATGGTACTTTAAATAGTTTTCTACCGTTGCCCCATGTGAATTGTTTACCATCAGGGGATAATTGTATAATGTTTGCTTCTACAGCCTTGATTCCAATGTTTCTTAAATGAACATTATCATCTTGAGCTAAATCTATAAAAGCTTCAGGATTATTTTTAGCAAAAACTAAAGCATCTCTTTTAAGTTCTTTAGTAGATAACTTGCTAACTTTATTTCCTTTTTCAACTCTTAATATAGCTTCTAACTCATCTATTTCAAGTTTTTTAGCTAAATTTAAAGCTTCAATTTCTAGTTCGATCATATCAACTTCATTTTCAGCATACACTTGTGGTGTATATTCAAAATATAATTTACCTTTTTTAGGGTGATATAATGATAACAATTTTTGTAAAGCTGGCTGGCTTTTTGGTACCGATAATCTACCTTCTTTAAAAAATATGTGACCTAAAGTTGAATAACCTTTTTGTAGATCTTTAATTGGCGATCTTTGATTTGTAGCATATCTAAGTTCTCTATTATAACCTTGTTCTTCATCAAACCATAATAAAGGTTTTCTTCTTGTATGCTTACTTTGTATTGTCATGACAGGTGGTTGATTGTCTCCAGTCAACATATAAACTCTGTCTTTAATTTCCCAACCTTTTTCCACGGTTGGTAAGTTTTGTTTTTCCATAATATAATATAATTAAAAAGTTTGTAAAAATAAAAGCTAGGGGCCGAAGCCCCTTTGCTTTTAAGTAATAATTGTTATGCTTTAAGCAATACGAAGTTATTCGCAGCTTGTACACATAAACATCTTTCTGATAAGAAGTTAACAACCATTTCATCAGCAGATGATGTATAGTTTCCACCTACAGATCCAGTGATCCAAGATTTCATTTTTCTATCATCAGCCTCAGAAGCTCTATATCTTACGTGTAAGAAAGGTCTTTGGATGTTTTTACCCATTGATTCGTCGTAAACTGTTGAAGTTCCAGCAGGAACGATAACACCTTCGATGTCTCCAATAAGTCCTCTTGTTACAGAGTCATTTAAGTATTTCCAGTCAGACTTGTAGAAGTCATAAGAACCTCTTCTGAAACCAGAGAAGCCTAGGTTCAACGCCATATCTTCAGAGTTGTTGAATACTCCGTAAGAAGTACCACCAACACCGTAGTTATTTTGTGAAGCTAACATGTTGTCAATTTCTAAAGCAGTAGATCTGTCTAGGAACATCATGTTTTCTTCAATAGCACCTTGCTTGTCTAATTCTTGAAGAATAGTATCAAACTCATTCATACCAACGTGTGCGTTAGCAGCGATTTGATCTGTAACACCACCGGTGTCAACAATATCAAAGTCAGTACCAGTCCAAACTAATCCTCTTGCTTCTAGAGCAGAGAATAAACCTTGAGTACCACCAACCGCGAAGTTAGATGTCCCTTGGAATGTGTGGTTACTTGGCATTGCTACTTGCTCACCTTCAATCATAGCCATTTCTAGGTAATCTTGAAATCTTAATCTTGCTTCGTGCTCTGATTTTAAATACCATAAGTATCCAGAAGCTCCGTTTTCAGATGTAACTTCAACCCAACCGATCTGTGCAGTGTCAGAACCATTAACTTGGTATCTGTCTCTTAAGATAGCTGGTTTGTTGCTAAATCTTGTGAAAGAAGCGTCAATAGATCTTGAATCTTCAGAAGATCCTTTGATATATTCAGTTCCGTAAACAAAGATGTTAAGGTCATCACCGTTAGCGAAGTTTACAGCACCAGTAGTACCTGAACCATCGTCAACATTAGATAATCTTCTTTGAGTATATGGAGCAACAGTAATAGTAGTTGATCCACCACCTGATACAACTAAACATTTTAACACTTTAGCATTGTCAGTTGAAGCAACTACAATAGTATCGTGGTTTTGTATTAAGTTAGAAGCAGGTAAAGTAATTGTGTTATTCGCGGCTGCGGCGATTTGCACTGCGTTAGCACCATCGTTGTAAGATGCTGCAGAGTACGCAATGTGTAATCTACCTTGCTCAGACCAAATTACTTGATCAGAAGCTAGTGGCATTTCTGCACCAACCATCTGTAAGAAGCCAGAGATAGTTCTTTTACCGTATCTCTCTACTTCTTTTTCATAAATTTCCGGTAAAAATTGCTGTGCAAATGTACCGCCGCCAGAGGCGCTGTCGAACGACAAGTAGTTATCTGAAAATAACGACTGAGTCGGTCTTGGAGTTAAGTGGTTCTGGTAAGAACCTGAACTTGAAAAAGGCATAATTTTTAATTTTTAATTAGTTAAACTTTATTTTTTGTTAAATCTAACTTTGAACGCATTAGAGTCGTTGCCTGTTATAGCTCTAACCTTCATACCACCAGCTTCAACAGTTTTATGTGTTTGTCTGGGGTCCATGCTCACGTTTTTCGCCTTAGCAATACTATCCTTGATAGCATCTGCTCGGCCCTGCTCATAGAAATGGTTAGCAACTATGTCTGGGTTCATAGCTGTAAATAAAGACTTGTGGTAACCTGCAGCATCTTGCATTTCGTTGTTTTTATTTAAAAATCTTTTAACGAAATTACTGATGTCACTTTGTTCGGTCTTAATTTTATTAGCATCTTTAACATTAAACCTGTATCGTTTTTCTCCAACGTTGTATTCAAAACCTTTGAAATTAGGATTAAAAACTTTACTAGTTTCATTTTTAAATATAGATGCTTGATGATCTTGAACTTTCTGACTCTGGTCTTGCTCATCGTTATATCTATTAAAGAATTCAACAGCTTTTTGTTGTTCCGGTGTTAACTTAACACCAGCTTTGATTTCTTTATAGTATTTGGACTTTAACCCGTCCAGGTGGGTTTTGGCATTTGCAACTTGCTCTTTTAACGCCAGTTTTTTTCTACGAATATCTCTTTCACTATCTGATTCTTCATCAAAAGCGAATTGATCTTCCATTAAGAAACCAATTTCCTCATCATCAAGATGTGGTTTGGTTTGTTTATAGTATTCTTTTAGTAGTTGTTTTTCATCATAACTAGAATAGTCTTGATTTAATCTAACATACTCTTCTAGACTTCCACCAGTTTCATTCATAAAGTCTACAACTTTTTGTATGTTTTCTGGTAGTGGTTCAGATTTTTCCTGTGACTCTTGCACAGCTTGCTCAACCTCGTCTTTTAATTCTTCTGTTTTAGCTTCAACTATTTCCTCTTTTTCTTCATCTGTTATCTCTTCAAGAACAGGTGTATCTTTTACCTCTGTTTCTTCTTCAGGAGTAACTTCTTCTTCTTTTACCTCTTCAATAACAACATCTTTTTTAGGCTGCTCTTCTTTAGGTTCTTCTTTAGGTTCTTCCTTAATAGTTAAATCTACTTTAGCTATTTCACTTTCTTCAACCTTTTCAACCGGTTTAGATAAATCTACTTTAATCGGTTCGTTAGGTTTGTTAGCAAATCTTTTTGCTTTTGGCTTTATTTTCATATCACCACCTTCAGTGATTGCAGCTTCTTCTTTTTTTGGAGCTGCCTCTACTGGTTTTACGGATTGAACTTCTTCAACCACTTCTTCTTTTTTTGACATAATATAATATTATAAAATTAAACAATTACCTAGGATCGAAGCCACTCATATCAATGCCTCCACCTAGTATATCATTACCTGAAGACTCGAACTTTTTAGCATCATCTTGTGATTTTCTTCGCTCTTCTCCCTGTAACTTCACTCTTTGATCTTTACGATCTTCTTTTATATTTTCTTTTTGCTCTACAAGTTGATCTTGTTTTTGTTGTAGTTTTTGATTTAATTCAAACTCATAAGCCATTAATTCTTTTTTAAGCTGTGTTTCTTGTATTAAGTTTTGGGCAGCTATTTTAGCCTTAACTTGTTCTAGCTGAGTTTGCATTTGAATTATAGCTTGTTGTTTTTGAACTTCAGCTTGAGAAGCCATTTGCTGTGCTTCACCATTGGCTTTAGCTTGAGCTTCTATATTTCTTTGTTGTAGTTCTTGATCTCTTTCTTGTTTCTTTTTTCTACGTATTTTTAATAACTGATTAGCTAACTTAATGTTTTTAATCATTCTAAGATCAATAGCATCTTCTAACTCTATACTTTGTTGAGTTAATGCCATTTGTATATTGTTTTCTAATAGTTGTTTTTCTTCTTCATCAGGCTCTAGTTCTAAAAATATACCAAAGTCATACAAGTGTAAATTGGACATTTCTTCTAACGTAGCAACATTGTGTGCACCTATTGACTGTATGAAAGCATCTTTTGTTGGTGAGTACTCTATAATATCAGATACTCTTAAAGATAAAGCTTCACAAACTTCAGCTGTTAAATATAAACCAGCTTTTAGTATATGCCTAGTAGCTGTATTACTATTAGCAGCAGCTATTTTTTGTATACCAACTAAAGCTTTCGCGTCTGGTGTGCTAGCATCCCTTGCCTCATTTAATCCGGTCACGTCTCTTATCATCTGCAGATAATAATTGTATGTCTGTATTAAACTTTGTAGCTTGCCACCGCCATTACCACTCTGTATTTCTTGAATAGGCACCTTTCCTGGGTTTGGATCTCCATCCATAGTTAAGGATCTACCGATTATACTACCAGTTTGGAAAAACATGTTTAATGCTTCTTGCGGGTTGTAGTTCGTGCCGTTACCAAGGTCTATCTCTGCAAGGCCATCAGCATCCATAAATATGCCGTCCGGTACCATTCGCGAAAGAACTTGTTGGAGTTTAAGGTGTGTTATTTGAATCATATCAGCAAACGAAGTACATCTACTCACTAGCGATTCAATTTTACCTTTATACATTCTTGGAGCAACTATATTATAGTTCATTTTAACTTTAGTAAAGTCACTCTTAGGTCTCATCATGTTTTTAGCTAACTCCCATTTAAGTAATTTATCACTACCTAATATAAGAGCTCCTTCATATAAAACCTCTATTTGTCTTTCTAACTTACCAAATCTTTGTTCTAAAGCAGCATCAACTACAGGGTTAAATGATTCATCTTTAACAATAACTTTTGTAGCTCCAGATGCTGTGTCTTTTACTTTATAAACTTCTTTTGAATAAGTTTTATAATTAAAGTACAATATTTGTACTTGATTTTTATCTATTTCATCATGATCATGATGTGAGTTGTAATAACCTGCTTTTCTAAAACTTTGGCCAGCTATTTCCTCTAACTCTTGTTGATCTAGATCAGGAAACTGTTTTACTAATTCATTTATAGGTATAACTTTTACCTCACCTACATAATATATATCGTCAAAATAAGGGTCTTGAGTAAAAGACCAAACTAAATTAGCAGGATCTACATAATCTATAGTAACACCTTGTGATGTATTAAAACCAGTTTTAACAGCTCCAATACCTAGAACAGTTAAATCATAGTAAAATCTTTTTCTTATTAACTCATACTTATTACCATCAAGTAATACGTTTAAAGCTTGCTCTTCAGCAATTTCTACAGCTTGCTTATATGTAAGCTGCATGTGTAATTCTAATTCTTCTTTGTTTTCTGGTACTAATTCTTCAGGGTTTTGTAATATACCTTCACCATAAAAAGCTTTAACTTCTTCGTTTAATTTTAAATTATTCATGTCTATTAAAAGACTTTCCATGTATTTAGTACGTTTATCAACGCCGTAAGGA
>Ga0196891_1000108_pt1 | contig 19986 bp, 38 predicted proteins | sample VirMetDEL_Nov_24_FD_169096 | JGI IMG/M metagenome (GOLD analysis project Ga0196891, IMG submission 169096) | Aqueous microbial communities from the Delaware River and Bay under freshwater to marine salinity gradient to study organic matter... | ecosystem: Environmental > Aquatic > Marine >... | reverse complement strand
CAGCTCATAGATAAGTTTTCAACTATGATGTTTTAATATTTTGTCTTATGTGATTTATTTTATAAAAATATCTTGAGGATAAGTTAATTAACTAAACTTTTTGACTAGTATGTCAACACTTTGTGCAATAACTTTATTTGATAGTTTATCTAATACTCTATCATACATTCGCTTAACACTAGTTCTATGGATACCAAAATACTTTCCAATGCTTGTCCATTTGTTTCTGTTAGCTCTCATCCAGGAGATCTTACGCATCAACACTGGATCTTCATCTATATCTGTATCAATCATCAATAGCAGATCTATTGCTGTATCATAATTTTGCATTTGTTTTGGAGTGCCTCTTAATTTTAATTTAGGCTCTGCATGATAACCCCAGTCTTTTTTGTCATAATAAGTCTCAAGCATTTGATACATACTTGGACATCTTTTGTTATTTGGTTTTCTTATAAACCTTTCTGCAACAGCAGCATCTGCAAGAATATTAATTATGTTAGTTCTTACAAAAAGATACTGTTTAATTTCATGGTCTATTTTTGATGACATTTTTTAATACCCATGGATACATTAATTGACTTGGTTTAATTTTTTTTAGTTCTTCTGTTGGCAAATCTTCTAGCTTGTCCAGGAGCTCATACTGGTCCAATGTTGGATAAATGTATTCTCTAACTATATTTTGTTGTGCTTCCTGGATCTGTTTAAAATGACCATTTAAAGTTCTAAATCCTTGATTTGAATATTTTTTAAAACCTAAACTTTCTATAAATTTTTTATGACTTGGCATATCAAAAGAAATAAACTTCTCTTGTTTCATACTAATTAATGGCAAATCGTTGACCTTTATTTGACTTAATTTAATTAGCAGCTCTTCAACTTCTTTTTTAGTTAATTGGAATAAGCCAGCTATATCTACAATTCTTATATAAGCAGATCTTTTTTGAACATTATAGTTTGAACAACAATAGTGATAAATTCTAAATTCTTTATCAGTCAATGCTGCATTAATAATATTAGGATCTGTTAGATAAAACTTTGACATAGTTATTCCTCCTTACAAAATTTTTATTGTGTTCGTTATCTTCAGTAATTCTTTTAAGTAAATATTCTTTTGATTGGCAAACCTTGCTATGTTCCTGGACCTTAAATTCTAAATACTGAAGCCATTCATCTAAAGTTATGTGAGCTAGATCTTTCTTTGTTGGTGCTATTCTTCGAACAGAGAGGCTCTCTAATAGACCATTATCTGTTCTGCCTTCTGTTGTGTAATACAATTCAAAAAAAGGTATTTGTAGAGCTGTTGCAATTTCCAGGTAAATTCTCTTTGTATAAAAAGGCTTCGTTTTATACTGGTCATTGGCATTGAAGATTAAATCCGCTAAAAATAAGGCTTTTCCACATGCTGGACATTGGCTAATTTTATCAATATCTGAATAAGCTATGCCGTTATGCTGATTTCTATGCCATATTGAGTAAGGTGTCTTTAAAACTCCTGGATATTGCTCATTTCTAGCCATAAAACCTCAATAATTTACCCAGATAAGTTGTCAACTAAATTTATGCGATTTGGATAAACTCCTTTACTTTTTTAGGTTGTGTAATTATATAAGATAATAATATGAATAATTTACAATCTAGTAAAATTAGAGTTATTGACTGGTTTTTACCGAAAAACTTTCGATATTTTAATTGCACACTATGTTTATATTATAACGATAGCGGAAGAAAGAAGGAGAAGTGAACAATACCAAGAAACAAATTTTTGAGAGAAGAGCCAATAATATTGTAAATAATTACAATTTAAAGAAACAAATTTTTGAGAGAAGAGCCAATAATGTTGTAAATAATTCTAGAGAAAACTTTCAAGAAATTGGTGTTGATTTAGATTTACAAAAATCTTTTGAATTAGCAACTAACTTTGCAAGAACTCAATTAACTTTTATAAACTCATTTAAACAATTTCCGTTGATGAAATATTTTATTCAAGATCCGTTTAGATGGAATATTTTAAACTACATTATTTATTTCTCTTCAAAAAAAGAGCCAATTTATTTAGAAAGATTAAAAAAGTATATTCGAAAATCAGATCGTCATGTTGAAAAAATATTAAAAGATTGTTTAGCAAATGGCAGTTTTGTTGTTTTAGACCCACACAATACAGTTTTACTAAATAGAAAAATTGTTAGCATAAGACCATCAGAAAGGTTAATCAAAGAATTTTATGGTCATAACATTTTAATATACAAAAAATTTATGAAAATAATTGAAAGATTTAATTTTAAATGCAAAAAGTAGAAGAAAAAAAAATTGGAGATTGGACTTCTGTTTCAGAGTTACAAGATTACGCAATCGTAAGAACTGCACCTAGAGGATTATTAGGAACTCCAATGGCAGATGTTTTATTTATTTATAAAGCAAGACCTGGACAAGCAGCAAAAGATAATAGAAAACAACTTCATTTATATGGAGAAGAAGATGCTGTTTTTAAAAGAGCAGTAGAAATTATTGATAGAAAAAAGAATGAAGCCAAAAGAGCTAAAATGCACAATGAGTTTGTTGAAAAATTTAGAAATTCAAAATTTTTAAATCTTAATAATATTGCAACACCACCAGGAACATTACTTGGAAGAGCAATTCAAAATACTGGTTTGACTGCTAGAAGCTTTGCTGAACAAACTGGAATTAAAGCACCATCTTTATATCATCATGTGAGTGGTGGTAGAGAAATATCAAGAGAGCTAGCAATAGAGTATGCTGAAAAATTACAATGCGATCCAGTTGATTTAATGTTTGAAAAAAAATCAATTCCAATTTGGAGCAAGTGTGATTTATTAAAAAGCACAGAACTTGAAGAAGATTATGCACCAGGCAGATTGTTTAGTTATAAAGCTAATGAAAAAGATTTAGAAGTTGTAGTTGTTCCAAGAGATATTTACAGAAATGATATTAAAGCAATTAAAGTTGTTGCAAGAGGATCTATGTATCATAACAAAGTTGCTTTTTATTACAGAGCAGAAAACAAAGAACAAAATTATCTAAATCAATTATGTGTAGTTGGTGTTGAGATACCAGTTGGTCCACCAGAATTTTCTAACGATACAGAAACACATTATTATTTTGGAACTTATGAAGAGATAAGAGGTAAGAGTAATTTAATTAACCCAGATCCTTATGTTGATAATCAAAATAAATTTATCTTAAAAGATTTTAAACCTACATTTATCGCACCAGTAATTGTTTTATTAAATCCAGAAGCTGTTGTTGATAGAACACATTTAAAACGTGCACTACCAGATGAAAAATTAATTAGAAGAGAAGAACAGTTATCAATGGAAATTGAAAAATTAAAAAAAGAATTAGCAGTAGAACAAGAATATAAAAAAGAAGCTATGAAGTATGCTGAACATCATGCAAAAGTTTCTAAAGAACAACAACAAAAAGTTGCTATCATTGCAAAAGAACAAGAAGAACAAATGCAAAAAATGATGGATGAAATTAATAAAGTAACTCAAAAAATTAATGAGCAAGTTAAAGATGAGTATGAAAGCAGCATGTTAAATAGATTATTTAAAAAAGAAAAACATTTAGATTTAAAAACTAGAAGATTGAAATCAATAACTGGTGGTAAAAAATAATGTTTGATGATTTTAAAAATGTAAAAAAAGCATTTGCAACACCAAAAGAAATTGCAGAATATTTTGACATTCCAGAAAGTTCACAAAAAAAATGGAGAAATTCTAATACAAACAATATTCCATATTGGAGAGTTGGAGATACAATTAAGTATCCTAGAGCATTAATTGCTTTATGGTTTGAAAAACAAATTAGGAACAAATCTCCTATAAAAGAAGTAATCGATCAAACTGATACTAATCGTAAGCAGTCGTTAAAGTAGTAATCTAAAGTTTATCCAAAACGCATAAATAGTTTTACATATTATTATGAGGTCTTATATGTCCTTACATGATTATAAAATCAACAGAACAAAAAAATACTGATCCTTTAGAGGCAGCTTTACAAAACACTCTTCCTCTCTTCGCACAAAAAACAAACATCAATCATTTTTCACCAACACAATTTGTAATTCCAGATGCAGCTTGGTTATTCAAGTATGTATTTATGGACCAAAAGATGAGAAGAGAATTACTTCCATCTAATGCAGCTATGGAAGCTGGTAAAATAGTTGGAGAAGTTCTTCAAAGAATTTATGCAGATACAATTTATAAATTACATCCAGTAAAGAAAAAAGTTGCACCTACTACAAATGAAAAAATTACAAAAGATGCAGCACTCCAGGAGGAGATAGAAAAATTAAAAGAGTATATTCCTAATGATGAAAAGGATAGCGATAAAAAACAAAAATATTTAGAAGAAATTCCAGAAGTAATTAATCATGCTTTATCTGGATTAAAAGAACTAGCGGTAGCAAGTCCTGTAACTTGCGAAAGACAAATATCAATTGATCGACTGGAAGGATTTTCGGCTCCATTGTTACCTACAGTAGGTCGTATTGATTTTGACTATGGTATGAGTAACAATAATCATGAGTTCGGTACACCTCTCCCAGAGACTAATCCGACATCGCAAGATGCCTTTCCTCATAAGATTATTGAACTAAAAACTAAATGGTCTCGTCTTGGCAAAATAAAAAAGGATGGAAACAGATCTTTTCTTGTTTCAGCTGTTCCAGCTACCGCTAGCTTTAATCACTGTGTCCAGGTCGCAACTTATGCGGCACATTTTAATTTTAAAGTTCCAGTTTATTTACTCTACGCAACAAAAGATGGTTATGTAATTTTTGATAGCACTAACTGTCCACATCTTACAGTGGATGGAATGAAAAAGAATTTACAAATAATGTTTAATACCTTCAGAAGAAGAGAAAAAATTTTAGCAATGTTTGAACATTTAACTAGAGAAGAAATTATAGAAGAAGCAGCTGGAATGATGGACATGAACCTTGACCATCCATTTGCATGGAATGGAATGCCAACAGAATTACTAAAAGAAGCTAAACTATTATGGAAGCTATCATGAATTTAGAAGATTTTTATATCCAAAGAAAATTGGACCATCGTAAAAAAAAAATTAAGAGAAGAATTTTATCAGCTCTTTTAATTTTAACTATAGGAGGAATAACTATATGGCTGATATAAAAGATAAGCTAGTCCTGGCTGTTAATGAATTTAAAAAATCATTGGATGGACAAACAATACCTATTCATGGAAAAAATTATGCTACTGTTGCATTAAGAGTAGGTGTTGCAAGAAGAGTTCTTGGAACTGCATTAGACATCGTAACTAAAATCGTAAGCATTGATGCAAATACTGTAGTAATGCAAGCAGATGTTTATGTTGATGGTCAACATGTATCTACAGGCCATGCTGAAGAAAAAAGAACAGCATCAAGAATAAATCAAACTTCTGCTTTAGAAAATTGCGAAACCTCTGCTACTGGTAGAGCTCTTGCATTTCTTGGCTTTATTTCAGATGGAATTGCATCTGCTGAAGAAGTTTCAGCTGCAATAGTGCAGCAAGACAAAAAGATCCAACAAGCTTTAAAAGATTTAGAAGCTGTGTCTCACAAAGGATCTTACAACGAATGGTTATCTAAAAATAAATCAATGTTAGGAGAATTGAAAATTAAAAATCCAATTGCCTACACTACGTTTATGGAAGATTTTAAATCACTCAAAACTAATCTGCAAACCAAAGGAGTAATATAATGTCAGATCAAGTTAATACAGAAGCTAAAAAAGACAGACCAGATTTAGGAGCTGCTTTTATAGTAACAAATAAAAAATCTCCTCAATCATACGATATGTCAGGAACTATTGTTGTTGATGGAGTTAAACATCGTTTCGGTGCTTACAAACAAAAAGCTAGCGGCAAAGGCAAAATGGCAGAAGGTACAGAATTTTATACTTTCTACAGAGTTGAACTTGCTGATGAAGCTAATGGTGCTGGAGCTGCTGATACAAGCTTCAACCCAAGTGAGTTGGAGGCATAGTGGACCCAGATAAATTCAAAAGTGTTGCCATCAATATAAAGACTTATCAGTTGCTTGAGGAATTATCTCAAAAGAGATTTGAGTTACCAATAAGTATGTCAAAGACTGTTGAGTTCTATGTTCAAAAAGGTCATGAGGATTTTAAAGGTAAGGATGCCAAGAAAAAATCTTAATAACCGCCTAAAGGAGTTGGAAGACTCCAGACAAGATCAATATGGATCATTCGCAGAGAATATGAATAAGATTGCTGCTGCTTGGTCCATAATCTTGGATAAAAATTTAGTTTTAAAAATAGAAGGCTGGCAAGTTCCATTACTTTATGCTGCTGCCAAATTAATTAGAGCCACTCACAAATTTAAAGAGGATAGTTATGATGATGCACTAGCATACATCGTTCAAGCACATGACATGCACAAAACAAAGTCGGAAGAAATTGATACCGATGAGTTACTTGGAGTGGAAGTTAAACCAAGAACTAAATGGTAGATCCACTTTTGAAAAAGATGATGAATTTTATAAAGAGTATCAACAGTATTTAAAAGATGAGTACAGAAAAAAACCAGAACCAGGAAATTAAAGTAGAAACAAACATCATAAATTTTCCTAATCAAAAAGAGAATGCAGATTTAAGTAAGCAAAGACAAGAGCATGGATTAATTATTCAATCCATTGCACAAAAAATGGATAAACCAAATTTCGATCAATGTACTTTAACTTATGTTGAGGTGTTGTTCCTATCTAATCATGGAGAAACAATAGAGTTTCCCAAACACATATCGTCAAGAATTATTTCAGTTCTTGCTACGCAAATTAACAAACACTCATGTATGGAGGATTTAATATGAGCAGAAAAAAAAGAGAAAGTTATATTTCCTACGATAAGGAAACCTTTCTTAATGAAAAAACTGGTCCAGTTCAAAGACTGGATAACACAGCTTGGTATTTAAAAAAGAAAATGACTAACAACAAAGAAGTTGGATATTTTTTAAATATGCACACTAAATTTCAACAAATGCCAGATACTTGCTTTGCAGCAACAGCTGAAAGAACACCAGAGCTAAATGTACCAGCAATAAAAACACAAATAGCTAAATTTATGGAGGAAAATAAATGAAAGTAATTAGAGATCAAAAATTTATTACTTTCTGTGAAATGCTTGGATCTAATATGAGGTTCTGTAGGTTAAAGTTTGGACAGCCGCAAAAAGTATTAGCAGCTCACATAGGTGTAAGTCATCAAAATGTACAAAAGTATGAAGCTGGAGACATCATTCCATCTGCATATAGATTAAAACAAATCGCTGATTTTTATAAAGTTAAAACAGATGATTTAGTGGACCCATCTTTCATTCACAGATCTACAGTTACGAATGAAGTTTTAGATGCAGCTCCTAAAGTAGAGGTAATTAATGGGAATAGTTGAAAGTGATAAAATAGAAATAGAAGTCCAGGAACAAACCCAAGATGCTGGATGTAAGTATATGGTTGTAGTTAGTTTTGAAGGACCAAATCAAAGCAAAGAAATTGCTAAAATTTTATTAACTAATAGCAAACCACACATAAAACAAACCATTGATAATGGAAATATGATTAATGAGCAAAATAATTAAAACAACAACTGGTGAAGCGGCTTTTGTTCTGGAAGAAACTTTTGAGTCTGAAGAAAAAGCAACTGAAGGTACAGAGCCACTTAACCAGGAGGTCAAAGAGATGGAAGTAAAAATAGAAAATACAAAGTGGAGGAAAAATGGCTAATGTTCCAATAGATTTAGATTATGACAGTAAAGTACAAAGACTAAAAAGAAGATACCAAGGATTGAGTAGAGTAGCAGCTGCTATTAATGACTTATATATTTATGGTGTTTATCCATCTAATTTTCCTAATTTAACTGTAGTCCTGGAGCAAGCTAAAGACCATTGCAAAGAAATAATTAAAGAAACTAAAAATGAAATAGCATTTATTGAAAATCCTAATGGCTTGTATGACCTTGTTATGGATGAGGTGTTAGATGATGCTGATAGAGAAACTGCAAAAAAGAATGACAAAAATTAAGCTACAAGAAAAAGTTATCCTGGACAAGGAGCATCAAAATATAATTGCTGCATTAAATAAAAAGATAGAACATCTTGAAAAAGAAAATAAAGAGATGGCTAATATAGAGAAGCAGCACAAATATATGAATGGAGAGCTGCACAAAGAGATTACTAAATTGAATAAAAAGATTGAAGAATTAAAAAAAGAAAACACTATCTTTAAAGAGCATTTACAAGCAGAGATGCTAAAACCTAAAAAATCTTAAAAAAAAGTCTTACACAGAGCTACGGAGACTGCGATCTTGCAGCCTCCATAACCTTACATACCTAATTTTTTTTTGAAATTACTTGAGAAAGTAAATCGGAATGAGTTGCAGCTTCTTTAGCATCTGCTAATTCATTCCTAGTTTCATCGGTCATTCTTAAAAGTTTGTTACCATATATCTCTGCGGTAGTTGCAAACTTTGTATGACCAACAATAGTTTTAACTTGGTTTTGAGATAGTATGTCATGCTTATTCATAGCATCAATTAAATGACTAGCTAATCTATGTCTAAACATTTTAGTTGGTTGACCTTTTAATGGAGATGAATTGATAATAACATGACCATCTCTTTTACAAGTGATGTCAGCTAATCCAATCGTTGCATAGACTTTCCATACATTGGCATTGATGTATTTATAACAAAGTGGTCCATTACCTTTTATACCAGGAAACAACCAGATTGAATGTCTATGATGTTCATTTAGATAAGCCATCCATTGACTTAAAAAATCAAAAGCAGCTTTACCAAATTCAATAGATCTTCTGCTTCCAGTATTTTTAGTCTGATTTAGATAGCCACCTTCAGATGAAATCCAAACACCTTTAACATTTAATCTTAAATTTTTAAGATCAACATTAGCTCTTTTTAATCCAGTCAATTCAGATGCTCTTAAACCGAATAAAAACAGCATACAAATGATGGCAAACTGATTAGTTGCATCAACACTCTTACCAAAGTTTTTCTTCAGTAGAGTTAGCATCTCAACTATCTTATCATCATCTAATATGATTATATCTTTGCCGTACTTCTTCTCATGATCTTTTGGTTTTGTATAACCAAACTGATCTAGCTTAAAAGTAGTCATACTCATATTAGGATTTAGACCATCTGCATTAGCTTCTCTTAAAAAATACTTAATATCTTTTACAAGATTAACTAATGTTTGATATGGTTCTCCAGCATCCGAAGCTTTCATTAATAATGATTTCATGTGCTTGTTTCCAAAGTCTGAAAGCAAGACATTTTCGTCATTTTTAACATCTTTATCAATACGATTTTGTCCAGCAAGATATTTCAATATTCTTAATCTGTACGTTATGTCGTATCTATTGGCGGATGTTTGTCTTATACCTTGACTTGCCTGGTGCTCATTCTTTTTGGCATTGGCAAAGTCTCTAAAGGCATCAATAAACTTAATGCCATTTACTTTAACTTGATTAATTTTGTTTTCTTTGAATGCGGCTTTAGCCTCAAGTTCCTTAACTAAATTATTCGCATCTGTTTTATTGGCAAATGGTTTTAAAGATACAGTTACTCTGTCTGATCTTCTGATAACAATCCACTTACCTCTTTTTGGTGTTACTCTGTATATACTCATATATACTTTTTCTAATTTGTTCAGATAACTTTTCAAGGTCAACTACTCTAAATATAACTAGCTGTAAGTGTCTGCACCGCTTTGCACCGATAATTATGGTGCAAGATGGTGCAAGAATTTTCAGAAAATCATATTCGGATGAGAAAATCTTGGATAATAAGAACAATTAGATACTCCTTTCATGTTAGTTTGCATAACAACTAGGAGTTTGGCTCCTCGGGCAGGACTCGAACCTGCGACCAATTGATTAACAGTCAAAGTTACTATTAATCAAGTTACCAAGAATTGTTTAAGACTAGCAATAATAATTTAACATCATTTACTTATGTCAAAAACTTTCGGTGCAGAAATGGTGCAAGATTTATTTTCTTAAAACCAAATCAAAACTCCTAATTAAGTTATCTATAACATGAAATGAGAAAATCTTATATAGCAAATTCACCGCTATTTTAGATTCTTTTTAGAGGTGTATTATCTTTTCTTCTTCTTAAAAGCTGATTTCTTTTTGTGAGAATAAGCTTTTGTCTTTTTCTTTTTTTTGTACATTTTTTTTCTTCTTGTAATAATCTGTCATACAGTCTTTCTCTGGCTCTTTGCCTGGAGTATGTATTCGACAGAAATTTAGATAATCTGGATATGATGAAACGAATGTTTCTGTTTGAGATCCACAATAGGCACATTTAACTTGTACCTGGATTTTAGGTTTTCTTTTTCGCATTAATTAATCAGCACTTGATATTGAAATTATTTTGCCATCTTTGACTACAGCTTTAACTTTGCTGCATCTAAATTCAGCATTGTTTGTAGATCTTTGAGCTATCCTTTTTCTCTCCAAACATTCTCCAACACTTTTCATTAATAAGTGTTCTTTCAAAACTGGTGGATCTCCTAAAAAGAGTAGGAGGCTAATTACTATTTCCATTTAATTTCCTTGTAAGGTTAAGTAGATATTCAATCTTCTCTTCAGCTTTATTCAGATCCTCTTCTAAATTTTTAATCATCACTTGAGAGTGAATATTCTCATCAAGTAGTTCTTGGTGTTTTTCTAGTATCTTTGCATTGTGCTCTATCAGCATAAAGATCTCTAAATTCTTTGGAGTTTGTTCAGCTTTCTTTAAGAGATCAGCACTGAATAAAGTATCGGATGTCTCTAATTTATTAAGTCTTTCAATAACACCAAAGTATGCCCAAACACCAACAGCAACTGCTGATACTATTGCCAACATATTTCTGATTGGCATAGAGATTGATGTATTTTCTGAAACTTTCATCTGCCTTGACCTTTATATCTAGTAGTCTTTTGTTGTCGTTTTTCTGATTTGTTTAAATTTTTTTTGTGTCTGCCAGGACCAAGTTTTGGAGGTTTTTCTCTTGGTACAAAATGGACAAACTTTATCCTAGCCATTACTTCTTCTTTTTAAGAAACTTGGTAATTCCAGAAGATCCAAAAGATCCACCAACAATAGTTAAAATGATTATCCAGAAATAGTCTGAAGCTAACTCCAGGATTTCCCAGCCTCTTAACATAGCCTCTTGCAAGTATGGTACAAAGTGAGCTACAAAAATTAAACTAAATACAATAACTAACCACTCATCCTTTAAACTGTTATCGCTGCTTTTAAGAGATTGTATATCTACTGAATTAGCATGATCTAATTCTTTCTGTTTTAAGATAGCATCTTTTTTTAATTTATGAGTAACAGCTCCAATAGTCTTTTCAGCTATAAGTTTTGTTAGTGGATTTTTTAGTAAAGCAAACCACATATTAATATTTCCATGCGTTAGGTCTCATTTCAAAACCATGTTCTGCGTTTAATAAATCTATATGTAAAAAAGTTTTAGCAACTCCTAATCCAGTTACTTTAGTTGCAAAGTAATCAATCAGTTGTTTTCTATGTTGAGAGTTTGAGACATGAATATCAACGGCAAAACCAGTAGTGTGAGGTCCAGAAGGACCAGTTGATGATACACTGCTGTTATGATCTGGACATCTATAAGCTGATGTTATTGTTAATGGACCTAAATCATTCCTAGCTTTTTGTAACAGATCCATAATATCAGAAGATATTTCTAGTCTGTTGCAACAGCTGCACCTAAATTCATCTGGTGTAAAGTTACACCAATCCTCTTGCCAGTCTCCTGGCTCTCTTATCATTGTCATTTTTTTCCTATTTTATATTGAGATAGCCTATGCAAGCAGCAGCTATAGATCCAAAAAATACCAGGACAGCTACAATGCCTTTACCTTTAGAAACACTATCAGATAATGTATCTACTTTTTTTTCTAATCTTCCTATTGATGTTATTAAATTATTCATTCTCTCTGCACAGATTTTCTCATGTGAGCTTAATCTTATTCCGACACTTTGTTGAGCAAGTGATGTAGCAGATTTCTTTTTAGTCATAGCAATTAAATATTAAAAGCATCCTTAACTTCATCAAGTGTTAAACCTAAATTTTGAAGTTTAGTTTTAGCAGATGCTATTCTAGCTTTCTTGGCATCTTCTGCATCTTTTGCAGTTTGTGCGTCTATTACAGCTTGTGCTTCTTCAGCATCTCTAGCTGCTTCTTCTTCAGCAGTAAATGGAACTATATTTCCATTAATATTATGATGTCTTGCCATAATTTATTCCTTGTTAGTTGTTGTTGTTAATTGTTAAGCAATACCATAAAGGCAAATATCTCCAGAATCTATATTACCTGATGAAAAAGAAAATTGTATCGCATCTACTGCACTTGTAGTATTTGCATATCCAGCAACATAATTACTATATGCGTAAGGTTCACTATATTTAAAATTGTTATTTGTTTGGCAAATAAAATGTTTAGCAAATGTTGTAGATGATGGATTAAACAAATGAAAATAACCTGATACACCTTGGTCGCTGTCATTACCAGCTTCTTTACTTATTTTTTGAATACCTGTTCCATTTGCTAAATCTATTCCTGTTTCATAACCTATTTCTGCACCACTTCCTGATTCCCCATGTTGTGTCCTGAAATAAGTTGTTGTTTTTGAAACATTATAATTAGAACCACTATCAGCACTTAAATTAAATGCAAAATTAGGATTTTCACTAGCTGGGTGCATATTATTAAAAGTAAATACATATTCCTTGTAAGTATTATCCAAGACAACTGAACTTGAACCATCAACAAAAGATAAAGTAGCAGATGAACTAGCTGTTAGCTTTTTAATAAATGTCATACTACCTAATCCTGTAATACTACCAAAAGCAGTTGCGTTCTTTACTCCATTATTATTCAGTTTAATAATTGACATTAGCTATCCTTAATTCCATAGAGTTTGATTTTTCCAGAATCAATATTGCCTGATGACATAGAAAACTGAACTGCATCAATAGCAGCAGTTACATTGCAATAACCAGCAGCATAATACTGTTCTTGGTAATCACCACCATAGTGAACTGTTCTAACTAAAAAATGTTTTACGAATGTAGTAGAACTTGGTGCAAAAAGCCAAAGCTCTCCACAACCAGATTGATCGTTATCATTTCCTATATTAGATGTAATTTTCTGTACTGCTGTGCTTTGTGCTAAATCAGAACTGTGTTTATATCCTAATGCTGCTTCATCTCCTTCTGTATGATATGCTTCAAAAACAGTTGAAGTTTTTGTAGCATCATAACTGCTACCACCATCTCTAAAATTAACTTGAAAATCTGTATTATCACCAGATGGATGAATATTAATAAACTTAAACACATAAATAGGATATGTGCTATCCAAGACTACATCTGAACTTCCATCTACAAATGACAATGTAGAACTAGAACTAGCAGTTAAAGTTTTAATGGGTACTAAAGCACCACTTGGTATTGAAGCCGCAGAGGTTACAGCACTTATGCTATTGTTGTTGTATTTAACTAAAGACACTATGAAACTCCATATAATTTTATTACTCCACTATCTATGTTGCCACTTTCCATAACAAATTGTACTCCATCAATAGCAGCAGTAACATTTGCATATCCAGCAACAAATGTTTGCATAGTTCTATTTCCAGAATAATATATATTAGTTGTACTTATAAAATGTTTTACAAAAGTTGTTGATGATGGAGAATATAAAAACATTTCTCCACTACAACTTTCATCATTACCATTTCCTACACCTAATGATAAAGGAGCATTTCCTGTACTTTGTACAACATCATCTCCAGTGCTATAAGTAAATTGTGTTAATGAATCATCTTCAGCATGAGCAGCAAAAAAAGCACTTGTAGTTTTTGTAGCATCATAATTTGTTCCACCATCTCTAAAATTTACCATAAATTTTGCACTATCAGTAGCTGGGTGTATGTCATAAAACTTAAACACATACTCATCATAGGTGCTATCAATACCAGATGTAAAAGATATTGTAGATGAACTTGATGCAGTTTGCTCTTGGATTAAAGTCATTCCACCACCACTTATAGAAGCTGGTAAAGATGTTATTGCTGATAAGGAGTTGTTGTTAGCAAAGTTAAGAGCCATGTTATGCTCCTATCAATGCTTTTATTTCATCATCATCTAAACCTAAATCTTTTAGCTTTTGTTTACCTGATGCTTTTTTGTTGGCTTGGTTTGTTTGTGCTTGTTCTAGTTCTTGTTTTTGAACTAAAGCATTAGCTGTATCAGTTTCTTTTTGTGAAATTTCTTCAGCAGTTAAATCTAATTCTTCTATACCAGTTGGTCTTATAATTATTTTTTTCATTATGCTTTTACTCCATATAAATAAACGTTACCTGATGTTATATTTCCTGCTGAATTTAAAATTGTAAATCCACTTAAAGCAGTTGTGTTAGCATCATAATAACCACCACCAGATGACGTTACCCAATATCCAGTTGCTGAACTATAATGACAAGAACTTTTATAATGATAATGTTTATATAAAGATGTGCTTAATGGATTAAAAATTGTTAATTCTGCATTCAAACACAAACCACTTGCATTTGATACAGCATAACCTTGTTGTAATATAAATTTGCTATCACCTTCAGCATGAGAAGTTCCGTCACTTGCTCCTGTTCCAAGATTAATAGCACCATGTTGTCCAACATTATTATAATCTGAAGTAGTTACATCTGAATCTGATATTCTATATCTCATTTCAATACCATTATTATTTGTTGATGGAATTAAATCAGTTAAAATTATTTTATAATGAGAATAAGTTGAACTAAAATAACCATCAAAAGACAAACTGTTTGAACTAAAAGAACCTGACGCTAATTTTACAAAATCTGGAGAAGTAACTGCCGCAAAAGTATTATCTCCTCTTAAAAAAGTAGAAGATGATTTAGTTCCAGTAGCTGTTAGTTTGGCAAGTGAAACTGTATTGTCAGATGGTACACCAAGATCAAGAACTGATCCTAGTATATGAATAAAATCTATTACATCTCCTGTTACTAGATTAGACGCAAAAGTAATTGTTGAACCTGATACTGTGAATGAAGAATTTGGTTGCTGTAATACACCATTCAAAGATACCAACATATGATTAGCACTTTCTGGAGATACATTAACTGATGATACTTGCATAGTGTAAGCCGCTTGACCATTGACTACTGATATTGCATCACATACTTGAAAGTTTCCTATTTGTGGTTCTCTACCTATATATGCCATATTATAATCCTAAAGTTTTAATTTCTGCATCATCTAAACCAAGTGCTTTTAGTTTAGTTTTTGCAGATGCTTTTTTTGCTATTGTATTTGTTTTTTCTGTTTCTAAATCTGCAATTTGTTGTTTAACTTCATCTGTTACATCAAATGTTCCATCTGCTTTTTTAATCATTTCAGCACAAACATTATCTGATACTTCTTCCCAACCATCTACTGGTTGATAAGATATTTGTTCAACAATATTATTTTTAATTAATGCGTATTTCATTTTAAGCTACCTTCCATATTTGTACATCAGCATAAACAGCTACCTCTCCAGCAGAAGCAGTTGAAGCAATACCAAATCCGTCTGTCGATCTAGTAGTTGTAACATAATGTTGAAATTCAAAAACTTTTTGTCCAGAAATTGTAAATCTTCCTATGCAAAATGCTTTATCATCATCTATATCTTGACCACTACTTGTATGAGTATTAAGACCAACGATTGCTGTTGATGAATCAGTTACATTTCTTAATCTTGTTTTGTGTCCATTACATCTATTAGCTGGTGCTAAACCAAACATATAATAAGTTCCAGCTGGTAAAGTTATTTGATCTGAACTTAAACTTGCACCTGATATTTCATTTGTTTTAACTGTATTTAAAGTTCTTTTAGTAAATTGTCCACCAGTTGCAGTACCAGCATTTGTACTAGCTGTTTTTTCATCTCTAACATGAAGTAATTGGCTTTCAAAAACACCAGCACCACCTACAAGACTTGCATCTATTCTTTTAAGAGTACCAGCATCACTAATTAAAAATTCATCTGTATCTGCTGGAGCAACTGCTAAAGCTGTTTGACCAGTAATAACTGTTGAATCAAGATCACTTGCAACAACTGGTTTGTTAGCTGGTTTAGAACCTATATAAGACAATTAAAACTCCTATGTAATTTCCATTATTGATAATGTGCCTGAAACTTTGTCAGCTACTGAACAATCAATTTTTAATATATCAGTTGTTTCCATAACTACTTTACCACCTGATAAAAGTTCTAATGAACTACCAGCTGGGATTGTTACATCTTTTACTAAAAAAGCAGTTCCATTAGCTACATTGTTTGCACCATTTCTATTTGCAGTATCACTTACTAATTCTACTTCAACAGTAACTGCTGATGTATGTATATTAGTTAGAACTAAACCTAAAATTACTGTTGTTGTGCTAGATGCTACTGTGTACATTGTGTAAGGTGTTCCAGCTGATGCTGGTTCTGCCGCAAAAGTTACACATTTAAAAGTATTCGCCATTTATTCTCCTTATCCTAAAGCAATCGCAAGTGCTGTTGCTTGTGGGTCTGTTTCAGTTACTGTTCCTGTTACAGACATTGCACTTGTTATTGCATTTGTTGAAATATTTACTTGTAGTAGTTCTATATTATCTGTTCCATCATTCAACTTTAATTTTAAAACTCCTGATGTACCAGAATCTATCCAAAGTGTGCCTTGTGCTACTGTACTTGGTGCAGATGCACCTAATTGTGTTGTGTTAATTGCAGTTAATACATTGTTAATATCTGCTCTTACAGTTGGGAATGATGCGTTTGCTATGTTAAAATCGTGTTGTGCCATAATTTCTTATACTCCTTTTAAAACCCTTTTGCAATAAAATCAAATGTTTTTGATACTGCTGAATTAGAACTATTTTTAAATGTTACATCAAAACCATTAATAGTTTTATTTTCAACAATAAAGTAATCTCCAGTAGCCATATTTTCTGCTGTGATACCTACTGCATAATTAACAGATTTGTATGGGTTTGTAAATGTTACAGTTTTAGTTCCAGCACCTGAACTAATGTTATTATCACTAAATATTCTATCTGGCATATCTATTGTAACAGTTGCTTCTGATACGACAGGAGTAGAAGCTAAATCTCTTGAAATTAAAACAACTCTAAATTTTAAATATCTAGCAGTATAATCGCCGATAACAAATGTTTGAAAAGCTGTGTATGTAGAATTGTCATCTGATGTTGCTATTTCTAAATGTGCATTTGCATTAGCTGGTGTATCTCCATCAAAGTTAGATGAAGAAGAATCAAATAATCCTGTTCTATTATCAAATAAATCATCAGGGTTGTCAGAGGATTGCGATAAACTAGCTGTAATTCTTACTGTATGTTTAGCACCTATATCTATTACATCTGCAAATAGATAATTACCACTTGCATAAAAGTCAGCATTTTGAACACCTGAATCAAAAAATCTTGTGGTTTCATCATCAAAATCTCCAGAAGCACTATCAAATAATTCAGATGAATCTAATCTAATTGTGCTATCAGATACTATTACATTTGATTTAGTTCCAGAAAATGTAGGGTGTTCTGATTGAGTTGCTACTGCGTTAAAGTTTAATACAGATGTTACATTAGAAATAATTGCAGTTGCATTAGAACTAAAGTTACCTAATTTATCTACTGCTTTAATTAGATAAGTTCCTTGTCTAGCTGGTACAGAAATAGATGTTGCTGGTCTTGATATTTTTTCTACTAATGCAACAGAATTTTCCCAAGTTGCACTACCATCAGTTTCTTTACTAAATCTTAAATTATAATATGCTAAATCTAAATCAGGTATTTGTTCCCAACCTAAATGTGCTTCTTGTCCTACAATATTACATGAAAAATCTTCTACATCACTTGGTGGTTCAACAGCACCAATAATAGTTCTAGTTGCTGTTACATAACTTGATGATACTCCTAAAGTATTGACAGCTTTAACTCTTACATTGTAAATCTTTTGGTCAATTACATTCAAGACTCTGTGATTTAATCCTGAACCTTGTGCATAAATAATATAATCTGAATCTGTGCTTAACTTGTATTCTACTTGGTAGTAATCAACAAAGCTATCAGGAGAAGCACCTATCGCTACATCTAAAGCTACAATTACAGTTCCATCATTATATTCAACTAAAGTATCATCTAGTGTTACACTAGCTGGTGGTTGGATAGTAAATGGATTAGGTAAGTTTGTTGATGGTGTAGAACTAACTTGTGCTTTACTTGCCCAAGTATAATGACTAGCCTGATACTCAACAAGAGATAATCCTATCGTATAATCTTCGTTAAAGGTTAAACCCATAACTCTAAATGCTTTTGCAGAAAAACCTAATGAACTATGTGTAATATTTACTATATCTCCTATGGCTAAATCATAAGCATCAAAGCTAACATTAATACCAAGTGTTAATGCTTCTCTACTTCTTCTTAAAATAACTTCTGCCATTTCTTCTGCTTGATATGCAGATGTTAAAGTTTTAAATGTAAATCTACCCTCTAATAAAAAACCACCATCAGCAGTTTTCATAGTTGCGTGTTTATCTGCTGTTGCATATCCACTATCATCTATGGCTGGGTACTGAACTTCATTAACTTGATAATTTCTAGCTGGGTCAACAAAACCAACTATAACCCTGTTATATCTTTCATTCTTTGTTGGAATAGATAAATTATATCCACCTATAATATCATCTTCTGTTAATGTGATACTTGCACTTCCTGTTGTTTCAATAATTAAACTATACTTACCTTGTGTGTATGGAAGATAACCTCTACAACCTTTTAACATTTCTCTAACATTATCTATAATCTTTTGTGATGTATCTAATGCAGTATTTGTATCAAAAATATTTATATCACTTGCACCTGAATAGGGTGTTACTTGTGTTACGCAAACTTGTGAAGCATCATAAAAACTTTGTAAATTTATTTCTGAAATTGCTACACCTTTTCCATATCTTTCATTTGTTAAGTAATCTAATAAACACCAAGCTGGATTAGTTGAGTATGCCGCAGTTTGTGCTTCTAAACTAGAATTATATGCTACTACTTTTTTACCTTGTATCTTTGCTTGAACTTTTGGAATCCCTGTAAATGCGTCTTGATTCCATTTAAACCTTAATGCTAAATAACATAAACCAGATAATTTATGATTACTTCCCCAAGATGATAATGTTGATAATAAAGATGATGCTGATTGACCATCTGTTCCAAAGTGAGGTTCTACTCTAATTAAACTTGCTGAATCTTTATAAAAATTACTATCTCCACTTCCTACTTCTACTTCTGTTCCATCTGATAATGCACTTGCCCAAGTAACAACTTTATCATCTACTCTTATTTCTTCTATATCGTTTATCTCTCCCTCTGACATAACGATTGCCATATATAAATAAGTATTATCTGTTCCTGAAGTTTCCATAAAGACTCTAGTTCCACCAACAAGTCTTTCTCCAAATATAACAGGAATGTTTGAGTCATTAGATTGTTTATTAACTAATAAACCTCGTTCAAAATCATCAAATTCATTTGTACCAAAATCTTCTATTTCAGGAACTTTTGGTCTTAATGCCCAAGCTAAAAATAATGTAACACCTAAAGATACAAGAGGATTCATGTTTTTAAAGAATCCAACAGCTTTAGTGACAGCTTTTACAATACTACCCCAACCCATTATGCTCTACCCCATTTAATATCTTGTACTGTTTGAGATGCAAAATCCATTCCAACATCTGTACTAAAGAATCTTTGTTGAGATGTATTATTAGTTTTACGACCATTCTTTTTTTCAAAGTCTGCCCAATGTGATACGATTGATAAACCAACTGTACTATCTTTTTCTCCCT
>Ga0196891_1000096_pt1 | contig 21373 bp, 18 predicted proteins | sample VirMetDEL_Nov_24_FD_169096 | JGI IMG/M metagenome (GOLD analysis project Ga0196891, IMG submission 169096) | Aqueous microbial communities from the Delaware River and Bay under freshwater to marine salinity gradient to study organic matter... | ecosystem: Environmental > Aquatic > Marine >... | reverse complement strand
TTTGGTTTAATTCTAATAGTGGTTTGTTCTTTATCTATGTGGATGATGGTGATTCTGAACAATGGGTTCAGATTGTGGGTAGTAGAGGTCCAACTGGTCCCACTGGTTCCGATGGTTCAGGTGGTGCAGGTGGTGGTGGTGCAACTCTTGCCGCTGGTGCTGGTGTTACATTGTCGCCAATCGTTGCAGGTGTTGGTTATACTCTAGGTATAGATCCGACCGCCGCAATCCATGTCGCAGGTATCTCTAGTGATGGTGGTATCACCGCGAGCAATCTTCTCCTCCCAGACGACGGATGGGTGGGTTTAGGATCAAATGTCGCTAGAGTTGAGTTCAACGATGCAAGTCCAGATGTAATTAAGTTAATCTCAAATGGCACCTCGACTAAGGTCTCTATTGATTCTAACGGTTTAGAAACCTATGGCACTAGAAACCGCTTCAACAACGGTATTGTTCATGCTAAACAAGGTATCTCCAGTGATATTGGTCTTAGTGTTGCAACTGGCATTACTTTTGGTGATGGAACCTTCCAGTCTAGTGCCGCTAGTGGATCTGGTGTAACTGCTGGTGCTGGTATGGTCCTAACTGGATCTACTCTAGGTATAGATCCAACTGCCGTGGTTCATGTTGCAGGTATTTCTTCTGATGGTGGTATTACTGCCTCTGGTAGAGTGTTTGGTGAATCGGTTTCGGTAGATGGACATCTACTAGTCAAAGATGGTTCTCAACTGCAAATTAAACCCAATGGGTTTTTAGTATCTGCTTTTGACGGAAACGGAATTTTTACTTTTGGTAGATACTATGCTACCAGTTATGTCCAATCTGGGTCGTATGTTCACGCTGGAACTGGCGTGTCTCTTGACGCAGGTGGCATTACCTTCCCAGACGGAACCTTCCAGTCAAGTGCCGCTAGTGCTGGCGGAACAGGATACATTGCCGGTGATGGACTCACGCTAGATGTCGCAGGTGGAACCTTTAGTATAGATCCGACCGCCGCAATCCATGTCGCTGGTGTTTCTAGTGATGGTGGTATTACTGCTGGCGGTGCAGTCGTTGAATCGAATGCGGAATTTAGAGATCCAACTGGTTTCGGTATCAAGAAGGTTAGCGGCGCACTTAGACTGACCTATGGTAACGGTGCTGGTGATTATGCTGCTACTGTAAACTCATCTTCTTTCGGTGTGTATGAACCCTTTATCTGTACACAGACTGGTGAGTTTAGAGAGAAATTGTGGTTGTATAAAGGTATCTCAATGGATGCAGGTGGTATCACCTTCCCAGATGGAACCTTCCAGTCTACTGCTCCTAGTGCTTCTAGCGGTGGATCTGAATTTGTAAGTTCACATAATATTCTTTTAGAATTCCCAGATAATAAAGAATATTCTCTTGATGGTTATACAGTTGCTGCTAGAACTTATAATATATTTTATGGTAGAAGTGCTACTGGTGGGTGTACCGCTGATCTTATAGTTGGCGGGACAACACTAGCATCTATAGCAGTCGGGCCTACAGGCGCTTCTGCGACATTCAGTACTGTTGTTGCAAAAGAATCTGAAATCTCTGTAGTAATTATTGGTGTTACAACTGGCACATATCTTCATGATGTGAGACTTGTAGCGGGGTACACTCAATGATAATTAGCACCCCAATGAGTAAATTTCCAAAGCAAGATTTAAAAATCCTCTGGAATTTTCAACACGGAAGATGTGCATTTGACGGAACTACTATTAAAGACATGGCACCACCAGATGGTACTTGGACAGAACCACTCACACTCACTGCTGTAAATGGTGCTACATTTTCAAATAATATCGATGGGTTTGCTAAAGGTGTATCTCTAGATGGAAACATCGACAGATTTGAGTTTACTGGAAATAGTTCATATTTAGATGCAACATCCGATTGGAAATATACACATTTACATTGGTATCGTTTTAGAACATGGGGAACAGACAACGCCAGTTCCAATCCGAATTACGGACAAAATGGAGTGTGTTGGGGTGGAAGTGGCAGTTTGGGTGCATGGTTGACTGATTATCCGAGTCCGGTTGGATTTAAAGCGGGCATCGCAGAAGGCCGAATGGGCAGCGTTCTGTGGTCGGTACTACCTACAGACAATCAGGGACAAACATTCGATAAACCTTCAGACGGTGGTGGGGATGTATTGAACAAGTGGTATTGTGCGATTTGGAGAAATAATTATCCAAATTCACCAGAGGTTTTTTTGGACGGAGTTGATAGATCATCAGATCTAATACTACCGTATCCATCATATGATGGCTCGCTCGAAGGTTGGAACCAACAAGCGACCTCTTATATGGGTTATGGACCAGATGGTTATTATGATGGTGAGATTGGAATGTATGCTTGGTGGACTAGACCACTTTCGGATGAAGAAATATTATTGGCGTATAACTCAACAAAAGGTTACTTCGGAAACAAATAATGTCAATATCAACAATTGTAGTAAAAACTACCGTAACAGGAACAAACAAAGATCTTCTTTTTGGTTTTATAAACATGGATAATGCAGAAAAGAAAATGTTTGAACTTAATCAGAGTGCTGGATATACTGGTACAGTTCTGTATCCATATGTTGAAGGTTATGATCACAGGTATTTACACGAAGAAGAATTATATGATATTTCTGATTCAAGATACATTGACAGATTTGATTGATACATAGTATAAAGGAGACTTATAATGAAATCATTATATCCAATGGCAGACATCATGACCCTCATGACTAAGATCGAGGGCAACATAAATAAACTCGGTGTAATCTACACCTCAGAAGAAGAGAGAAACGCAATCGACGAAGGTCTGATTGATCAGTTTGTTGTAACAGCAGGACAGTTAACCGCTGCTGCTAACGCACTCAAGGGCATCACTTTCGCAGGTTGATATGACACAGTTTCCAAATAGTCCGAGTTTTGGTGATACAGTAACCTTTGGTACTATAGTGTATCAATGGAATGGCGCTGAATGGATATCTCTTGGATCTATTGGTGCTGCAATAGGTCCGACTGGTAATACCGGCCCTGTTGGTGCCACTGGTGCTACAGGTGCAACGGGTAATACTGGTAATGATGGACCCAGAGGAAATACGGGTGCTACTGGAAACACTGGTGCTGACTCCACCGTCCCCGGACCCAGAGGTGCTACTGGTCCTACTGGACCTGCTGGTGCTACTGGTAACACTGGTGCTGACTCCACCGTCGCCGGTCCAAGAGGTGCTACTGGTGCTACTGGTGCTACTGGTAACACTGGTGCTGACTCCACCGTCGCCGGTCCAAGAGGTGCTACTGGTGCTACTGGTGCTACAGGTGCAACGGGTAATACTGGTAATGATGGACCCAGAGGAAATACGGGTGCTACTGGAAACACTGGTGCTGGCGGAACAGGATACATTGCCGGTGATGGACTCACGCTAGATGTCGCAGGTGGAACCTTTAGTATAGATCCAACCGCAACCATCCATGTCGCTGGTATCTCTAGTGATGGTGGTGCTACCTTTGATGGTATTGTGTATGCCAACCGATTCATGGGTTACGGCAATTCTAATACTGGTGTATTAGTGGGTGGTGTTGGACTCAATAACTTTTATATAAACACTAGCGGACAGTCCAGAATGAAGGTTGAGTCTGGTGGTGTTATTGCTTATGTAAAACTTCAGGCAGACGAACTTTTCCATGCAAAACAGGGTATCTCAATGGATGCCCTTGGCATTACCTTCCCTGATGGAACCTTCCAGTCAAGTGCCGCTAGTGCTGGCGGAACAGGATACATTGCCGGTGATGGACTCACGCTAGATGTCGCAGGTGGAACCTTTAGTATAGATCCGACCGCCGTAGTTCATGTCGCTGGTATCTCTAGTGATGCTGGTATTACTGCTGGTGGAGACATATCCGCTCTGGGTGGTAATGTTTATGTTGGTAGTCACTTAATAAAGCAAAATAGTTCTAATCTACAGTTCGCTCCAGCTGGTAGCATGAAGTTCAGTGTAAGTGCAACCCAAATTTCGGCATTTAGTCCTTTCTTGTCTCAATTGCTGTTAACTGCGAACTCTGGTATCACACTTGGTAAAGGTATCACCTTCCCTGATGGAACCTTCCAATCAAGTGCTGCATCTGAATCTGGTGGTGGTGCTGGCACTACCCTTGCTGCTGGTGCTGGTGTTACATTGTCACCGATTGTTGCAGGTGTTGGTCACACTCTAGGTATAGATCCAACCGCCATAGTTCATGTCGCTGGTATTTCTAGTGATGGTCACATGGTCATTCCTACTGGTATAAGTTATGGATGGAGCGATGGTGCTTTCATCAACAACAATAGTGGTACTCTACAATTAGCATCCAGCAGTGGATTTTATTCCATGCAACTGGCATCAAGTAAAGTATCGTTCTATCGAGATGTTTTCTGTGAAGATAAACTTCATGTCGCGGGTGCCGCTGGTATTTCTGCTGATTACGGAATGGCGATAGCGACTGGCGGTATCACCTTCCCAGATGGAACTTATCAGTCAACCGCTGCCGGTGCTGGCGGAACAGGATACATCGCCGGTGCTGGACTCACGCTAGATGCCGCTGGTGGAACTTTTAGTATTGATCCAACCGCAGCGATCCATGTCGCTGGTATCTCTAGTGATGGTGGTATTACTGTTGGTAACTTACATATAGATGGGTATACGATCCTTGATCCTAGCAACACCACCGATTTTGTTACTTTAGGTGCGAACAAAGCCGAATTCTATCAAAATAATGATAGAATGCTTAAGATCAATGGATCTGTATCGGTAATAGTTGGATCTTCCAGTGAGCCCAAGGCTTTACAAGTCTTCGGTACACAGAGTATTTCGGATCTTCTCACCACATCCGCTGGTATCTCAATGAATACCGCTGGTATCACCTTCCCTGATGGAACCCATCAGACAACTGCTCCTGTTACTGGATCGAGTGGTGTCACTCATGTTGCAGGTTTTCTCTTTGATGGTAGAGGGACTACCGTCGCGGCCGCAAAGAAAACTGACATAGTTAGACCCGTAGAAGGGACTGCAACTATAACCGAACTTGGAATTAGACTTCCTGAAGGTGCGGGTGGAGGAACTGCAAGTGCAAGTGTGTATAAGGTAGGAGAAAATTATATCAATGAAAGTGGTGTTTCTCTTGCAGCAGATGGTATTACTGTGGGAACCATTGATCTTGAAAATGGTTTGTATGGAGGAACTGCGTCGGGTGGAGGAACTATGGCATATGGTGATTTAATCTTTTGTGGTGTTACAGGTGCAGGTTTAGGTAAAATTGTACAAGTTTTTGTTACTTACGAGGTTTAGTCATGCCACAGAGAAAATTTTATATTGATCCTTTACACGGTGACAGTTCATATGACGGCACAACTTCTGCTGCAAATATAAGTGGAAGTGTCGGTCCATTTGCATCTCTTACTGATGTTTTATGGAACGGCGGAGATGGTAGCACAAAAGGTGGTACTGGAGATATTTTTTATCTTGTTGCATCAACTGGGGATTTAATTCTTCCGACTGATGGATATTTCAGTTATAGTTTTCAGGACACCGCTCGTTGGGGATATGATACTTATAACGCAATACTGGAAGATGGTTATAAAGTTCCGCCTACTTTTATTGGAGTTGATACAAATTTAGAGCCTTTAGACAATCTAGAAAATTTAGGTAAAAAGGACGCACCGAGATACACCATTTATTGGCATAATACATCCGGTACTCAATACGAGTTTTTTAATGAAAGAGGTACTCATCTTTGGAATAATGTTGCATGGATTTCAACAAGCACTGGTTCACGCAATGGTATGATGTATTATTTCACCAGTGGTGGTAATGGTCCATATTACAATAATTGTAAATTTGATTTCAGTCAAACTCAATCAAATTACAGTGAGACATTATTTTGGTCTTTGAATCCATCTTCATCATTCAAGCACTGCGTTTTTCTCGGCCCGGGTGCCGCATCGGGTATGGATGGAACCAAAATTGGGGCACAGTATGGCCAGCACTCTGATTTTATTGGAAATGTATTTGATGGTTGGGACATGTGCCTAAGGCATATAAGTGGTACAATCGTTATAACTGATAATATCTTTACAAATTCCAACAAAGGAATTTATATGGACAGCATTCCCAGCGTCCAAGGAATTTTAGCCATTTCTAATAATCTTTTTTACAATCTAGATGACAGTGCAATTGATTGTAATAGTCAAACTAGACAGTCAGCGACGATTTATCACAATTTATTTGTTGATGTAGGAGGGTATGGCGTAGAAGGTGGAAGCAATTTTGCCGTTTACACCAGCGGTGGTCAGGGATCCCAACTAGTTAAAAATCGATGTGAAAGAAATGTTTTTCAAAATTGCACACAAGGTGTTTTTGATACTAATATTCCCACCTCGTTTTTAGGGGTGACTGGGGATGGATGTTTCAATAGTTGGGTGAATAATGTAGAGATAAGTGGACTTACACTTAATATGGATTCGAATCACGGAATTACTCTCGAACTGATTCCATCATCTGTTTTTATGAAAAATTCAAAGGATCTTTTTGGTGCAACTTTATCTTCCCCCTCTACCCCGCTAGGTAAATTTTTCAACACCGGAGTTTCTGGGGATTCTTCTGGTGGTGGTTCATCGGAAGAATCTGAACAAGGAAGGATTACTTCATGACAGTTTATTGGGTAGATCCATTGGACGGAGATTCTGCGAATAGTGGAACGACATATACTGATGCTTTTGGATCTTTTCTGGATATATTTGATGGTAGTCTTGTTGGAGGTTTGACACGAGGTGATCTTGTGAACCTAATCGCATCTACTGCCGATAATGTTGATACATCAATATCTGTTTCTGGTAATAGAGATGACGGGAATTATATGGCCAGTTTAGGTCGTGACGGAACAACTTCTTCTTGGAAAATATTTCATGCGGTTAATCCTACAACATTGCAGGAAGATGGTACTAAGTATATTTTAGGAGCAAGAAATGATCAATACGCAACAATGATGGGTGGTGCTGGATGGGAATATTATATTTGGAATAATATAGAATTTGTTGGATTTATGCATAGTTATACATCTGGTGCATACGGTATGATTTTTAATAATTGTATATTCTCTGATGGACATCCATCGATTCAAAATTATACTGGTCCTATACAATCAATGTATGTTGGAAATCAAAATCACAGTTTCACTGACTGTCTTTTTATTAATCGAGGATACAATTCGAATCATGATGTTGGTGTTCGATTTGGCGGCGGCTTATATTCTGGACCAAATCAAGTTTTTAGTAATTGTGAATTTAGAAATTTTTCAGAAGCAGCCTGTATGGACTATAATAGTCAAGAATTTTATAATTGTAGATTCATCAATAATGGTTACGCTTTGAAACCAGGCACTAGTCGTACCAGAAACTCATATAATAAAATAATTAACTGCATTTTTGAAGGTAATGATGTTGATTATCAGTGGCCAGTATACTATGGTGGAATTGAAGCTAATTTTTGGATGAAAAATATTCACATTAATTGCGGTGGATATAACATAGAATTTAACAATAGTGGCACTATGTCTCTTATTAATGAGAGACGACTCAGCAGAAGTGTCTTTAGATCTAATATTTATAAAAATGTTTATCAGAATAGTACATCAGGATTCAATGATGTACCTATGGGATCAACACTAACCTATATTGGTTGGTATAAAGAAGACGGTGGATGGACATCAGGTTCTTTTGGATTGACATTTGATCCCGGAACATCAGGGCCTTCCAGAATGATGGTTGCAACAGGAGATGCAATGCTATTTAGAGTGCAAGATATAGGAACATTTTTAGAAAGTTTTACTGAAGCAGTTGTGCAAGGATCTCCTCCTCCGGAGTTTGGTGATATGTTTTGATATACATAGTAATATTAATAAGGAGATTTTAAATGGCTATTACAGACCCAGAAGCGATTAAATTTGTAAATGAATATATCAGACCTATGTGCGAAAATATTCGTTACTCAAACGCAAGAGGCGCCGACTTTGCAATCAAGTGGGCAGGACTTAGTGGAGATTTTCCGAACGATCCTACTGACATGGTAGAAGATGGTAGAGAAGCACAGGGAATTAGTAGACTGTCTGGTGCAGATATCCAAGCAGTCGCTACTGTGTTTAACGAACTCTTAGGAAATCTTACTCCACAGAGTCAAGCAATCATCCAGAAGCCTTGCGTCCGTCCTTTGATGTATAGATCTGACGATAATTTCTGATATAAATGACAACTTTTCCGCTAAATCCTACAAACGGATTAACCCATTCCATTAATGATCGTGTTTGGAGTTGGAATGGTTATGCTTGGGAAAAAACAAACCAGAGTGGGGGTGGAGGAACTGGGCCCGCCGGACCTACTGGACCTACTGGACCTACTGGTGCCAACGGCATTGACACATACGGTATTGAGTATGATTTTGATACTTCAACAACTGCTTCTGATCCCGGATCTGGAGGGTTTAGGTTTAGTATTGACTGGACAGTGGGAATAATTGGAAATGCTTATAATGCTTATGTAAGTGAGACGGATAATAATGGTGTGGGTATAGATCCGCTTCTTGATACACTGACAGATTCTTCAAATACAAACAAAGCACTAATTGTGCTTTACAAGAAAGGAACACCATCAGTAAATGCTAAGTTCTATGTAACTGGGCAGACTGATAATGGTAGTTGGAGAACCTTAGATATTAAGTATATTGATAGAGATTCGTTTGGTACTGTTGGTAATGGCGATGAAATGATGATGACTATCAGTATTATTGGTGATCAAGGAACTAAGGGCGAAACTGGTCCTGCTGGTGCAGATGGCGCTGGTGGAGGTGGTGCAACTCTTGCCGCTGGTGATGGTCTTACATTATCACCTGTTGTTGCAGGTGTTGGGTACACCATGTCGGTTGACTTCAACGGTGCCACAACTAATCAAGTTCTCTTCTATGACGGTACTGGCATCTCTGGTAACGATGCCATGCTGTGGGCGGACGATGCTAACCACCCTCACGCAGAAATGGATATCGAGGGTAAAATCCTCAAGGCAATCAAGGCAGATGAGGCACTCGCAGCACTGGATCCAGTCTACATCACTGGAAATGTAGGAGCATCCGATCGCGTAACCGTTGCAAAGGCAGACGCATCTGATCCCACAAAGATGCCTGCCGCTGGCATCGTCACAAGATCGTTCTCTAATAATGATCAAGGCTACATGGTGGTTACGGGTCTAGCCAGAAATGTAGACACTTCTGGTTTTACTGCCAACGATATCATTTATGTCTCAACTGGTGGTGGTGTCACCTCTGCTAGACCATCTGGTTCTACCGATCTGATCCAGAATATTGGTCGCGTTGGTAGGGTCCAAGCAAACACAGGAACACTCTTGGTTGTGGGTGCTGGTCGTGTGAACGATGTGCCAAACTTGATTCATGCAAGAGCAGGCATTTCTAGTGATGGTCATGTCGTAATACCAACTGGTATAAGTTATGGATGGAGCGATGGTGCTTACATCAACAACAATAGTGGTACTCTACAATTTGCTTCCAATAGTGGATTTTATTCCATGCAAGTGGCGCCAAGTATAGTATCGTTCTATCGAGATGTTTTCTGTGAAGATAAACTTCATGTTGCGGGTGCCGCTGGTATTTCTGCTGATTACGGAATGTCGATAGGAACTGGCATCACCTTCCCTGATGGAACCTTCCAGTCAACCGCCGCTGGTGCTGGCGGAACAGGATACATCGCCGGTGCTGGACTCACGCTAGATGCCGCTGGTGGAACTTTTAGTATTGATCCAACCGCCGTAGTTCATGTCGCTGGTGTTTCGAGTGATGGTCAAATTAGCGGCGGTAATGGAATTAACTTGTCCGCTGGTAATCTTGAAATGGCTAACGGTAGTAGGATGGGTAATGCAACCAATGGACAGTTTAGAGTAGCAACAAACGAAGTGCAGTTACTACCAAATGGTGACACAACAAATGGATTTGTTGCGGCCGCATCTCTACATTACCACAATCAGAAAACGCAGTTCAAGAAAGGTATTTCTGCTGATGCCGGTATCACTGCTAATGCGCCTTGTAACTTTTTAGACAATCAAGTAATAAGGCCTCAACTTAAGGATTATTCGGAAACTGTAAACGCAATTGGTTCGAAAACTACCAGTTTCTCGGTTGATTTTGAAGATGGAAATGTGCAATCATTAACTGTTGGTGGTAATATGACTGTAAGTTTTTCAAACGCTCCCGGCGCCGGTCAAGCAGGAACGGTTACTCTCGTAATAACAAACGGCGGCGCTCACACTGTAACATGGCCTTCGGGCTTTCAGACAGTAAAATGGCCTGGTGGGGTTGCACCAACACTGACATCTTCTGGTACAGATATACTCACATTCTTAACTACCAATGCAGGTGTTACAATTTACGGATTCGTGGGTGGGTTGAACTTCTCATGATCGGTGCATCCAGAGCGGCTTCGACGAGACAGTATCAACTGCTGTCAACCGAGACAATCACATCAACTGGATCTCAGGACGCTACAATTCCAGCAGGAACTCTGTTCATCGAGATCGAGATGTGGGGTGCCGGTGGTGGTGGTGCGGGACTTATGGAAAGCGGCCGCCCTCCAACTTACTATGCACAGAATGGTGGTGCTGGTGGTGCATACCTGAAGAAAAGATATCAATCATCATCACTTGTATCGGGTGATACTTTAACCTTTACTGTTGGTTCTGGAGGCGCCGGTGGTGCCGCTGGTGCCGCAGGAAGTGGTGGTGGTGATACTACTTTGTCCAGTCCTGTTTCTCTTTCCGCTGGTGGTGGGGGTGGTGCCAACACATCCACCGCTTTTGGTGCAAGTGCCCCGCTCGGAGGAAGTGCATCTGGAGGAGACACAAACACTAGTGGAGAGAACGGGAATACCCGAGCAAGCACATCTGGTGATGGTGGTGATGGCGGAGACGGAGCAAACGGTGGTGCCGGTGGTGCAGGTGGTCAAATATCTGGTAGTGTTGCTGCACAGGACGGAACAACGCCTGGTGGTGGTGGTGGCGGAGCAAGAGGATCGACTAGTCTTGGTGTTTCTGATGCCGGTGGTGATGGTGCCAACGGTAAGGTGGTGGTAAAATACTACGGATAATGTTGACTTTTCTCATACATAGAGTATAATTTCGTTATGACTTTTTACTTTATGGAGATACTATGTCCGAGACGATGAAGATCCACAAGTTGTATCCTAATACACTTGAACTGAAACTGGGCAGCCATGAGGCTGCTTGTTACGACATCCATGCTCATTTGCGTGGACCCGTCACTCCCGAAGATGTTGCACCATTGATTCGTGAGATCAAGTGGTATGATGGATATAACCAACCACATACCACCATGCCTGATGTGGTGTTCGACAGTGATGTTCCTATCTGTACATTCACTTTGAATCCAAAGTGTCGTGCTTTGATTCCGACTGGTATGGTAATGGATATTCCCATCGGTTTCTCTGCCCGTCTGCATCCAAGATCAGGACTGGCAGTGAAGACTGGAATTACTTTGATCAATGCAGAAGGTGTCATTGACTCTGACTATTGTCAGGAAGTTTTCGTTCCACTTCACAATACCACAAACACACCATTCAAGATTACCCACGGCGATCGTATCGCTCAGGTTGAGATCATTGAATATGCTAGACATGTTAGATATGTCACCTACACAGAAGCAACACCAGAATCACAAAAGACCAACCGCGTCGGCGGTTTCGGATCTACAGGAGTATAATATGACACGCGATGAACTTTTAATGTATCACTCAGAAATATGCAAATCTGCACAGCAGTTGATGTCTCTTAAAAATAGAGATTATGCAGGACAAGAGGGAAATGAACCCTTTGCAAACTTTACTCGCGTAGAGTCTATGGGTATCTGTAGCACCGAGCAAGGTTTTATGACTCGCATCACTGACAAAATGAGTCGTCTTTCCTCCTTCTTGAATTCCGGTAAAATGCATGTTGAAGATGAAAGTTTTCGTGATACAATAGTGGATGTGATCAATTACATGGTTTTACTTTCTGCTTACATTCAAGACAAAGATGAAGAAACACAATCTGAAAATTCTAAATTAGAATTGCTTATGGAAGAAAGAAACCATGAGAGTATGAGGGACAATGGCTTCTGATTTTTATACTAATGTGATGGTGCGTGGTGATAACATTCTGTATCGAGGTGTCGAGAACGGAAAAAGGGTAAAGAGAACAGTTCCTTTTTCGCCCACTCTTTATGTTCCCACCGACAAGAAAACCGAGTGGAAAAGTCTGGATGGGAGATACATGGAAGAGTTCTGTGTAGGTTCTATGCTTGACACTAATAAATTTATCAAGGATCATCGAAACACCGCAGGGCTAGAAATTCATGGTAATACCGATTACGCATACTCTTACATCGCCCAAGAGTTTTCGGGTGAAGTAGAATACGATATTGATGATCTTGTTATTGCTTATATTGACATTGAAACTGAAGCAGAGAAAGGATTCCCTGATTATCAAAATCCAAATGAAAGAGTGATTGCAATCACAGTTGCAATCAATGAAACTTATTATGTCTTTGCTTTGGGGCAATATTCAAGTGACAAAGATAACGAAGTAGTTTTTAATTTTTCTTCTGAAAGAGAACTTCTAGAAGAGTTTTATCGTTTTTGGCATGAAGTTTCTCCTGACATTGTTACTGGATGGAACATTAGATTTTTCGATATTCCATATTTGTACAATCGAAGCATCGCTGTTATTGGTTCGGCGAAAGCAAAAATGCTTTCTCCTTGGCGCTATGTGCGAGAAAGAGTCGTTCACAGAATGAATCGAGATCACACGGTTTATGAACCAATCGGTGTTTCGGTGCTTGATTATTATGAATTGTATCAAACCTTTACATACACAAACCAAGAATCATACAGACTGGATCATATTGCTTTTGTGGAACTAGGACAAAAGAAACTCTCTTATGATGAATTCGATAGCATTACTGAATTCTATAAAAAGGATTTTCAGAAGTTTATTGAATACAATATCAAGGATGTAGAACTAGTTCATAAACTAGAAAAGAAAATGAAATTGATTGAGTTGGTTGTCGCACTTACCTACTCTGCAAAAGTAAACATGATGGATGTTTTTTCTCAAGTAAAAACTTGGGATCAAATTATTTTTCATTATCTGCATGAAAAGAATATCATTATTCCTCCGAAAAACTTTTCAGAAAAAGATACGCAGTATGCAGGGGCATATGTTAAAAACCCAATTGTTGGTAAACATGATTGGATAGTTTCGTTTGACTTGAACAGTCTATATCCTCACTTGATTATGCAGTACAATATTAGTCCAGACACAAAGATCAAGGGAATCTCGTCCCGAAGATCAATTGATGTTGAGGATATATTGGAGAGAGACGAATCTTCGATGAGTTTCATTGAAGATAAGAAAAGTCAAGGGTATTGTGTTGCTGCAAACTCCACACTTTACCGCAGAGACAAGCAGGGATTCCTTGCGGAACTTATGGAAAAGATGTATGTAGAGCGCAAAATGTACAAGAAGAAGATGATTGAGTGTCAGAAGCAGAAAGAGAAAGATCCAGACAACAAAGAATTGGATTTTCAAATTGCAAAGTTCAATAACTTCCAGATGGTTCGTAAGATTCAATTGAACTCCGCTTATGGTGCGATTGGGAACGAGTGGTTTCGATATTATGATGTCGAAATGGCCGAAGCGATCACATTGTCTGGACAACTGAGTATTCGATGGATAGAAAGTAAGTTAAATTCTTTCCTAAATGAAATTCTAAAAACAGATAATGAGGATTATGTTATTGCTTCCGATACAGACAGTGTTTACATTTGTTTGGATAAATTAGTTCAAATGAATTGTGATAATCAATCCAAAGATGATATTGTAAATTATCTCGACAAAGTTTCTACTAAAGTTCTAGAACCATATATTGAACAAAAGTATGATGAATTGGCAAAGTTGATGAATGCTTATTCTAACAAAATGATAATGAAGCGGGAAGTCATCGCTTCCACTGGTGTTTGGACTGCAAAGAAAAGATACATGCTGAATGTATTTGATTCTGAGGGAGTTAAGTATAAAGAACCAAAAGTAAAAATTATGGGGATTGAAACTTCTCGATCATCCACACCTCAAGTGGTTCGTGACAGTTTGAAGGAAATGATAAAGATAGTGATGAATGGAGATGAGAAACAGATACAGTCAGCAGTTAAAAAGTTCAAAACTAAATTTGAGTCTTTGGAACCAGAGGTAATCGCATTTCCGCGTGGTGTTTCGAATGTAAAGAAGTACAAAGACAGCACTCAGATCTATGCGAAGGGAACTCCAATTGCAGTTAAGGGCGCATTGATATATAATCACTATATCAGAAAAATGAAACTTAGTAGAAAGTATAAAACAATAATCGATGGCGATAAGATTAAATTCATATATCTCAAAACACCAAATCCATTGGCAGGATCTTACGGAAAAGATCATGTTCTTTCTTTTCCGAACGGTATACCAAAAGAATTCAATTTGCAACCTTACATCGATTATGAAAAGCAATTTAAAACCAGTTTCCTCGATCCGCTCTCTACAATTCTCAACGCAGTTGGGTGGGAATATGAAAAGAAATCTACACTAGAAAGTTTTTTTGGATAATAAAAAAATGAATGATGAACACATGAAATTTAATTTTAGCTTAGAAGAAACACAACTTCTATATTACCTTATAAAGAAAGAATGTTTATTGACAGAGAGAAGTGTTTCTGCTAGAATTAAAGACAGTAAAACAGATTTGAAAACATACGATGATCTTTTGCACCGAAAGCAAGTTTCGGAAAATATCAAAAGAAAGATCGGAAAGAAATACGGAGAAATTAATGCTTGATGATTTGATTAAAGAAAGTGGTAATAAGTATGCAAGTGTCGTTAATGATGGTCTTGCTGGCTCAGATATTAGTGGGTTCGTGGATACCGGATGTTACATTTTTAACGCTATTCTCAGTGGTTCTATTTACGGTGGTATTCCTGATAATAAAATCATTGCTATTGCGGGAGAATCTGCTACAGGTAAAACCTATTTTACTCTCGGAATCGTTGCTAAATTTCTTCGTGATCGTCCCGAAGGAGTAGTTTTATATTTTGATTCTGAACAAGCCGTAACTTCCGATATGATCAAGGGAAGAGGAATTGATCCAAACAGAGTTGCTGTGATGCCGGTGTCAACTGTGGAGGATTTCCGACACCAAGCGATCAAAATCGTAGACAAGTATAAGGCAATGCCTAAGAGTGAACAAAAACCAATGCTGATTTGTCTAGATTCTCTCGGTATGCTTTCTACTGAAAAAGAAATGTCGGACACTGCCGAGGGAAAGACCACCAGAGACATGACTCGCGCTCAAGTTATTAAGGCTACCTTTCGTGTGTTAACTCTTAAGTTAGGAGACGCTGGTATTCCCATGATCATGACAAATCACACTTATGATCAAGTTGGATCCATGTTCCCAACAAAGCAGATGAGTGGTGGTGCAGGACTTAAATATGCCGCATCAACAATCGTATTTCTTTCGAAGAAAAAAGTGAAAGAAGGAACTGATGTTATCGGTAACATTATTCACTGCAAGAATTATAAGTCCAGGCTTACCAAAGAAAATGCAATGGTAGATGTCATGCTAAACTATGAAAGTGGACTTCATCCTTACTACGGATTATTGACTCTAGCAGAAAAATATGGTATAGTTAAAAAGGTTTCTACGCGGTATGAATTTCCTGATGGGACAAAGGCTTATGAAAAGGCCGTGTACAAGGATCCGGAAAAATATTTTACTGATGATATAATGAAGCAAATCGAAAATATCGCATCTAAAGAATTCATGTATGGATCAGATGAAGAGGAACTTTCTGGTGAGTGAATCTGTATTTACAGAAAAAATTATTTTAGAGAACTTAGTTTACAATTTTGATTATGCTAAGAAAATTATACCTTTCTTGAAAGAAGAATATTTTCATGGCAAAATCGATAGAGTAATTTTTTCTGAGATAAGTTCTTTCTATGAAAAGTATTCTGCATCACCCACTAAAGATGCAGTTAATATTCAGTTGAACAAGAGAAAGGACTTAAATGAAAGTGAATTTCAAACTACTCTAGAGTACTTGGAGTCATTTCATGATGACGAGTCGTTGAATCAAGAATGGCTAAAAGATGAAACTGAAGAGTTTTGTAAAGACAAAGCAGTTTATAATGCAATTATGGAATCCATTCAGATTATCGACGGAAAATCCAAAGAGAAAACTCAGGGATCTATTCCTACGATTCTTTCTGATGCACTTTCTGTTTCTTTTGATACTCACATCGGACACGATTACATTGAAGATTCAGAAATTCGCTTTGAATTTTATAATAGAACAGAAAAGAAAGTTCCTTTCGACTTAGATTTTTTCAACGATATCACCGGAGGAGGCACTCCGACTAAAACTCTAAATGTGGTTATGGCCGGTACGGGTGTGGGTAAATCTATGTGGTTGTGTCACCACGCAGCACATTGTCTTGCACAGAACAACAATGTTCTTTATATAACATGTGAAATGGCAGAAGAAAGAATCGCAGAAAGAATCGATGCAAATCTTTTGGATACTGATATTAGTGATTTGAAACTTCTTGGTAAGGATAAATATGACAAGAAGATTGAGAATCTTAAACAGACAGTTAAGGGTAAACTTATTATCAAAGAGTATCCAACTGCAACTGCGACAGCGAATCACTTTCGATCTCTTCTGGAAGAATTAAAACTCAAAAAGAATTTTATTCCTGATGTTATTTTTATTGATTATTTGAACATTTGTGCATCCGCAAGACTTAAGGGTGGAAACATTGGATCATATTTTTTGGTGAAGTCCATAGCGGAAGAATTAAGAGGACTTGCAGTGGAACACAATGTCCCATTGTTCACTGCAACACAAGTAAATAGAGGTGGTTATTCTAATAGTGATATGGGATTGGAAGACACTAGTGAATCCTTTGGGCTTCCTCAAACAGCAGATTTCATGTTTGCTTTGATCTCCACCGAGGAATTGGAAGAATTGAATCAAATACTTGTAAAGCAACTTAAAAACAGATATAATGATGCTGCTGTGAACAAGAAGTTCGTTCTTGGATTAAACAGGTCTAAGATGAAATTTAGCGATGTTGATCCATCACAGCAAACTTTGATTGGCTCTGGTCAGGACATGAAAACGGAAATGGAAGAAAAATTTGCAAAGACTTCTACAGTTGTTGATGATTGGAAATTTTGATGGCAGTTTACATAGATAAAAAATTCATAAACATGGCATCAGTTCATTTGGATAAATTCAAATGGAAGTCGGAAACCTTAGCAAATTGCAGGTGTCCCATCTGCGGTGATTCGCAGAAAAACAAAAACAAAGCTCGTGGATTCTTTTACCAGAAGGGTAGTGATTACTTCTATAAGTGTCATAACTGTGGTGCTGGCCACTCTTTGTATAGATTCTTGGAGAGTGTGTCTCCGGGACTCGTCAAAGAATATCAAATGGAAAGGTGGAAAGAAGGCCATAACGGAAACTCGAATTACAAAAAACCGAAAGTAGAAGAAATGTTTAAAATGTCTGCACCAAAGTTCAAACCAAAACACAATCTACTCAAACCACTGAAGTGCGTGAAGGATCTTCCTGAAGATCACATCTGCCGACAGTTTGTGGAGATGCGTAGAATTCCAAAGAAGTTCTACAGTATGTTGTACTTCACAGAAAATTTCTATGCTTACATGAAGTTGGTGGACCCCGAGTTCAATCCCTCAAAGACAACTGGACCAGAACCACGACTCGTCATTCCTTTCTTTGACAAGAAAGATAATGTTGTTGCCGTTCAGGGTCGATCGTTGTCGATGAAGGATGAGTACAACGCCCGCACCACACTACGATACATCACCGTGAAGTCAGACAAGTCTATCGAACGACTCTGGTATGGTATGTGGCGTGCGAATCCTAAGAAGCGTGTGTATGTTGTGGAGGGTCCATTAGACAGTCTCTTCATCGACAACACGGTAGCAATGGTGGGTGCAGCATCAGTTCAGAACGAACCTGCTCGATTCGCAAACACTGATATGGTTTATGTTCTTGACAACGAACCACGCAATCCCCAGATTGTGAAGTTCAATGAGAACCTGATCAATCAGGGAAAGACAGTGTGTATTTGGCCGAATGGTATCAAGGATAAGGATATCAACGACATGGTGTATCGAATGACACCAAAAGAAATCAAAAAGATTATGGATGACAATGCGGTTTCTGGTTTAGAAGCAACAATGAGACTCAATCGATGGAGAAAAGTATAATATGCAAGAGAAAGTATTAGATAAAGGTTTCGTTGATCTGGTAGATCACATGGGTTCGGATCTCACGGTGTGTAACGCCGCACGGGTTTCGTTCTCAAAAGATACTGAGTGGGAGATCGATGAGGAAGCAGTGGAAAGACTGCGTGAGAGTGGATCCTCGTACCACCCAGAAGATGTGCAGAAGTTATCCGAGAGGGATGGGAAGTTGCTGAAGTATCTGGCGACTCATCAACACTGGACGCCATTTGCTCATCCTCAGATCACTCTGCGTGTGAAGGCGCCTGTGTCGATTCGCACACAAATGTTCAAGCACAAACAAGGTTTCGTGGAGAATGAGATCTCTCGCCGTTATGTTTCGTTTGAACCAGAGTTCTACTATCCAGCATGGAGAGGAGAACCTACAGATGGTGCAAAGCAGGGAAGTAGTGACTTCATTCGGATTCACCCCGAAGCGGAGAAGAACTTTGATAATGTGATGCGTCTTGCGATGTACACATACAATGAACTTCTTCGTAACAATGTTGCACCAGAGCAAGCACGGTTCGCACTACCACAGGGAATGTATACCGAGTGGTACTGGACTGGTTCGCTTGCTGCTTATGCTCGATTCTACAAACAACGAATCGACACCCATGCACAGTACGAAGTGCGAGAATATGCGAAAGCAATTGGGAAGTTAATCTCCCCACTTTTCCCAGTGTCATGGTCACATCTTACAAAATAGTTTATACATATAGTTCATAAAAAAAGAAAACGGAGTAGTGTTTATTATGTCAGGACTTCCAAGTTTATATCAATCATTTATTCACCTTTCTCGATATTCTAGATGGATTGAAGAGGAAGGCCGCCGAGAGACATGGGAAGAAACCGTGAATCGGTATTTTGAGTTCTTTACAGAACACCTGAAGACAGAGTGCAATTATGATGTTCCTGATAAGTTGAGAAAGGAATTGCAGACTGCCGTTACGAATCTAGAGATCATGCCGTCTATGCGGGCGTTAATGACCGCAGGCGAGGCTCTTAAGAGGGACAATGTTGCAGGGTATAACTGTTCCTATGTTAGTGCAAGTAAAGTCAAGTCGTTTGATGAGATTCTGTACATTCTTATGTGCGGAACTGGAGTCGGGTTCTCCGTAGAACGCGACCTCATCAAGACCCTGCCGACGATAGCAGAGGAGTTTGAAGACAGTGATACGACTATTGTTGTCAAAGATTCAAAGATGGGTTGGGCGAAAGCCTATAGAGAACTGTTTAGCCTTCTCATTGGAGGTCAAGTTCCAAAATGGGACACAAGCAAAGTTCGTCCTGCCGGCGCGCGCCTTAAGACTTTTGGAGGTCGAGCCAGTGGACCCGAACCGCTCGAAGACCTCTTCCAATTCACCGTCGATACTTTCCGAAAAGCAAACGGTCGAAAACTTACTTCGATCGAATGTCACGATATCATCTGCAAAATTGCGGAGATTGTCGTTGTCGGAGGTGTTCGTCGATCCGCACTGATTTCTCTCTCATCACTCACCGACGAGCGTATGAGGGATGCGAAGAGTGGTGCATGGTGGGAAGCAGATTCGCAGAGGGCCCTTGCGAACAACTCTGTCTCCTACAAAGAAAAGCCAGAGCCTGGCACATTCATGGAAGAATGGGTCGCTCTGTACAAGTCGAAGAGTGGTGAGCGTGGAATCTTCAACCGCGAAGCAGCACAGAAGCAGGTTGAAAAGGCAAACGCATTCAGAACCAAGATGGATCCAGAGTACCGAACCCGCGATGCGGATCACCTGTTTGGAACTAACCCTTGTTCTGAAATCATTCTTCGTGACCGTGAGTTCTGTAATCTCACGGAAGTCATTGTCCGTGAAGATGACACACCCAAGAGTCTGGCACGCAAGGTAAGACTTGCCACCATTCTTGGAACATGGCAATCAACTCTTCTCAACTTCCGCTTTCTCTCTGGTGATTGGAAGAAGAATTGTGAAGAAGAACGCTTGCTTGGTGTGTCACTTACTGGTATAATGGACGCAGAAGTAACGAGAAAGGTAGATGGATTGGATTTAACTTTACAGAGACTTCGCAGTGAAGCGATCAAGGTGAACAAGGAACATGCCGATGAACTCGGTATTCCCCAGTCTGCCGCGATCACTTGCGTGAAACCATCTGGAACCGTTTCTCAGTTGACCGACGCAGCGTCTGGTATTCACGCTCGTCACAACGCACAGTATATTCGTACAGTGCGTGCGGATAACAAGGATCCCCTGTGTTCGTTTATGAAGGACAAGGGATTCCCGCATGAAGCAGATGTCATGAAACCAGATCATGTCACTGTGTTCTCCTTCCCTGTTCAATCACCTGCTGGTTGTGTCACTCGTAATGACATGACTGCGATTGAACAACTCGAACTGTGGTTAGTTTACCAACGGCACTGGTGTGAGCATAAACCATCCGTTACGATCACAGTCAAGGAAGAAGAATGGCCTACCGTGGGTGGATGGGTATATGATCACTTCGACGAGATTTCTGGAATTTCGTTCTTGCCGCATAGTGATCACTCATATCGTCAAGCACCCTATCAGGATTGTACTTGGAATGAGTACGAAGAAATGCTCAAGCAAATGCCAGTCGATGTTGACTGGAGCGATCTCGGAGAGTACGAAAAAGAAGATAACACTTCTGGATCTCAGACAATGGCTTGTTCTGGGAACTCTTGCGAGATCGTAGACTTAACAAACTGATCTAAATCATAAGGAGAAAAAAATGAAAATGATCAATGCTATTATTACATCCTGTCTTTTCAGTGGAGTTGCTGTGGGACAGGATATGGACACGATGACTCTTGTCCAGATGGACGCCGCAACGCGAACATCACTGAATGAAAATCACCTCAGTCTCAATGTTGGTGGTTTCATGCAGGCTGGTTGGGAGTTTTCCAACGGTGGCGGACTTCCCGCACAGAACGGATT
>Ga0196891_1000095_pt1 | contig 21381 bp, 28 predicted proteins | sample VirMetDEL_Nov_24_FD_169096 | JGI IMG/M metagenome (GOLD analysis project Ga0196891, IMG submission 169096) | Aqueous microbial communities from the Delaware River and Bay under freshwater to marine salinity gradient to study organic matter... | ecosystem: Environmental > Aquatic > Marine >... | reverse complement strand
GTTTTGGTTTACCATGTTGAGTTATTTGTTCGTTCTCTTTGTAACTATTTTCTAATTCACCAGACTTTTTAATTCTTTGTAATGATTGTAGTTGTCCCATTACATTAAATATTTCAGCCTCTGATGAGTTAGCATTTAGTGTTTTTGCTTTCTCATGATATTGTAATCCGTATGATTCTAGTTGATGTTGGTTAACATCTTTGTCATTAAATGATCCATCGTTAAATTCTTTTTTTAACTTAGACCACATTTTAATTTCTCTCATTCTGTGCTTTGCAACTTTTTCCATAGATGCTTTTGCAAATCTAGCTTCGTCTAAATCTATTTGATATTTAGTTGCTTTATATTCATCTTCTTCTTTTTCAACTTTACCTTCTAACCATTTAATCTTTGCTTCGTTTCTTCTATAATCAAATGATAGTGTCATAAGGTTATCTAAATAAGATGATTGTTCTCTTACACACTGCCAATACTTAGAAGCTTTAGTTGGATATCTATTGTCTTGTAACACAGAAAACCTTGCTTCTGTTTCTGTTCGAAACATTTGTTTCTTGGTCCATGTATCACGAAGCTCGTCTACCATACCTTTAAATGATGATAGATCTTCTTGTGTTAATAGATTATTTAAATGTGGTTCTTCTTGTTGTATAACTTCTTTAACGTCTTTTTTCATAGCTTTATCCTTTATAGTTTCTTCTTATATATATTAATTAAAATAAATTACAAGTCTTATGAGTCGGTAAATGTACTTACAACAGGACCATTATTCCATTCTTCAGTAGTACCTACTACTGTTGGTGTTCTTCCACCAAAAGCTAAACCAGATGAAGATGAACCTGCTCCAGATAATTGAAATCTTCCTGTACTTAAATCTCCACTCTCAGTCCAGTTAGTTCCATTCCATAACTCATTAAGAACATCTATAGATCCTATTGGACCAGAGTCAGGATTAGTTCCACCAAAACAAATTGCAGCTGTATTGGTTGTTCCTATCGTACTATTACTTTGTCTACCTTGATTTAAGTCGTTAACTTCTGTCCAATTTGTTCCATTCCAAGATTCTGTTAATGCAACATTTATAGGACTTGCGGGTGGACTATCTCCTCCAGCCCATAAAGCAGCCGTGTAAATTCCTGCTCCACCGTCTGAATTTGATCTTGCAGTATTTAAATCGTTTACTTCTGTCCAGTTCGTTCCATTCCAAGACTCTGTTAATGCTTGATTAGTTCCACCAGGAGCAGAATTAGGTCCTCCATATGCTAAACACGCAGTATTATCTGCACCAACTCCTCCTAAATATCTTCTAGATGTATTTAAATTATTAACTTCAGTCCAGTTAGTTCCATTCCATAATTCACATTGATCTGCAATAGAAGGTTTTCTTCCGCCAAAAGCTAATGCAGATGTTTGTGTTCCACCACCAGCTAATTCTTGTCTTCCAAGATTTAAATTATTTACTTCTGTCCAACTAGACCCATTATATTTTTCTGTGTTTGCAGTGTAAGGAGGTACCTCACCACCAAATGCTAAACCTAATGTTTGAGTTCCTGCACCCGCTAAAACATATCTTGCAGTATTTAAAGTTCCACCTGTAGCCCATGCAGCACTATAACCTCTGTTTCCTTTTAAAACATTTGAAGTTGTATTATACCAAACTTGTCCGTCGACAGGATAAGTTGGATCGGTTGCTACCGCTTCAATTTGTGATCCTCGTATTTCTTTGTATGTTGTCATAATTAATCCGTGCTTACTGTTTTAGTTGTATTTGATGAACCACTCCACTCTTCTGTTGCTGATTGCACTGTATCACCCGGAGCTTCACCTGCAAAAGCTAACGATGCTGTTGAAGCCGAAGTATATCCCGATCCACCTAGACCAGTTCTTGAAGTTGATAAATCTGCTACCTCTGTCCAACTTGATCCATTCCAATCTTCTGTGTTACCAACAATTGTTGTAGTATTTCCTCCAAAAGCCAATGATGCAGTAGTTGTACCCGCACCAGCTAAAGATCTTCTTCCTGAGTTTAAATCATTAACTTCTGTCCAGCTGCTTCCATCCCATGATTCTGTTTTACCTGTTGTTGGAGATTCTCCTCCTATTGCTAATGCAGCTGTATTAAGTCCACTTCCTGTTAAATTATGTCTACCAGTGTTTAAATCACTGACTTCAGTCCAACTTGATCCATTCCAAGTTTCTGTGTTAGTAATATTATTAGGTGGAGTGTTACCACCAAAAGCTAGTGCAGCTGTATTAATTCCTGCTGATCCATGATACTTTTTACCTGTATTCATATCTGCGACTTCTGTCCAAGCTGATCCATTCCAATTTTCTGTGTAAGTTGTATTTGGATCTCCACCAAAAGCTAAAGCGGCTGTGTTAGTTGCTCCACATCCTCTTATGTCTCTTCTAGCAGAATTTAAATCTGCTACTTCTGTCCAAGATGATCCATTATATGATTCAGTAATTGCTTGAGTAGCACTAGGGTTAACACCACCATAAACTAAAGCAGAGTCTCGAGTCCCTGCCGATCCTACCATTCTTCTAGCGGTATTCATACTTCCACCCGTAGACCAAGCACCGATTGGTACACCTATATCCCATTCATTTGTTGCTCCTGTAGCTGAACCAACATATCCACCAAATGCTAATGCTGAAGTTTGAATTCCAGTTCCTCCTAATCTTTGATTAGCAGTAGGTACATCATTGACCTCTGTCCAATTTGATCCGTTCCATTGTTCTACATTTGCAACACTAGATCCAGTACTACCAGCAATACATAAAGCTGCATCTGATCTACCACAACCAGCAAGATAACCTCTTGCAGTATTTAAATCGTTTACTTCTGTCCAGTTTGTTCCATTCCATGTTTCTGTAAGAGCTGAATAAGGCGGAGGGGTTCTTCCTCCAAATGTTATAGCAGCTGTGCTATCAGCACCATCCCCTGCATTATTGTGTCTTGCAGTATTTAAATTGTTGACTTCTGTCCAATTGGTTCCATTCCATAATTCTGTTTCATCATCAATGCCTGGAAGTCCTCCAAAAACTAAACCAGAAGCAGTTGTTCCTGCTCCTGCAAAATTTCTTCTTGCAGTACTTAAATCATTTACTTCTGTCCAGTTGGTTCCATTCCATAATTCTGTTTCTGCTCTTGGTGCTGGAGTTCCTCCAACACTTAAGGCTGCTGTATATATTCCAAGCCCTGCCATATATGATTTAGCTCTATTTAAATTGTTTACTTCAGTCCAGGTTGTTCCATTGTAAGACTCAGTATCCGTTGTTTCTGGAGATTCTCCACCAAAAGCTAAAGAAGCTGCATTACTTGCTCCTGCTCCTCCTAAATTTTCTCTAGCATTATTCATACTACCACCAGTTCTCCAAGAACCAGCTGATGTTACATTTGGATATTGAAACTTTAAAACATTATCAGTATCATTATACCACACCTCTCCCGTTATCGGATTATCGGGATTAGTCGTATAGTTCCGAATCTTTGTGCCATGTATTTCTTTATACTCAGCCATCTAAATTTTTACTCCTCCAATGTTATGTCAGCAGGTCTTGTGTTCATCTCTACTGCTGGTGCTTTTTCTTCAGCAGGTAGAGCATCCCACGCAGCTTGCGCTGCTTGAACCTCTGCATCAACAATCGCCTGTGCCTCGTCTTTTGTTTTAACAACACCTGCAACTTTAGCAATCCAAAGATTACCGTGTTTGTTGTACGCAGGAACTTGCCAAACATTTCCAGGATAGCCTACAAACGTGATTCTTTGAGATTCAACGTGATCGATGAAACCCTTTCCCCAGTTTTCTGCTACACAGTATTGATATGTTTTTGCCATAGTTTTCTCCTTTTATTAATCTGTTAAAGTTTTTACCACATTTGAAGCAGAACTCCACTCTTCTGTTGCTGTTAAAGATGTTCCAGGGTTTGTTCCACCGCCAAATGATAATCCAGCTGTTGTTGTTCCAGCTCCAGCAGGTCTTTGTCGACCTGAAGATAAATCTGCAACTTCTACCCAAGATGCACCATTCCATTCTTCTGTAACAGCTTGATCTCCACCAGGTGCATAACCACCAAATGCTAAAACTGCTATATTACTAGTTCCAGCTGATCCAGCGCCACTTCTTGCAGTATTCAAATCTGCAACTTCGGTCCAATTAGTTCCATTCCAACTTTCTGTTATAGCTACGTTAGCAGTTCCACCTTGTACGTATCCACCAGAACCTAAAGCAGACGTAGAAGTTCCTGCACCAGGTAAATTATTTCTAGCAGTGTTTAAATCATTTACTTCTGTCCAGTTAGTTCCATTCCAAAGTTCTGTTAAAGCAAAATTAGCTGTTCCTGGATCTTCTCCACCAAAAGCTAAACATGCTGTATTATTAGCACCACAACCAGCTACAAGTTGTCTTGCTTGATTTAAATCATTTACTTCAGTCCAGTTTGTTCCATTAAAAGATTCTGTCTTAGCTGTAACTGTTGGTTCCGAACCACCAAATGTTAAAGCACCCGAAGGAGTTCCACCGCCTGCACCTTTAGCTCTTGCAGTGTTCATATCATTAACTTCAGTCCAACTTGTACCGTCATATAATTCAGTTTGACCTGTTTTAGTATTTGATGGGGGAACTTCTCCACCCATAGATATTGCAGCTGTTTGAGATACACCAGCACCAGCCATATTTTGTTTTTGTGTATTTAAATTTCCACCTGTAGACCAAGCACCGATTGGTGCACCTGCACCTGTCCATTCTTCTGTGTTGGTTTTAACACCACCAGGAGGAGTTGATCCTCCAAATTTTAAAGCATCTGAAGTTGTACCATGACCACCTACTAGATAACCAGTTACATTACTACTAGTTGTATTTGTCCATGATGAACCATTCCATAATTCTGTTACATTAGTTTGTGGAGAAACACCTCCATTAAATTTTATAGCAGAAGTATTATCTGCTCCAGCAGCACCTATTCCTATATTAGCAGTAGCATCTGCTACCTCTGTCCAATTTGTTCCATTCCATGATTCTACATTTGCAACACCTGGAGGACTATCTGTATAACCAACTATACATAATGCTGAAGTTTGTGTACCACAGCCTCCTGCTATACCTCTTCCTGTATTTAAGTCATTAACTTCTGTCCAGTTAGTTCCATTCCAAGATTCTGTATATGCATCTGTAGGTTGATCTAATCCACCACCTATAGCTAATGCTGATGTGCTATCTACTCCAGCACCACATAAGGTAGTTCTAGCAGTATTTAAATCGTTAACTTCCGTCCAGTTTGTGCCGTTCCATAATTCTGTTACTGCTGTCTCTGAAGGTGCTGAACCGCCAAATTTAAGAGCAGATGATTGAGTGCCTGTGGCTCCTAAAGCTTCGGCAGCTGTATTAACATCATTAACTTCTGTCCAAGTAGTTCCATTATAAGATTCAACAATAGCATAAGTAGGAGGATCGCCACTTCCTGCTATAGCTAAAGCAGCAGTAGAATCTCCAGCAGCACCTAAAGCTCTTCTAGCAGTATTCATATTACCACCTGTTCTCCACGAACCAGCTGATGTTACATTTGCATATTGATATTTGAAATCTTTGTTAGTGCTATCGTACCATAGCTCACCTTCCACGGCGCCTGGGTAATCACCAGCATAGTTGACGACTGCTGTCCCAACTGTTCCCTTATAGGTAGTCATGATTATTTAGTCTTTAACAACCAACCTTGAGTTCCATCTGTATAAACTAAAGTATTAGCTGCCCTTTCTATTGAAACTGTTAAATCTGCTGTTGAACCTGCAATCTTTTCTGAACCATTTGCTGCAATTGTTAATGCATAAGTATCGAATGTACCTGCATAATCAATAAATACAATCTCATCCCCTAAAGTTCCTGCAGGTAAATTCATTGTTATTGCACCACTTGTAGTATTTACAAAATAACCCTCACCAGCTACTGCTGTGAAAGTTGAAGTTTTTACTGCTTGCCAAGATGTACCACCTGATACTTCGGCAAAAGATAATTGACCAACACCTGTTGTTCCAGATCCTGATACTGAAGCTACTTTTAAAAATCTATCTGCTGTTACATTTCCAGTAGGAAATTTAAGTTCATATGACTGCCCTGCACTGTGTGCAGGTGATGTAAGTTTAATCCCGTGTGAATTAGACTCACAATTCAATTGAATTGAACCTGGGTTTGTTGCACCCATTGCTTCAATTACACCAGTTCCTTTTGGTCTTAATTTTAAGTTAAGGTTTGAATCATCTCCAACTGCACCAATCTGTGCACCAGCCCCTGTTGCAGCATTTGTAATATCAATATGATTTACTGCAGAACTAGTTGTTTCAAAAATTAATTGTTCATTTGCGTTTTCATCTCTGATACCGTGAGCATCATCGAAGTCTATCATAAAAGAATTAGTATCTAAATTACCACCTAATTGAGGTGATGTATCATCTACAACATCTCCACCTGTTTGAATTTCTATAATTTTTGGATTTGTTGTATCTGGATTACCAGATGCAAAAACTAATTTAGTTGTTTTTGTTGTAGTAGAAAAAGTAAAAGTGTCTCCTGAACCAGATGCATATTTAAATTGAACTGTATAAGCACCCGATGTTGAATTTTTTAAAATATAAAAGTTTTGAACATCGTTAGGAATAGTTACAACTTGATTACCCGTAATTGTACCTGTAAACTCAATCATTCTTGCTTGAGCTGTTCCAGTTAATGCACCATCAGCAACTGTTAAGGCTGTAGTATCTGCACCACCTGCTATTGAAACTTGTTTAAATCCACCCGCTATCTGTTCGATAAGGTCTAAGTTAGCATTTGTTTTTGTTCCCCATGTACCGGCATTTTCGCCAGTTGCCATTTTTTCTATACCAAGAGGTGTATATGTTGATGCCATAAATTTTTCTCCTATGCAGCGTCAGTATAACTTGTATTTGATCCAGTTGCAACATTGGAATAATTAGTATTCGAACCTGTTGAAACTCCGTTATAATTGGTATTTGAGCCAGTGTCAACATCTTGATAATGAATAATAAATGGAGATCCAACAGTTGCTGTTATTGTAAATGTTGGTAATCCAATAACTTGGTCTTTAGGATCAATACTACCAATAGCAGAACTAAATGATACTCCTGTTAATCCCATTATCTGATCAGGAATATCTACAATCGTTCCTATAGAAGCACTCATAGATATACCAGTTGTTGGTACAACCACTGATCCTGTTCCTTCAACAAAACCTATAGCAGATGTTATTGACAATCCAGTTGGTGCTACTGCATCATTTGGAACAACTACAGATCCTTGTTGTGATGTAACTGTAAATGTTGGTGCTGTAATTTCAACAGCGTTTCTTGCTGTAGCAGTTCCTTGCTCTGATGTAATTGATAAACCTGTAACCGATACATCTTCGTTAGGTGCAACAGCAGTTCCTTGTTGTGATGTAACAGTGAGTGTAGGTGCTCCTATAACTTGATCTTTGGGATCTATAACTCCAATAGCTGCTGTAGCTGACAGACCTGTAATACTTACTGGAGCATCAATAACAGGAAGTGCATATCCTTGTATATCATTAATAGTAAAACCACTTGGTTCAACAGTTACACCTATAACATTTGAAATTGTTCCAAGTGTAGAACTAAATGATTGACCTGATGGAGTTACAGTCACACTAACTGCGTTAGTAACTGAACCAATACTTGATGTGATAGATAAACCTGTTGGTTGAGCAACAGCATCTGCTAATGAACCCCACTCATCTTCTCCCCAAGACTTTGCGCCCCAACCTTGTTTTAAAGTTGTAGCTTCGTTCCAATTAGCCTGTCCCCAGGTTAATCGGCCCCATCCAGAAGAAACGTCGGGCACTGGACCCTCCTTATGCTAATCTTATGATTGCGTTTGATGAATCGTTTGCAGGAAACTGTATTTCAAAAGTTCCGTTAGTTGCAGTTTTATCAGAACCAAAAGCAATAATACAAACAGCATCAGTTGTACTTGAACCACCGTCTGTTGTTGTATTATAAATCATTGCACCATTTGCAGTGAATGAAGCTGATGTCCATGAGATATCAGAAAAATCTGTAAACGCAGTTGTTGAAGTTAAACCAACTCCTGTGTTTGTTAATGCTTTACCACCAGCAGAATATGCTGATCCAGATGTATTTGAAATTTCGTTTGAAGTTGAATAGTCAGTTGTTGCTGCACCTAAAGATGCTGAACTTGTAAATAAAGCTATTTTAAAAGTATGACCACCAGAACCTGATGTTTGAAAGTCATGCTTTCCTTGTAAAAGTTCTTGTTTGAAACTTGAACATATTGCCGATGTTATTGCCATAATTTATCTCCTATTAAGGTGACTTAGATGGAATTGGTATTCTAACTGTTCCGTCCGTATAGTCATCTCTTTTACGTCTACCGAGTTGTTCTGAACCAAACTTCTCTACTTCTTGTTTATATTTATTTTCATATAATGTCAACACATCCATTGGTCCTTTTAAATACCCATATGCTTCAACTAGACAAGCATATAATAAACCATTTCCAAAGTATTGACTAATATAAGTTGTTGTATTTGAACCAGATAATCCAGTAGGAATAGCTTCATAGTGTATTTTAAAAACATAAGTGCTATCTGGTGCAGGGGCTAAAAATAATCTTCCAGAAGTAGTATCTGATACGCCCGTTGCTCCACCAAACATAGCATAGTATTTTGGTTTACCTGTTGAAGTTTCTGCAGGAATATATTCTTGTAAATATGTTTCATCTTTTTTTTCTAACCAAGTATTTGTGCCTGTTGATGCAGAAGTAGAATCATAAACTTGTACACCTTTTACAAATAAAGTTTTAGCAGGAACATTTATAGTTGTCTGACCCGTAACCAAATTACCTGTTGATTGTTTTTTATAGGCATCAATTGGAACATCTCTTAATATTCTAAGTTCTGCATTTTCAATAAATTGATCTGTAATAGTAGCAGTTAAAACATTTGTATCTGTTTCAGTGTAACTTTGAATTGCTGTTGTTAATGTTGCGTAAGTAAATCCTGACATAATTAAGCTCTATCATTAATTGGTCCAATTGTACATTGAAAACCACCATTTGTTTCTGTGCTTGTAGCTGCATTAGTTAAAGTAACATTTACACCATCAAATGTAGTTACACCAGATTGAGTAGTTGTATTTAAAGATACAACTTTATAAGATCCAAAAACTTTTGCTCCACTTAAATGAGATGTAGCAGTTGTTTTTTTGGGAGAAAGACCTCTAAAAGAACAGCTTGTTCCTCTAGTACACCCAGTTAACTGGTGTGTAGATCTTCCTGTATATTGTATAACTTCGTTTACAAAAAGACCTGTGTCTGAATCGATTTTATCAATAACTATAAAACCACTAGTTGGAAATTGAGATCCATCTGTTAAATTTATAGTAGTAGCTGAATTACTTATATTACCATTTAAAGTAGTAGATAGTTGTAAAGTATTTATTGCAATACCACCAACCGGAAATTTTACATCTTGAAACCTAATAAAATCATTTACAGATAAATCACCATTAGGAAAACTAATTTTTAATGTAGTATTTGAAGCTGTTGTAAAAGGATTATCGGGTAAAAAATCTTGTGTTGGAAATTCTGTTCTATCTGGTCTTGCAGTTAATAACCCCTGAGCATCTCCACTGTATCTAGTAGGGTTTAATTGTGGTTGTTTAGGTTCGTATTCCGAAACGTGGACAAAGGATCCATTCCATTCTTTAACCATTTCATTATAGGGAAACTCCATACCAGATCTATCTGATATTGCTTTTGCATATTTTCCTCTAGATAGTTTAGACATTTGGATAATAAGTTTTAGGTGTTATGTAAGAACTTGAAGAAGAACCATCTTCTTGTAGTGCTCTATTTAATTCATCTTCATATAACAATTTCATTTGTTGCACTAATTGAGGATTAAATTTTTGTGCTAAATAAAAAGCTAAACCAGATACCATACATGGAACAAATCTAAATGGTAAGTCTGTTGCATTAGTATAATTACCAACATCTTGAATTCTTTTAACATAATAATAATTAATTTTATTACCTGCTTCGGATGAACCTGGTGTTAAATATAAAGTAATAGTTACTTTATCAATAAATCTTTGAACAAAATATTGTGTTGGTGCTCCTTCAGATGTTTTATTTGAAAGACCTTGATATGTAGATCTATTTATTTTTGTAAGGGGACTATCAATATTTGAAGAATTTCTATAAGAAGCTTCTAATACATCATCCACACCGTAAACTGCTGTAGCATCTGAAGTCCCATCTCCGGTAGATCTAAACATAGTATATACAGATTGACCATCAACTAATGTAATAGAATTATTTGCAACTTCCCAATAATGAAGTCCTCTGTTTCCCCACTCTTGAAACATTATATTTAAAGAACGTCTTGCAGTACGTAGCTGATTACCAGATACACCCTGCAAACCTATTCTTTCGTAAGCATCTTCTATTATTTCATCAATAGCAAAAGTCTTATCGAACGTTGCTGTTCCCGAAGTTGTATTAGCCATGAGCTTACGCTCCTGTTATAGTTACTGTAACGCTTCCGCCTGATCCAGCTAAATTGTAGACAATACCATTTTCAAACTTAATACCTGAACCTGGAACATAAACTTCTAGTCCTTCAGTACCATAATTATATGTAGCTACTGCTGTTCCTGGCGTACTTGCATCATTTGAATCATACAAAATTAAAGTAGAACTAGCTATTCCTTTTGCTTGTATAGAAGTAATTCTAGTTCTAGCTCCTCTTGCTAATGTATTGGCTCCAACTGTTGCCATGTTTAATGTTTTCTGATCTGAATCCATATTATTCTCCGTTAAAATTAATATGTGGGGCCGAAGCCCCACACTAATTATTTATTATTGTGTATCAGATGTTGAATCAATTCCAAATATTTTTAGAACGATTACAGTATCTCCACCTGGATCTCCAGAAACAACTAATTCAACTTCGTCTCCAGCTAATCCTGCTACACCTGGTGCAAAACCAGACATACCAAGTACACCATTGCAACCTAAGAAACCTTTCCAACCAGTTGTATTAAGAGCTAAAGAAGCTCCGTCAACATAACCGTCTGTGTCAGCATCTGTTCCAATGTCAACTAAGTTAACAGCGTTAACTGCAGCTGTAGTTACTACAACACCGATTCCTAATGGAATAAAGTTTGTAGGAATTTGAATTGATGATTCTTTTCCAGTAGTAGCACCATTAGCAACTGTAATAGTTGCAGTGAACTCCTTAAGACTCATTGTAGATGTAATAGCACCTGTTGATGTATTTTTATCTATTACTTCAAAACCATTCTCCGATCTGACTGGTCCTGAAAATGTAGTATTTGCCATAATTTTATCCTCCTAGTTATGATACATAGTCTCTAGGCCGTCGACTATACGCGTCTACGTATCGTTTTAAAATTGTATAGTAAGTTTTTTATATACTAGTTTTTAGTAGAGTGCAAGAGAGCCTACGGTATTTATGCATTTCAGCAATGTAGCTTTTGATTAAGTAGCTACAGAAACTTGTGGAGCTGCTCCTTCGACAGTATTCTGTCTATGGGCAATAGCTGCTTCTTCCAGCTTAATCTCGGTAATGACTTGTCTAACTTTGTCATCAATCCTGACCATTTCAAGAGTATACTTACCATTAGTAAGATGCTCCTGTTCCCACTTCAACTCCAAGGACCTTTTTTGTTTGTAAAGGTCTTGTATCATCTATAACCTCCTCATAGGTTATTCTATTTAACGGACCGAACATTCCCGTCTTTTCCCATTTTATATCATTTTGTCCTAGTTTGTCAATGATAGCATTTTCAACACTTTTTGCATTATCTTCAGCTAAAATAACAAATTTAGCATAATAACCGTAAGCGTTTATTTTAATGAGAAGTTTTTTCATGGATTTTTCTTTCTTATTTACTAATTGGGGCGAAACTGTGTTCGCCCCAAAAAACTATTTATTAAGCACCTGGTGATGCAAAAATACCTCTATAGTCAGATACTCCAAATGAATATCTTTCTCTAGCTTTGTATCTTACGTTACCAGTATCGAAATCACCTTCCATCGCTGTTTTGATAGGAGATCTTTCGAAATACTTCATACCATTTGGTACATCAGTAATAATGTAGAACGCGTCCGTGTCAGTTAAAAAGTTATTAACTCTGTAACCTTGTGGAACCATACCCATAGATACGATTGCGTTGATATCATTATCAGCTGTTCCAACTCTACCTTGAGTCTTCATAAGTCTCTCAGCAGTGAATTGAAGTTCACTAGGGATAATCATTTTGACACCTCTTGCAGCAATTTTAAGACCTCTTTCGTCTTTCATTGCAGCAATGTCAATTAATGCTTGCTCTAATGAAGTTTCATTCAAGTCAGAAGCTGTAGCTAAAGTATTAGATACAGTTCCTGATACAGTTGGGTGATTTGTTGCAAATAATGCAGATCCATCACCTGACGTGAATGTACCGAATCCATTGATTAATGGATTAACGGCTTTAACTTGTTTAGTGTTCGCCATAGATCTAGCTAACGCTTTTGTGTATCTTGAAGATAGTTGATCATACAAGTTATCCTCTACCGCTTCCTCAGTTATCGCGAAGGCAAGAGCTACAGTCTCGTGACTGTATCTCGCAGTGAAAGTCTCTTGAGCATTGTCAAAAGTTACTCCACTTCCTTCTGGTTTAACTTGAGCTTGAGCGAAGCCTGATAACATCACTTCTTCTTCAAACGCTCTGTCTGAAGATTCTGTGCTGTAGATTTCAGCGTGCTGATTCTCATAACGTTTATATTCCAGACCGAATAATGCATTCAAACCTGGCTCTAGTTCTTTAACTAGTTGTCCTCTAGATATTGCCATAGTTATCCTCCTTATACTCCGGCTGTTGCTTTTAATTGGTGCTCATTAATAATAGTCACCAAGTTAACATTAGCAGAACCTGCTTCGTTATTACTTGGATCCTTAGAGATACCAATTATTCTCAATTGTGCTGTACCAGTCTTCTGATCAGAAAAATCTAACTCAACTTGAGATACATAATCTGGTGAAGATCCTGCTGCATACACAATGTCAGCGTTAAGGCCGACGTCTGCTAATGCAGTTGCGCCGTCCGATTGAACTTCAAACCTTTCATACGGGTCATCAGAAACGAATCCAACAATATCAGTTGCTGCGTTGGATGCGTTTAAATGATTCGCATAAGTAGGCTTGCCTGTAGTTGCGTCAGTAAAAAATACACCGTTTAGTGATCCTAATAATGCATCGGTTGCTGCTGCTACTGTGATTGTTCCAGTTGCTGCCAATTCGACAGGGTCTTGGAAGTAAATCGCTGTTGCAGATGCTGCGATACTATATTCGGATAAACCTTGAGCGTCTCTATTCTGACCAACTTTTCCGATTGGTTTTAAACCAAAAGGTGCGTCTTGATTTGCCATAGTTGTGTCCTCCTTATAGACATTTTTAGTTTATCCGGCGGTTAGGAATTGTTAAAAAATTAACGTTTCTTTGAGCCACCGAAGGTTACACGAGTCTGCCTGTCAACATTGATAGGCATACTTGGATGCTGCTCCTTCATAAGATCGTTATCGACTGCCTTGACTTTTTCATCATGCATTGTTCGATAATATTCGTTTCTTTGTTCTGCGATCTCTTCGGGTATCCTTCCCAGCAAAAGGCCACCAACTCCGATCATCCCCTTGTATTTTCCGTCATCAATAGCCGGGTACTCAGGAAACTCATCAGCTCTCACTAATTCATATCCTTCTCTAAGTTTACCAGTAACATTTCTTGTGTCCTGATATCCTTGAACCTCGGCTCTGATCCATTTGTAACGGTATCCGTCCTTTGCAGGGGGAGTATCTAAATTGTTGGATCGTTGCCAAACTTTTGGTCGAGTTTCTTTTTCTCGAGTTTGACTTGCACGAGAAGCTCTTTTTTCATTATCATTTTCCATATGCTTATGCTCCTTCCGTGTTCATTAATCGTTTTTGTTTCGCATATTCGTCGAGTGACACACCTAATTTTTTAGCAATTGCTACCTCAGACGGTGTGAGTCTTTGGGTTTTGCGACCGGTCTTACTACTACGCGTTGCAGATGCAACAGTTTGAGTAGGTTTATTTGTCGTCTCTTCCTTATTCTTAGCAAATTTGTGAGGAAATTCAAGTGCTATTCTTCTATCTATTTCCATATAATACTCTTCTGGATGAGATATAGGATCATAACCTTCTTCCTCAGTCATTTGTCTATGAATTACTTTAGCTCCTTCAGTCATTATTCTATCCTGATTAAACCAAGTATTTTTATCTGCCCATTCTTGTGCTTTTGGGTCTACTCTTCTTGGTTGTTGAGGAACTTGAAACTGTTCTTCTTGTGGAGCAGGTTCTTCAGCTTTTGCAGATGCTTTAGTTTTCATATCTGCTAATCTAGCTTCTTCATAACCTAATCTAGATATTTCAGCAGATGCAGCAACTTCAGCTTGAAGATTATTTTCTTCTCTAGCTTTTGCAAGTTTAGCAACCGCAGCTTCCATACCAGATTTTACTCTACCTTCCATTTCTGAAACATAGCTTGTATCTAATTTAGCTAATCTAGATTTTAATTTTTCTTGTTCTGATAAAACACTTCTTGCGTAAATAGTTGCAGCTTCTTCTCTTCTTTCTGCTTCACGCATTTTTTTAGTAAGTTTAGCAATTCTTCTTTTTACTCCATCAGAATAATCGTCTAATTCTTTTTTCTTTTCCGTGTCTTCTTGTTTGTCATCTTGAACAGCAACAGACTCATTAGATTCCTCAACTGTATCATCGGTGCTACCACCGTCTTCAAGTTTTGTTTCACGTTCATTTTCATATGTTTTGTCCTCTGTTGATTGTTCTGTAACTTCGTCCTTCTTTTTTTCTTCTGGTATTTCTACATCAACACCAGGGCCTGATGTATCAATGTCAACCATTTTTTCTTGTTCTGGCATAGTCATCTCCTATGATTAATATTGATGAAGTATATCTTCGGGATTGTCGATGGTTGCTAAAACTTCATCGTCATTTAGCAATCTTACTTCCCCACCATCGATCTGGATTCTTGATCCAGCATATCTTGCAAATACTACCCAATCACCTTTCTTGCACCAAGGACCTTCAGGAAATTTATCTTTGTCATAACAATGTGGACCCATGGATAATACTAATCCACAGGTTGAGGCCACTTGTTGTCGTTCTAAAGTATCTTGTCCTAAGAACAATCCACCTTTAGTTTTTTCTGGTAATTTAAATGGTAAAACTAACATTCTCCATCCAGTAGGTTTAGGTAATTTTGATGTTTCTTTTGTTTTTAAACGCTCGTATGCATCTGCCTCTTTTTTATGGGCTTCTTCATTTTGTTTTTCGTATTTTTCTTCTAACGCTAATTTAATTTTTGGTGGCGTCGAATTTGAGGATGTTGTCTTTTCCTTTATTATCATCTTTTTGCTCCTTCGGGTTTAGCAGGTTAGAGATTTCCTGTGTAATATATTGGTAGGCGTGAGCCTGTCCTAACATATACTTATATTTTTCCATGTTGTCAATACCACCTGCCATAATATTAGTACCTATGGCTTGATAGGCATCCTTCAATCTCTTTTGAAGTTTACTTATTATTTCTAGTTCTTCCATTATCATTTTTTTCTCCTTTTCTTTCTTAATAAATTAACTCTACTTTTCCAACACCATTCGCTCATCTTTATTAAATAAGTTTCAACGAATGATATTGCATCATCTATTTTAGCGAAAAAACTATATAAAAATTTATCTAGCACTTCCATCTCCGTCTTGCCTGACGGATACGTGAGTTTGGATCGTTACGAGTTTTTGCTGATGACCTTTTTAATTGTCCTAGTGATCTAGCGCAGTATGATTTCCTACGATTAGCAGCTTTTGATCCAGGCTTCACTTTTCCTGTCACGGCTGTTTTTAATTTAGAACCTGGGTTAAGTCTTCTGTAAGCTTTAACTCCAGCTTCTGTCATTCCAGCTCCACTTTTTGTGGGTCTAAAATTTTTTTTATTTCTTGGTGGGTTTGTTCCTTTTGAATAAAACTGTCTCATTATGCAAATGTTTTTACATTAGTTGGTTTACCACCTGGGTTACCTGCTGCTCTTTTTCGTTTGACAGCACTCGCCTTTTGTGACTTTGTCATTCGTGTGGCTTTTGCAAGTGGGACGCATTTTGGATATTTCCGTTTCGAACCTTTGCTTCTCCCGCAAGGTTGATACTTCCCGTTCTTCTTCGGTGCTCCTATGTCTACCCATTTCTCTGATACCCATTTACGCAATCCTCCTTCTGAAAAATAAGTTCTCATTAAGCACAGCTCATTCGTTTTCTTCTAGCAAGTCCTCCACTACGATATGTATCACGCATCATTCCACCACCCATAGCTTTTTTACGGCTACCCTTTTTTCCACCTGGTGTAATTTTACCTGAACAAACTCCTGATGCATACATATTAGCATATGCTGATGGATACACTTTAAATTTTCGCTTCGCTGCTGCTTTACCTTTTGCACAAAGTTTTGCCATTATTTTTTCTTCTTCATTTTATATTTTGAAACTTTTCCACCTTTTTTAGCAACCATTCTTTCTGGATTGTATCCAAATTTTTTTGCTAAAGATTTTCCTTTTTCTCCAGACTTAGCTAATTTAGCTAGACCTGCATTTTTACTTTTACTAATTGGTTTTCCTGGCATTATTTTTTTCCTCCGTTTCTAAATATTTGTGTACCCTTTATACCATAAATGCTCGCCACGACAAGGATCCACAAATTAGTGAACCAGGAAGGAAGCTGCGAGAACATATCGAAGAACAATTTTACCTTGTCCATCGCTGTTGGGTCATCCGATATCACTGCCCAAGCAAGCACCAAGACGGGCAAACTGAGAATTATCAAAACTGCCTCGTCTTTCCAGTCTGATTGTCTAGCTTCAAGAAGTTTTCCTTGGTAAGCTTCGTCACCTCGAGCCATCTTTTCAGCATGCATTAATTGTGCATCTGACATTGCCATTTTCGTTCTCTGCTTGTTGGCATAAATCTTACTTCCAGCAGAGACGGCTAGTTTAATTGCCGATAACCACATAATTTTTTATATCCACTTAGCAGTTTTAGATTTTTCTCTTAGCATTCTCTTAGTTCCTCTAACTACAACCTCTTCGCCTTTAGCAATGTAGTTATAAGCACCATCAGCAGTTGTTTTTGATCTTGGATCAACCTCAACTTTTTCTTTTGGGGTCTGCATTTCAACTATTTTATCTAATTTTTCCATTTTTTCTCCTTATTAGTAGTTAAATTAGTTTTCTTTTCTTATAATGTCAATATTTGGCATCATATCTTTAGCACTTGGTAGTGTTTTACTTAGTATTGTCTTTTCAATCGACGTATCAGCTCTTAATTTAGCTAATTCTTCGTTCTGATCAAATTTTTCATCAGTATTTTGTTGGTTCATCATTGATTTCATTTTATCTAAATCAAATCTTCTGTCTGCTTCTTCACCTTTTCGAGCATTTTCTTGTGATCTAATGTCTAATTCTCTAGCTCTTAGTTTAGCAAGAGGATCATTTCCAAAATCACCCAATAATTTTTTCTCTTCCTTCATAAATTCTTCCATCATTTCTGCAATCAAGACAGCTTTTCTAGATTCTACCTTCATATTCAAATCCATAACTTGTTGTTGCACTCTTGGATCTTTCATCATTTGTGGATTTTGTTGCATTTGTTGTAATTGCATTATTTGATCTTGGAATTCTATTTCAACTTGCTCTAATGCCATCAATGATAGGTGTTCAAAAATATTTTTTTGTAAACTTGCCATCACTGCAGGATTGTTTCTTGCCATATTAGTTGCCATAAAACTTAAATGCGCTGTAATATGTGCTTGATGATCTTGTCCTTTGAATGCTTGAAAAGGTTGACCACCTAAAGCTTGTATATGTTCAACCGCAGGATCCATAGGCATAGGTCTTTGTGGTGGTTTTAATACACTATCAATATTTTTTACACCTAAAGCTTCATACATATTTCTATATGCTGCATACATATTATGTAATTGTGGTTGTGATGTTGCCAGTTGCAGTTCCGTTTGGGCAATAGATATTCTTTGAGATTGAGAAAAGATATTTGGATCTGCAACCGGAATGATGTCTATCTTATCATCAAAGTCTTGTTGTTTAATCATCCTTTGACCACCCACGACATCGTATGGATATTCTTGTGGTAGGTATAATTTAAATACTCTTGCCATCAACTTAAATTCATTTTTAAGTGCAGCATAAATTCTTTTGTGGATCGCACTCATTGTTCTCGATCCACGTTCAAGCAATGCAACTGTCGTGCCCACTGCAGCTTGTTGATTACCCTCACCTACTTGAAGGTCAGCTATAGATGCAAAACGCTGACCGGCTGAAACCACGACACCCATAAGTTGTAATAGAGTTTGTGACGGCTCCTTAAATGGTAGTGTCATAAATGAATCACGAATGTTTCCACCTGGTGCGTCTACGTCTCTAAATTCTCCTGGTTGTATAGATTGGGCATCATCTCTAATTCTAATACCACGCATTTTAAATCCTGCGGGTAAATTTGATAATGTTCCTGCATCCAACAATGATCTCAAAGCGGATGTTGCTGTTCTAGATAATCCACCAATCATGTGAATTAAACCGAAACCATAAAAACCTAAACCTGGTAAAAATTTAAAATGTACAAAGTATGGAATCTTTTGTTTCTTAGGGTCTGCTACTTCAAAGTTTCTTCTAATAGATAAAACTTCTCTTGAACCTTCTTCGACAGTTACAATGTAAGGAAGTTTAATTCCTGTCTCAGCACCATCAGGTCCACGGTCCTCGAACCCTTCTAAATCTAAATTGACATGAAATTCTAGAAGAGTGTAAATATTTTCGTTAAAAGTTTTTTTAGTTCCTTCTAACATTCTTTCTTTTTTTTCTACTTCTGTTTCTGGAGAGTATGGAGAAGGTAACTCTATGTCTCGGTAGAAACCACCTACTTGTTGTTTTCTTAGTTCATTCTCCGAGATCTTAAGACGGTGGATCACGGCCTCCGCATCTTCTAAACTTGTTGCATTGTATGGAACTATCAAATCATCAGCAGGGACGAACTTAGAAACCGTCCTGCCTAAAAGATCATCGTAGTAGACTTTCTTAAAGGCAGATCCGGAAAGAGGGAGATAAAAAAGCATTTGATCAAACTCTGGTTCGTACTCTTTCATCACATCCATGAGCTGATAGTTCATGAATTCTTTAACTCGGTTTGCTTGGTCGTTCTTTTGTGGAGTTGAAGCTCCAACAGTTCTTGTTCTTACAGGACCATCTGCAGGTAACAATTCTTTAAATGCCAAAGCTTGGAATTGTGTTATAGCTTCTGCAAGCACGGGGTGTGTGGCACCACTTGCTCCTTGAAACGGTTCTGATTTATTTTCGTATTTAAAACCTAATAGGTCTAATCCTTTTGCGTAACTTTCTTCCCAATCTTTTCTTGAAGATTTATATTCTTGGTAGTTCTGTACTAGTTCTGAACCAAGAGGATTTAATGTTTCCTCTGGTAATAACTCAGCTAAATTGTCAAAGTGGCTTTCGCCTTGCTCTTGGTTAAATGCTCCTGGTTCAAAATTTATTTCTACACCACCATCTTCTGTAGGTGTAATTTCCGTGTCACCCGCATCAGGCAACTCTTCTCTAATTTCTACTTGTTTTTCTAATTGTTCTTCTGCCCCAGGTATCTCAACCTTTTTGTTTGGCAGGCTTTTGTCTATTGCCATGTTTTTTCTCCAATGTTACTTCTTTAACAGTATTATAATCAATATTCAAGCCTTGTGATTGTGGCCCTGATTTAGGTGGAACTGTAGTTGTTAATTTTTTGTATTTGTTAGGGTGTCTAAATATGAATGTCATTACCAATAATATGAGTACCTTTTCTTAGTTATAGGCTCATCCTTATAATCATCTGGATGAGTAATTAATCCACCATCTCTAAATCGCATAATGGCTTGGGTAGTGGAATCAACCAAATCATCATGTTCACCGTAAGGGAACTCAGCGCATTCTTCAATTACTTCTTGTGCAAACTCTCTATCTTTCGGTGCAAATATTCTACCAGATTCAAATAGAGGTGCAACTGAATTAACTCTTGCATGTTTATCATTTCCTCTGTTCGGTGTAAAGTCTGCAACGGGAATACCCATACGCCTTAATTCAAAGATCAAAGGCAGTCCTGCAGCTTTAGCTTCAATTAAAACTGTTTCAGGTTTCCAATACATATATTGTTCGTAAGCTAATTTTTTTAGTTCAGGAAATTCATACCGACCTTTTAATGCATCAATTAATATAATTGATTGTGGAGAATCATCGGTTTCTCTAAACACACCCCAAGTAGTAATTGCAGAATAATCGGCAGTTTGTTTTTTAAGAAACGCTGTATCATAACTTTGTATGACATGTTCTAATACAGGTAACTCTTCGTTCTTCCAATCTTGCCACCACTCTCTTTTAATCAATGCTCCTTCATCCGAGGTTGGGTTTTGCATATACTGTGCATTCCATTTACTAATACCCGCAGATGCTTTAACAGCTTCTAAATCTTCTAGGTTCCAATACTCGGGCCACACGGGTTTATCTGAAGGTAAGATTGCAGGGAACTCTACTACCTCCCATTTATCTGCTTTGTCTTCTTTTTGTGCATTGATTAACATCTCTGTTAAATCTTTTTTACTCCATCTAGTCATGACCAGAATTATTCTTCCTCCTGGTTGTAAACGTTGACGAGGACCTGACGTGTACCATTCCCAAGTTTTTTCGAACGCATTGGGTGAGTTAACATCTTGCTCTGAATGTGGATCATCGATGATGAGTAGATCTGCACCTCTACCGGTTACCGCACCTTGGACACCGACTGCGAAGTATTCACCTTTTTGTTCCGTGTTCCATCGTCCTGCTGCCTTAGAGTCTTCTTGAAGTCTCGTTGCAAAAAGATCTTGATAGTCTTTTGAGTCAATTAAGTTTTTAGTTTTACGGCCAAAAGATACTGCAAGTTCTGCCGTGTGAGTTGCTTGAATAATCTTTAAACTCGGATAACGGCCAATCATCCACGCAGGCAAAAAGTAAGAAGCAAATTCAGACTTAGTATGTCTAGGTGGCATATTGATTATAAGACGAGTGCACTCGCCCCGTGCAACACGGTTAAATTTTTCTGATATAACTTTATGATGTTCACCTTCAATAAATTCAGGCCACATCCTTTTTACAAAAGATAAGAAATCATCTCTAGCAGCTGTTGCCTTTTGATTTTCATATCCTTTAAGAA
>Ga0196891_1000094_pt1 | contig 21396 bp, 22 predicted proteins | sample VirMetDEL_Nov_24_FD_169096 | JGI IMG/M metagenome (GOLD analysis project Ga0196891, IMG submission 169096) | Aqueous microbial communities from the Delaware River and Bay under freshwater to marine salinity gradient to study organic matter... | ecosystem: Environmental > Aquatic > Marine >... | reverse complement strand
ATTGTTGTAGGTAATCTTGCGTCATTAATAGTGCCTGATGTAATATTACCTGCACTAAATGAAGATAGTGAAAACGTACCAAATGATACGACTGCTAAAGTATCTCCTGCACTAGCACCTGAACCCAGTACAATAGATGTACCTGTAGTTGCTGTAAAATCAGCAGGTGCAAGTTTTACACCATTCAAATAAATGTCAGCAAACGCAGTTCCTGAAGCGACATCATAAGTTAATGTATTACCATTATCGTCTGCACCAGAAAACGTAGTTTGGTTTGATGTTGCTGTATAAATAAATCTTTCACTAGTGCCATTAACACTAGAACCTGCAAGTGCGTATGACGAACCATCAAAAACTTTTAATTTATTTGCTGTAGTATCAAAGACCAAATCACCCACATCATTTGAGGAACTTGGTACTCCTGCTTGTACTCTGTATCTTTCAGCAAAACTATTTACACCAGATATATTTGTAGCAACTGTATTAATATTAGTTAATCCACCTGCAACTGAATTTATATTTGTAATTGCACCTGCAACTGAATTTATGTTTGTAGAATTAGAATTTACAGTAGAGATTGCAGAAGACATTCCTGCAACTGTAGTCACATTGCTAGATATACCTGCTACTGTAGTTATGTTAGCTGATATTCCTGCTACTGTATTTACGTTAGTAATATTGTTTCCAACTAAATCAACATTAGTTATAGCATTTGCAACTGTATCAATTTCTGATGTACTTTCATTTAAGTCATTTGCTACAGTTTCAACTTCTGAAACTGCTTCTGCTAAATCATTTGCTACTGCAATTACTTTTGCAATATCTGTCGCTACAGTATTTACTGAACTAATATTAGTTGCTACTGTATTTATGTTTGTTGCATTAGATACTGCTGAGTTAATATTAGTTGCATTAGAATTTACTGCATTAATATTAGCTATGTTTGAATTAACTGTAGTTAAAGCTGTTTTGTTAGCTGAAGATAACCACGTGTTTTCTAAATAAGTTTTATTAACTGCATCATTATCATTTACTGGATTAGCTACACTTTTAATTACTTTTGATTGTGCATTATATTTATCATCAGTATCAACCTGCATGTAGTTAGTAGCATCATCTGAAAATTCTTGGACAGCAAAAAAGTTTTGATTAGCTGACATATCTAAGTCAGCTTCAGTCAATACTGAGCCATCTTGGAAGTCTACTAGTCTAGCTGTAAGTGGTGTTTGTCTTTCAATTCTAATTACTACATTATTTGCAGGTGCAGAATTGAATGTGACAGTTGAACCTGAAACAGAAAATGCTGTAGTAGAAACTCCATCTAAAAAACATTTGACATGTGTACTGTCAATATAAGTAAATGATATTGAATACTGTGTAGTGCTTCCATTACCAGTATATGTTTGAAAAGCGAATTGTGACATAGTTTATTGTGTTCCGAAACTCATTATTGGTTTTAATTTAATTTGTTGTTTATCTAATCTAGGTTGTTTAATTGTAATCTTATTCTCATTCATGTTGTTATTAGCTGTAAATAAATCCATTCTTTTATCTTCTTCACTAAAGAAGTTTTTCATTTCTGATTGCATTTTTATCTCAACTAATAATTTAAAGTTTTCTTGAATAACTCTAAGCTGTGCATATTTACTAGTGCTATCCATTCCTGTCACTAGACCACTGCCCATTTTCTTAGGGTCAGCTAAAGTTTTATAATAATCAGTTTGAATTAATTCTTCCATTGCTTCACGCATTGTACGACCAGAGTTGTCTCTTGTTGTACTTAATAACTGATTGTATCTATCCCATGCAGATACACCTTTATTATTTTTGAATTTTTTAAAATCAATATTATTAATAATTGGTTTTTGAACTGGTAATCCTTTGCCTAATCTTAAAAGTTCATCTGTAAGAATATCTTTTCTTTTTTTAGTTGTTCCAAATACATCTAAACCATTTTTAAACAATCTTTGTGCAAAATTATCTTTATCCATGTGAGGTTCACCGATAGCATTATATCTAGGTGAACTTGGTTGAAAGAAACCACTTCTGTTTTTAACACCTTCTAGTATGCCTATAGCATCTCTAATGTAAGGGTCATTTACTAATTTTGTGTATATGTTTGGTATAAATGAACCTGCTTTTTGTGAAATGTATCTTTCTAAATTATAACTGTCTTCACTATTAATAGCTTCAATAATATCTGATAAGGCTTTTAAATAAGTTTTACTCATTGTATTTCTTTGTAATGCACCTTTACTTGCACCTAAGAAATTACTAAACTTTTGACCCACAGATAATTCACTAGAATTTAATAATCCAGTATGTAAATCTAAACCCATTTTTTCTTTTTCTTCTTCAGTCATTTTGTCATATAGCATTACATAGTCTGCCATAATTCCTAACATTGCACCGAATGGGTCTAACTGACCAAATGATAATTGATAACCATTTGAAAATTTAATTGAGTAAGGTCTAAAATTTGTATCTGTTTTCTTTTGTCTAATTAACTCTGCATCTTTTTTAACATCTAAACTTCTACCATCACCTGCATAATTAGTTCTATTACTTATATAACCATTAGTTGCTAACATGTAAGCACTAGATAAAACTATGCTTCCAACTGCTAGTTGCCCTCTAGCTTTAGCAATAAGTCTAGGGTCACCAGACATACCTAAAACATGTTTGTAATTATATACAGCACCTATTGGTGTTCTATCTAAAATTTGTTTTGCAATGTTAAAAGGTGTTTTAACAAATGGGAAGAATTGTTTTAGAAAAGGGTTATCTGAAATTAGCTGTTGAAATCTTGCCGATACTCCTACTAATTCATTTTGGAAAGTATTTTCTGTAGCATACTCTAATGCTTCTTCATTAATACCTCTTGTACCTGTTTCATCAAATCCCATTCTAAAATGTTCATCTGCAAACTTTTGTAATTCTTTACCTTTAAGACCTTGTCTTTTTCCTTCTCTAATTCCTATTGCTCTTAATTTTGCTCTATAATTTATTTGTTTAAACCATTCATCACCTGCATTAAGAAATCTAGAAGGTAATCTAACAGTTTCACCAGTTGTATTAATAACTTTTCCAACTGCATCTTTTCTGTCACTTCTTATAGATTTTTGGCTACCACTATCTAGCTTACCTGCATCTATATCTCCTCTTTGTAATACTTGTTCACCACTTCTAAATGCTGACATAAAGTATTTATTAGCATCACTTACATACTGACCTAATCCAGTTAGTGTTGCTAAATGGTCATCATATTGTAGTTTAAATTCTCTTACTTTTGCTTGGTCACCTGCTGATATTAATTGAGATAATTTAGCACCTACCATTTCTTCTATAGGTCTAGCACCCATTAAAACACCATTAGATGTAGCATTAACTAATTGTGTTTTAGGTGAAGATAAAAGAGCATTAATCCAAAACTCATTCAATACATTCCAAGTTTTGTTTCTCCAAGTAAGATTAACTATTTTTCTAATAGCATGTGGATTATCTGCTATTGCTACTTGGTCTAAAAATCTTTCAAAACCTTTTTCACCACCACCAAAATTCTTGTATCCATTTTTAGCTTCTAATATTTGGTCTTCAATTAGTTTAGCATTTTCAAATTCTTGTTTTGATAATTGATATATTCTTAAATTTCTACCTGTTGCACTTTTAACTCTTTTAGAGTTATTACCCATATTCTCTAACATGAAATACATTAAGTCCATGTCTTTTCTGGTATAACCTTTAGAACCACTTTTATATGCTCTTGCTATTCTAGGAAAAGCATTAAGTAAAGAAGTGTAAGCTACTTCATGTGCAAATATTAATGCGTTTGTATCATCAACATTATCTGCAAATTTACTAAACTCTTGAAATACTCTATTTACATCTCCACCAAATTCAGTGACAGCTTTTCTTTTTACTGCTTCGTCTGTAATTCTTTTATCTAATTTTTTATTTAATTTATGTACTGTGTCGTACATAGTCTTAAAAGTTTTAAGTCCATCATACGTTAGACCTTTTTTATAACTTTTTAAATTAATAAAGGCTTCTGGTATGTTAAAGGCTTCTTCAGAAGATAACTCTCCTTTTTGCCATTTTTCAAAATTTCTTTTTAAACCTTGATTAGATGCGTCAATTATTAATTGTGTTTTTTTAGCATCAGTTAAAGTATTAACTGTTTTAAATTTCTTAACACCATCTACTTCTTCAATCATGTCATTCATCAACTTCATCTTTTCAGCAGTAGTTGTGTTTTCGTCTATTTTCTGATTGACTGTGTCTAAAGTTTCTTCGTGTTTTTTAATTACTTGTAAATCTTTTTCTACTTGTGCTTTGTTAGGATTAGCACTTAATCCATTTTTAATTACTCTACTAATTCTAAATAATATATCTGCACTAGCACCTATACCTGCACCTTCTAAAGCATTTTTAAATCTTCCTTCCCAGAATGTATCTGTAGGGTCAGATTTTAAATATGATAAATAAGTATCTACTGTATCTGGTGCGTAGTTGTCTAATAAATCTGTAAGTCTTCCTGACTGACCATCAAAAATTGTAAAATCTGTAATAGCACCTTTAGTTGTAATTTGTCCAAACTGTCCTGCTTTAGTTGTTGCCTTACCAACTTTTGCAATTTTAAATCCTTTATCTACACCTTTAAAACCAAACAAAAACTGAGCCACACCTTCAACAAGATTACCTGCCATAGTTTGTGTATGATTGTCATTGTCAGGATTTGCAGGGTCATAAAAGAAACCTTTTATATTGTAAGCATCTGAGACACCTATAGCACCTGTAAATGGTGATAAGACACCATAAGTCTTTTTACCTTCTTGTAAATCTTGTATAGCTTGGTCGTAGCCTACATATTCTACAAGACCATTTTTAGCATCTTTTCCATATCTAAAGCCACCAACATTGCTTTTTTCTCCTAAAGTGTCACCTATCCCTTCAGTTAGGTCAAAGATACTATTTAATCCTTTTCTTACACCTTCGTAGGGTGCAACAGCAATCATATCATATAGCCAATTTTTCTTTAATGGTTCAGATACGTCAGCTAATAAACCTTTGTCTCTTTTATTAATCTCTGCCTGTATTCTATCAATATCAGCTTGAATAACACTTTCTGGTGTTCCATCAGGATATGATTTAGGTGTGCCATCAGGCATAGTTCTAATTATCATTAATTATTCTCCAATTTTTCTTTTGCTTCATTTAATAAATTAAAATTAGTTGTTGTACTTTCACCTTGCTTAAAGTTAAATACTGTAAATAATAATGAACCATCAGCTTTTTTAGTTGATTTAATTATTTCCAAATTGTTTCTAAATTCTTGTATGAAGGCTTGATTAAAAGCACTACTGTTATCTTTATATTTATCTAACTTATGGTTTTGTCTGTACCAATTTAGCATTGTGCTTTCTAACCAGTTTCTAGCATCAACACCTTGTTGTTTGTCTCCACCTTGTTGTTTTGTTGCTATAACCTGTTCTATTACACTCATTGTGCTTTTGTACTCAGGGTTATTAAATATAGGTTTATCTTTATGATTTTGGTAATTAGGAATTATTGTAGTTCTAAAATATGCAAGAGTTTCTTTTCTAATTTGTTTCCCAAAGAAAAATTCTTCAGCAAGTTTTCCTGCTTCTTCAAATTTTCCTTCTGATAATAATGAATAAACTTTAGCAACAGCAAGTTGATTATCAGCAGTACCCCCTGCAAACTGTTGTTCATTAATCCATTTTTCACCTGCACTTACTTCTGTTGGTGTTCTTTTAGGGTCGTTTAACCATGCCAATACATCAAAGTCATCATCTTGTTTGTATAAAAAATCAAAAGTTGCAACACTCTCAGCTTTTGTTCTTTCTTCTACTAAACTATTATCTAAAGTTAATTTAGCATCTTCGTTAGCAAGAACTAATGCCATTAAGTCATTTGTCTTAACTTGTATTCTTCCAATGTTTTCAACTGTATTATTACCTGCTAATAATTTAGAAGGTAATTGTGATATAATTTGTTTAGCAAACTCAAAATCAGTTGTTGAACTTACATAACTTTCTAATCCCTCAAAAATTAAATCTATAGTTCTTCCACCATCACCATTTACACTTTCAATCTTACCTATTTGAATATTTAATTCGTTTGAAAGTCCTGTAATAATTTCTTCTATAGAACTACCATCTGATGACATGGCTTTATATTTAGCAATAATACCATAAGTAGTATTTTTAACTTTTTCATCAAACTTATCTTTAATAAGTTTCATTTGTGATTGTCTGTGATTGTTTTCCATTATACTTCTGTTAGAAGTAGTCATTTTAAAAAAACCATTTTCTAGTTCAACAGCAGAAAAATAACTTAAATTATTTGCCTTAACAAATTTCTCTATTTGTTTTTTGTAAAAAGTGTCAAAAGCACCTTCTCTAGTATCATCTATAACATTACCTTCTTCGTATGCTTTATTTAATATATCTGCAAATTCATTTGCATAACTATTTAATGTTAATTCTTTGTAGGCTTCTAAATAATATGGGTTTCCAGTGACATCTATTTTACCTTCTTTTACTGCTTTTCTAAATTTACCTTTATTTAGTTCATAATCTTTTTTAGCTTGTGCAAAATTTTCCTCTTTTTCTTCATACTCTTTAGCAATTACTGTTTTTGCACCTGCATCATTTACAAAGTTATTTAATGAAGCTGTAAGTTCTTTTACACCTTGTATTTCTGGTTCTGGTTCAGGTTTATAAAATAAATTAAAATCTCTTGATAAAACTGTTCTTTCCTCAGCTTGAAGATTTAAGTCAGGTGTTTTTCTAGCCATTATGCACGTTTATCTTTTTGGGTTTTTAAATCTCTCATTTTTTTATCTGCTTCTAAAGAATAATATGAGTTAGCTACATTTAAAGAAGCTGAAGCAAATAGTAATTCAGGATTAGGTGGTTGTTCATAAGTTGTTTGACTTTCCATACCAAATTGAATTGCTTCTAAATTTCTTTCATACTGTGCAACTTGAATACCTAAGTTAGTATTTAATGCAGAAATATAATTACCTTCTACTCTATAGTAATCTCTCATCAATGCTTCAGTAGAACCTGACATTGCTAAACCTGAACCAGATGCTTCAGTTATAAATTCACTTCTAACTCCTTTAGCTTTAAGGTTAGCATCATAACCTTTTTGCTGTGTCTTTTTAATTTCTTGGTTTATTCTTAATTGTTCAGACGCATATCTTTGAATAGCATTAGCTTTTGCTATTTCATTTCTTTTTTTCTGTGCTACATAATTAGCTTCTTGGTCTGCTTTTTGATTTTGGTAGTTTATTACCTGTGACCCTGCATTGGCAATCATTAAAGCTGTTGTTGGTTCTACGCACATATTCTTACAACCTCATAAAAAGGCTCGTTTAAAACTCCATATTTTTTCTTGTTAATAAATTTAAAACCACACCATTTTAACCATTTGATGTGTAGTGAATTTCTACTATCCACAAAGTTCCATAAAATTTTGTATTTACTGTTTAAAAAATCAATTACCTTTTTATTTTCTTTTAAAAATGAATATTGAATATCTTTTAATTTATCAGTAGCTAATAACCATATACCACCATTAACTGTGACACCGAATATTCCTACTGGTTCTTTTTGTTTATTTACTATTGTAAAAACCACATTTGATTTAAGGTATGAATAATATAAAGCATAGTAAGGAAGCATACCTGCTGAAGATAATATTTCTCTTTTATCTTCGTATCTTAATCTTGGTGCTAAATATTTTATATCTTCTAATGTTGCTAATCTAAAATGATTAAACTCTTGAACTTGCTGTGACATAGTATCCTTGCCAACTTGCGTTGATAAAATTACAAGGCAAATGGCTATCAGATGCTAGGGTCACTGTAAGTTTGTCACTTTCAGATTGAACAGCAAATGAGTAATCACCATCAGCTAAATTAACAGTACCAAGTAATCCTGTTCCTGTTATTGTTCCTGTAAAGGTTGTTGATGAACTACTTCTGCCAACTGGTTGGACAAGAGTAGTAAAAAATCCTGTATTATTAAAATTAACACTCCAGTTTCTAATTTGTAATCTACCTTCTTTAATAGATATTCTAGAACCTTGTGCGTCAGCTTCTTGTATAAACTGTTGAGAAAACGTAAATGTAAAAGTATAGTCTTCACCTATAAAGTAATCATAAGAAGTAATATCCCCTGATACTACAACAGACGTACCTGATTGAGATACTATAGTAATTTCTTGTCCTGCTTGGTTTGAACCTGTACTTGCACCCACAAGACTTAATGTATTCGTTTTAGTGTAAGGTATAGTGATTGTTGTTTGATTTGTACTGGCATCATAACTTTCACTAACACCTGATGTACTATTACTAATTTTTCTGTCTAAATGAGTTAAATAAGAAGCACTAGTATCAGTGACAGCAGGTGATATGTCCATTGTCTCTAAATAGACACCATCACTTCTTTGGTTCACTATAAATAAAGTGTTCTCTATAAAATCTATATTTAATATCTTATCTGTAGAAGATGTACCAAAAGTCCATTTATGCCATGCACTTTGTAATCTTTTATTACCAACTACATAATATTGGTGAACATATATTGCATTTTGTTCATTAGAAGATAATGCCAACATAATGTTTTCATTAGTAGCAATAGCTAGTTTAAATACACCTGAAGGTATAAATCTAGGTACATTACTTGTAATATCATCAGCATTTTTAGTATCTGTATCTGATTTTACAAAAAATTCTCTAAAGCCTGTAAAACTACCTTTTTCAAATGCAAAGAATACATTACTACCTGCACCTACTGGTTTTACTGTAGAAGATGCTTCAAATTCTGTTGATACATTAATAGACACATTTTCTGGTGTAATAGTTCCCCCTGCACCTGCTAATATAAATTGTGTTTGGTCTGAAAATAAAAGTATTTGTTCATCAAACGATATTGCACTTCTAAGTATAGAAACTTTGTTGTGAGTTGAAGCAACATCAATAACGTCAGTTGCTAATACAGTTGTGACTGTTTCATTAAAAAATGCAAAAAATTCTCCACTTCTAGACATAACTACATTTTCATCAGCAACAAAACCTAATCTGTTCTTATGAAAAAACATGTCATTAATTTTTCTTCCTACAAAACTAGGATTAGGAGAACTATCTATATCTCCACATATTCTTAATCCCCATGCAGGAACATTATAATCTGTGCCTGATATTGTATAAGTAGAACCATCTACTTGTGAAAATCTAAAATTACCATCTGCTGTTCTAATTAAAACATGTGGCATAGTAGTGTTGTCTAATGTTGTTTTTGTATTAGGTGCTACACTTTCTTGCCATACATCACCTGCACTATCATACTGTACATAATAATTATCAAAATTGTTTGTTGCATCTCCAGTAATTTCAACAACCATGTTGTCTATTGCAGGAGAAGGTAAATCTACAAAGTTTTGTACTGTGTCTTTTACAACTTGTGAAGCATCATCACCATAACCATCACTTGCAGAAATATCTAAAGTTCCTGAAGATTTAACAATAGAAAAACTAGAGTTTCCTAAATCTGTTAGTGTGATACCAGAAATTGTACCAATCGCAGACTTAACTCCATCTCTGATTGATTGGGTGTTTGTATTAGAACTTGTAAAAGAATAAATAGTGCCATCTATAGTTATTGAGTACGTTGTACTCGTCACTCCTTGTAATACTGAATAGACTGCTTGTTCAACTTTAGCTGAACTAGTTGTACTAGCCATTGCAGTTGTTTTTTGTTTGTTTAATATAAAAGTAAAATCAGCAACAGTCATTGCAACAAAATCACCTTTAGGGTCTGTTGATGTTAAATAATTAGATGCACCTGTTTGCATCACAACTGTTTTAGATACTCCTGCTACTGTATATACTTCTATTGCACCACTTGTTATCTGTACTAAATATCTTTCACTAGTATCTCTGTTAATAGTGTGCATGTAAGCATTGTTAGGTGTTGAACTACTTAATTTTGCTAAATGATTAGTAGGTGGTCTTTTTTTAAGACCTTCAACAACAGAACTAAAACCATTTTCTTGTACAGTTGCCTGACTAGATAATCTTAATACTTCAGGTTGCTGTGATATACCTTGTACTAGGTTTGGAATAGTTCTAGATACTAAAGCCATCTAGTACCACCAATTTGATTTTTTTCTGCTTACTGTATAGATTTGTTCAGGGCTATCAAATACACTATAGTCACCAGTAGATGCTTCTGCCTGTCTTAAAACAATTAAGGCTTTTTCTTCATCTTCTAATGAAAATTTGTGTAATGTGTTTGCACCTAAAGTTCTATCGTGAAATACTCTTGCACTTCTAATAGTAATATATCTTTTAGCTTGTTCAGGTATTTCTGAAAAATCTAATAGATATACAACTTTTACTTCTTCTAAATCTTCTGTAAATGTTGATGAGTTTGTGACTAAATTAAATAATACATCATTTCTTTGTACAATATCATAATCTGATTTTGAATGTTTGTAAGGATTTAATTCTACTCTCAATATATTTGTTGCTAAAGGTATTGTACTATTACCTGCATCTTTAGACAAAGTCACATTAGGTTGCGTATTAAAATGCCAACCCATACTTTGTACTTCTCTATTAATTTCATTTAATACAGACTTAGCCATTGTTCCATCTACAGGTAAGCTACCAGTTAATGTTGATAATGGTGCTTCACCGATTGTACTTAGAATTGTATTTACAGCTTCAAGTTCTGTAGTTCTTGTTTGTATAGTCATTATGGTAATAAGTTATCCCAAAATTCATTATATTTTCTTTGTATGTATTTTCTTAATTTACAAAACCAACACATAATATTTTTCCTTTTTAGTTTGCAAGGGGTCAGTCTCCCAACCCCTCACTAGTCCTAATAACTAATTATTAAGATGTTTTGATTGAAACACAGCTTTCAGGTCTTAAAATTCCTGAACCAACTGCCATTCTTGATGTGATTAGTGTTCCTAATCTTCTTGCATCATAAGTTGTTTCAACTACTAAGTCTTTTAACTTAACTGTACCGATAGCTGATTTATGGAATAATACAGCAACATGATTACTTGCGTTCACGTTGTAAGTATTGTTTGTTCCAGTCACAGCAGATGAGTTGTCAGCAAATGCAGTCACACAAGTGTTTGACTTAATTACTGGTACTCCACCTACAGACACAACAGTTCCTTTCCCAAAATCACCATTTAGTGATGAGAAGTCTCTGTTTAATAGTTTGTCGTTGTTAGCTAACTGATAATAAATATCAGGCGATACAACGCAGAACCTATCTGTGTTTGGTACATCTTTTTCATCTAATGCTTGAATACCTTCAAAGATAGAAGCGATTAGTGATGTTGCGTTAGTGTTTGCGTCAGCATCAGTGATTTCTGTACCACCATTGCCACCTGTTATAGTAGCTGATGCTTGTGAACCAAGAACTGCTAATTGAACTAAGTTTTTATCAATAGTTTTAGCTAATGCTTGACCCATTTCTCTTGCATAAATTGAACGTATATCGTAATGATTTTTTAGTTCATCTAATTCAGCAACGAAAGATGATGCTAAAAGCATGTCGTCTACGTTGATGATTTTTTCATTATGCTTGATTGCGTCACCAGTAATTTCAGCACCGACAGAATGGTATCCTGCTACAGTAGTGCCTGTCACTGGGAACGAACTTGATTTGCCATTTGAAATTGTTCTGACATTAGTCATTCCAAGCATTAAATTTTCTCTTTGAAAAGATGCTAGAACTTCACCAGAATACAACTTCAGGAACAAATCATTTACACCAGTTCCAGTATTATTAACTAGACCTAGTCTTGATGTTGTTGCGTTTGACATTTTATATGTCTCCTATGTTGTTATTTGTTGTTGTTTGTTTAACACCTTATTTACTTTCCAATCAGAAAGTTATCTGACGTATCAGGCAATCATCTGAATTTTAATAAGTCACCTCTCTTATGAGAGATGGTGATTAATGTTTTGTATTTACTTTAACTTGGTATCCTAAACCTGTTTTTCTATTGCCCCATAACTTTTGCCAAGACCAAGTGCTTAACTTAGTTGAGTAGTGATATATAAATAAGTAAAAGTGTTTTCTCATTTTTTATGTTGTCTTCTTTTATTTTTATTCATTGAAGACCATTTAATTTTACTTTTATTTGTTGAAATACTAGTCTTTTTAAATTTAGACCTAGTTTCATGTACTTCTTTAGTTAAAAGGCTACCTGCTTTTTTCTTAGCCACCTAGCCTTTTTTTGGAAAACCTTTTTTCATATTGTCGTAGTTCTTTTTAGAAATTGTAGATTTCTTTTTGCTTCTACTAATACCTAATTTTTTTCTACGATTTATATTTCTATATAATGACATATTTTTCTCCTTTATTTTTTCTTAAATGCTGATACTCCTTTAATTCCAAGTACACTTGAATAACCCCCAATAATTAAACCTTGCAACCAAAGAGGAAATTTATTTACTTGGTCAAAAAAAGCATCAAGTTTTGATATAATTTCTGGGTCATCTGAAAAAATTCCCCAAGCACAGACCAACAGTGGAATTGAAATAATTATTAAAACTATCTCATCTTTTAAATCGTTTGCTTGATGAGTTTTAATAGTATTAACCATTTCAATTTCGCCATCAATAACTCTTTGCATTTGCTTTCTTTCAGCAATACTTTGTAAAACTTTTGTTTCTTTTCTATTTTTATAAACTTCAGAACCAGTTTTTAATGCTAATTTAACTAATGAAAACCACATTACTTATTATCACTCCTATTTGCTGATTTACTTCTTACTCTAAGATTACTTCTAGAATTGTTTCTTGGGTTGCCATCTTTATGGTCTACATCTTTACCTTTGATACCAACTCTTTTTTTCATCATTCTTCTAGCAAGGTTTCTTCCTGCTCTATTCTTCTTTTGTTTAGATGAAGAATGATAATTGTCATATTCTTTTCGGTAATTTCTAGCCATTAAAATACTGAACTATTAGCAAGTTTTCGTTCTACTTCTTTTCTAAATACAGGGTCAGTTTCATATCTCTTATCATTCATAGCTTCTGTCACTTGTGCAACTGAAGTAAATTGTTCAGTAGATATATTATTGACATCACCTTGTACCATTTCTTGTTGTGGTGAATTTGGTGATACACCTGCTTTAGTCATTAGACCTTGAACTGCCATTTTAATTTGTTCTGTAGTTCCAGTGTAAGTTAAATCATTAAATGCTTTCACTTCTGCTTCTGGTAGATTATCACTAGCCCATTGCATAAGTTCACCATATTGTTCTTTACCACCTACAACTGATTGTATCTCAGCACTTTGTGTATCAGCGATAGCTTTTTGTCCTTCAATGTAGCCATCAACTAAATCTTTAGGTAATCCTTGTTTAGCTAAATCTTGATAACTCTTTTCAGATAGTACACCTTTTTCTGCATATTCTTCTGAATACTTATCTAATGAAATACTTTCTGGTGATTTAACTTCTTCTTTTGGAATAGTTAAATCTTCACTAGCTTCTTCTTTTACTGGTTCATCTTTTTTAGATGAGAATTGTTTTTCTAATTCTGAGTATGCTTTAGCTAAATCTTCTGCATTTTTAAATTTCTCAGGCAACCATTCTGGTCTTTGATTTTCAACATTCTGTGCTTGTGTATCTGGTTCTGTTGCAACTATTGTTGTACCATCTTCACTTTGCAAAGTATTAACATCAATACCTTGTTCTTTTAATTCTTTAACTTGTTCTTCTGTTGATTTTTGTGCTACTGCTTCGTTGATTTCTACTTTTTCTGTAGACATATATTACTCCTGTTGATTTAAGACTAACTCATCACCTTCAACATTTGCAGTGCCACCAGAGTTAGCGAATTGTTTTCCCATTTCTATTGCTACTCTAGGGTCAGTTGCAGTATTCTGCATCTGCTGTGCCATCTGTTGTTGTTGTGCTTGTTGTTCTTCGTTTTGGATTTGTTCAGTTGATTTAATTAAACCTGATGTATCAATTTGATTTGCTATTGCAAATTTCTTAATTGCATCATCAAGGTTAATATATTTTGCAAGTACCTCTGAACCTAAAGTTCCTGCAAGGTCAGAAATAAATTGAAGTAGTTTCAATCTATCTGACTGTCTACCTAATGCTTCCATTCCAACAATAATCTTAACTTTGACTATGTCTTTAGGTAAATCAGGTAGTAGTTTCTTCTGCCTTAACATAGCTAATTTAGTATTTATGTAAGGTAGTTGAAATTCTGTAGTTAATATTCCATACACTCCACCTAGTGCATCTTGTAATTCATTTGCTATTAATTGTACTTCTGTAGCAGTCACACGTTCTGCCTGTCTTTGTACTGAAGCATTTAACAAAAATGCAAACTGTAATCTTTGTTCTATTCTTTGCATCTGTTCCATTGCTACTCTAAAGTCTGCAAATTTATTTGCTTGTAATACTGATACGTCTGAAGCTGAACCTTCTATAATTGCACCATTAGGTGCTTTAGCAATATTAGATACTCTTGTTGTACCATTAGGTGCAACCATAAATAACATTTTTGCTGAAGCAGAACTTCCTTCTAGTATTGCTCTTGATAATCCTTCTAGGCTTTTTAAATCACCAATAAAACTTTCAACATGCCCTCTACCATAGTTCATTCCATCAACTCTATTAAATCTTAATGCAATGAATGGTAAAGTTTCATCTGTATATTCTTTTGTGTAAAGTACATGTCCTTTTACTTCTTGATGTACCATAAACTTTTTACCCATTCGTTTTACACAAGTATATAAGTCACAAGTTTTTTCTTGTTGGTTGTCATATTCTCCACCAATAGCTTTTTGTATTTTAGGTGGTAAAGTATCTGACACTACACTTTCTTTAATTATAATTTTCATTACATGACCTTGTGGGTCTCTTTTGACTACATAATTTTCTAGTCTATAAACTCTTAATCCAGTGTCAGTTAAATGTAATAGAACATTGCCAGAAACAATTAAATGTTTTAGTGCTTCATATACAGCAACTCTATCGTTCTGTACTTCAATGTTATCCATAACTGATTTCTCAATTTTGGCTAAACCTTGTTCAATTAATTTTTTCTGTTTGGGGTCACCTTGAATAGATTTGTAGACTAATTCATCTACATCAATTCTAAAAAATGGTGCTTGTGGTGGGAATAAAGCTAACATCAATTTTGATGCTAAGTTCATAACACCTCTACTTCCTACTGACTGGTATGGTGTTGAATATTCTGTGTTCGCATTATATCCTTTCATTGGATATAAATGAGGAATAGTTAGTTCTGCACTTTCTCTTGCTCTTTCTAAATATGTTTCTCTTTCAATCTCTAGCTTTTGGTACTGCCCTGCAACTGAATTTTCTTTATAATTCTCAGGTTTTTCTTTTAACGTATAACTTGCCATTATTAGCTAGTTGGAAAATTTACACCACTTCCACCAGATAAAGGTATTCTTAATGACCCTCTACCTGTTCTCTTTCTGCTGTAGTTTGAAGCTACAGAAGTATCTCTACTTGCATCTGTACTTGCTTCAGTTGGTGCTTTTTGTTTTGTAGTAGCATTTGAAACTGAAGGTGTTGCAGGTGGCAAAGGCTCAGGCATTGGGGGTGGTGCAGGTTTTCTAGGTGATAAACACATGTACTACTTCTCCTCTTGAACTTTTTGTTCCTTAATTAAATGATTAACGACACTTCTCTGACCTGCCTTAAACCAGACTTGTTTTTCTGTTTCTTCTAGATTTGGACATTTGTCAGGAAATAATTCGTCTAAGTATTTAATGACTTCTTCACTTATTCTTGGCTTTTTTATCATTAGATACTCCTAAAGTGGTACTTAATTGCTGTCTTTTGCTTCCAATCTCTCCTGCAATCGCTGAATAACCACACATATCAACGTAATCATCAATATTAAACTTTCCCCCCTGACTTCGTGCTATCTTTAGTAGTGTCATAAGATTAGCTACATCTTCAGGTAAAAGTACAATATTTAGTTTTGTTTTATTTTGTAAATAGCCACTCCACAATCTAGAGATATTTTCATGGTTAATAACTTTATCTCCATGTTTATCTTCCCTATCTTTGCTAACTAGCTTTTTTACTTTGTCTAGTATCTCTGTACTTAGCATACTGATAACTCCATAATTTAGGTTGTTTTGTTTTTAGATTGTATTCGCCACTTCTTAGTATTCTTGCTAATCGGCTTTGATGGTAAGCATCATCAACTGTATATTTGTTTCTTAAATACTCATCAATTACTGCTTTCCAGTTTTCTACTAGTGTTTTTTTAGCATCTAGTAATCTACTGGCTTTAACATGACCAACCCCAACACAACCTTTATATCCATCAGTTTGGTCTCCAGTTAATACTTGTGTACAAAAATTATAGTCTGCTAATTGTTCATCAACTCTTTCAATTTGATTATCTAATATTGAACAATGATATGCAGGTATAGTACGCATATCTTTATCACCAGATATAATTACACATTTATTTTTATATTCACCTGTAGCTAATATTCCAATAGTGTCATCAGCTTCTAGGTTTTTATAAACTTTACTTGGGTATGTTTTAATAACCCAATCTCTAAGTGCTTTATAACAAACAGGTTTTCTTATACCTTTCCTGTATGATTTATAGTCACTATCTATTTGCTTTCTAAAATTATTACTATCACTCCATACATTTACAAAACTACCTGCGTTTGTAAGTTTCATATAAAAGTGAATTGATTGTGCAAATAATTGTTTTGCTACTGCAAAGTCACAGTGTAATGTCCACTGGTCGTGACCCCAGTCTATAGGTTCTTCTAATGAAGAAGTGACCTTGTATGCTAATAAATCACTATCTATTAACATTGTCTTCTTAGTATCTTTAAGAAAACTATTTAAAGTTTTCATAGTTTTATCTCCTTTAGTTTTAAGATATTTGATTTTGGTATTACTGTTGAGTTTCCACCTTCATTGATTGTGCCATCATCATTAAAATTAATGTCACCAATGAAAACGTATTTTTCTTTTGATGTATGTATTAACCAACCCATAGTTATACACACTGCTGTTTTAGATTTTTTTATGTCAGGTAGACTAGCCCAATTACTACAACTAATTATGTCAGACCAATAGCACATATAAAATTTATATGGAAAGTCTGCATCTTCTAGTTCTGGTAATTTAATTTTATTTTTAAGTAGTTTTTTCATATTACATTTCTAGATTTAATAGTTCGCATTTTGGTATGATGTGTCCTTTAGAAGTCCACTTGTCTCCACCATTTTTAATGGGGAATTTTTTCATAAGTTTTTTAAGAAGTTTTGTTGGTACTAAAATCCAAACGTCATCTTTACGTTTTTCTACAACAAGACAAATGGCATAGTATTTAGAAGTAGTGACCATAATACCTGATGGCTTTCCTCTACTTTCAATCTCAATAAATACATTACCTGTTCTGACAGTTAATCTATCTGCCTTACATTCTACTTTGCCTTCTATTGCTATCTGAAGTTCGTTTTCTTTACTCTGACCAAACTTTAGGTCAAGGTCAAACTTGTTAGTGTGTTTCACTCCAATTCTGTCCGACCTTCATCTCACCATCTAATTCTGTTTTAAAATTAAAATGTTCTTGGGTCTTCTTAAACATACCTTTGGCTATCTCTTTAAATTTTTCTAGTTTATCTTTTTGTACAACAAACTGCATTTCATCATGCACATGTAAAACCATTGCATAATCTTTACCCCACACAAATCCATTTCTGTGTAGTTCTTCATTTAATATAATTGTACCTTGCTTTACTAATAAAGCCCCTGCTGATTGAATAAGTGTATTTAAAACTGAGTGTTCTGCTCTTGGTAATAACTTCCTACCATCTAAACCTTTTACAAAACCTGATGTTTTAAATTTATGTCTTGCACTTGTAGTTAATGTTTTAAGTGCAGGTAAAGATGCTTCAAACTTATGTCTTACTCTTTTGGCTTCGTCATTATTGACTTCAAGGATTTCACCGAGTTTATCATTTCCTGCCCCATAAATGAAAGCATATATGAAAGTTTTAGCTTTATTACGTGTGGGTAATCCTGTAGCCTTTTGATTGATGGTATGTATATCATCTTCCAAAAGTTTTTTTGAAAAATCACCATTGTCATATACGTTGAGATAATGCCCCAACACACGCAACTCCAAACCAGAAAAGTCAATACCACACATAACCATACTGGAAGGAGAAGTAAATAAGGCACGAAATTCTTTACCAAATGGCGAACCACTGCTAACGCATTGTGCAAGGTTTGGGTGATGATGCGTACACCTGCCTGATAAAGCCCCATTCGTAATAACTTTTCCATAAATTTTCCCTCTTTTGTTTAATTTTAAATATGCTTGTTCACCATCAGCTAACTGTCCTAATCTTTTTGTTATCATAAGATATTCAGCTAATAGTTTTGCTTCAGGATATGGAAGTGCTTTTAATATTTTTTCGTTCACTTCTGGTTTTCCTGTTGCTGTAAATGATTTAGGTTTCCACCCTAATACTTTTTGTAATCTGTCTGCTATGTGGTCACGTGAGTTTGGATTAAAGATTTCAGTTTTAAATTGTTCAACTGGTACTCCTGCTTTAATTCCTTTTTTAATATTATCTCTCTTGTATGTTTTAAAACCTGTAGACTTCTTCCATTCAGAAAAGACTAGAGATAGTTTGTCACTAATCTCCAATCTTTTCTTTGTAAGGATTGAATGTAGGTTCTGAGCAGAACTCTCATCAAAATCAACACCATGTTCTTCTTGCTTTTGTATCCAAAAGGCAAACTTATGTTCTAGTGTGATTGCTTCTTCAGAATAATTTGTTCTTAGTATTTCAGTAAATAATAAGTGTGTGACTTCTACATCTCTTTGACAATACTCCAACATATCTTGATTGTATTCATCAAACGTAGAATGTTCTTGGTAGTCACCTTTTCTTAATCCTAATCTATATCCCCAACTTTCTAATGAATGTTTTCCAAATAGTTTAGGTGGCATTTGTTTATATTTGTAATCAAGTTCAAGTCTGTTAGTCCATATAAGTCTTGAACATAATAAGGTATCAAATGCTTTACCTTTAAATTTATATTTTAATACTTGTTCTAATACTTTTAAATCAAAGCCAGTTATGTTGTGTCCTATAAGAACTTCAGCTTTGTTTAACAACTCTAGTGCATCATTAATAGTATTAGGATTATATGAATAGACCTCATTGGTCTCTATATCCTTGCAAACTATACAGTGAATTACTAAGTTTTCTTTATCTAGAAAACCATTGGTCTCTAGGTCTAGTATTAGTTTCATTTTTAGGTTTTTTCTTTAGATAACACCCACCACAATAATAAGTTTTCTTATCGTTGTTTGTTTCGTAGATGTCTGATTTTGCTTCACAGAAATCACATTCAGGTCTGTTTATCATTGTACAAGATGTACTGTTATTTTTTCTATACTTGGTAAATATGACTGCACTGATTTCAATGCACTCTTAATTGTTTTTTTAGCTTGTAAATCTCCACAAACTATTACTGGAAATATATTGTCATGTTTAATTGATTGATAAATAGCAGTCATAATAGTTTTGTATGTTTCAAAAGCTATTCGTTGCTGTTTTCCAGATAATTTTAAATACTCAGGTTTTTGTATTAAATAATTTAGAATAAATTTAGTAAGTAATTTATCATTCATCAAAATTACTTTCGGCTAAACGACCTGTATTCTTATCGTATATAAGACTTGTCGCTACACCTGTCTCTCCACTAAATCTATTTTTTAATACTCTTACTATCATTATGTTGCTTTCAGTTTCAGACTGTTGGTTTCTTTCAAAGCCTATTACTGCATCTGATAATTGTGCAAGAGCATGTGAACCTCTTAGATGTGATAAAGATGTTTGTACACCTTCTTCATGTCCTAGATTACCTGAAGGTCTTTTTAAATGTGATACCACAAACATTGCACACTTAACTTCTTCAACTAACTTTCTTAGTTGTGTCATTAAGTTATCTATAGTTCTTCTCTCATCACCTTCTTCAATTCCTGAAACAACTATTGATATGTGGTCTAATATAATTACTTTACAATCTAGTGACTGCACCATGTATCTAATTCTGTTCATCAAGTCTGTACTGTCTGAACTTCCAAAGTGGTCGTAAAATGCTACATGGTTTTTGACTTTATCAAACTCCTCTAAAATTTTTTCGTCAGAAATATTTTTGCGAATTACAGGATTATGTATTTGTGCATTTAATCCTACACTTACTAATCCTCTTATACTTCTTTTAACACTTTCTTCTAATGCAATGTAGCCAACCTTGTGACCTTTTAAAATACAATCATAAGCAATCTCTCTTGTCATTTGAGATTTACCTGTGCCTGAACCACCACATAATAAATTTAGTTCACCAAATCTTATGCCTTGTAGTTTTTCATTTAGTCCATTCCATTGATAAGGAATACTTTCTACTTGTTCATCATTAAGTAATAATTCTTTTGTATCTACACCTTGTATAATACCTTGTGGTGTGTAGGCTTTAGCTTCCCACATAGCATCAATAATTTTTGAGCCTTGACCTTTTTGTAATAAGTCACTTGCATCTTTTTCTTGTAGTTTTGCAATCTTAACTTTTCTTACAGGTAATATATTTGCACATTCAATAGATGCTTTGTTTCCTGCTTCATCATTATCAAACATCAATACAATGTTTTCAAATTTAGATAACCATTCAAGTTCTCTCTTGATATATTTCTTTGCACTTGCAGAGCCACTAGGAACTGACACCACTGGATAACGATTGTTCTGCATTTGTGATACAGACATTGCGTCAAGTTCTCCTTCTGTGATTATGATGTTTTTACCACCATCTCTCCACAAGTGCTGACCAAAGAGAGCTATATTTGTGGTATCTCCAATCCATATAAATGATTTGTCAGGAAACCTTAAATGCTGTGCTACTTTGTTATAATCTTTGTCAAAGTAATTTGCGATATGGCAACTCTTACCTTTGTATGTGCCAGTCTCATATTTAAAGACTTTACAGGTTTCACTATTTAATTTTCGTTTAGGTAATGCTTCTATTATTCCACTTATCATATTTGTATTTTGTTTCTTTGTGGCAACTTCAGGAAGTTCGCCATGTGTTTTCTTGTAATCGTGGCAACCGAAACAGTAGGTATGGTTTAGGTAGATAGCTAGGTTGTCTCGGCTACCACAATTTTCGCAAGGTGCATGTCTAATGAAAGTGCTAGAGTTCTCCTGCATCTTTCATTTCCTGAATGTCTGCATCAGAGACAGTGCTATCTTGGAACTTGTAATCTTTAACGTCTTCGTTCAAT
>Ga0196891_1000091_pt1 | contig 21738 bp, 41 predicted proteins | sample VirMetDEL_Nov_24_FD_169096 | JGI IMG/M metagenome (GOLD analysis project Ga0196891, IMG submission 169096) | Aqueous microbial communities from the Delaware River and Bay under freshwater to marine salinity gradient to study organic matter... | ecosystem: Environmental > Aquatic > Marine >... | reverse complement strand
GACCCGGTTCTGGTGGGGGTGGCTCTACTGAAACCCGTCGCCGTAGGGTGGCTACGTTCGCGATTCTGTGGAAAGAATTATCTATTTCAGAAGTCGCTACCGCCGTAGGGCGCGTGTGGATAGCCGGAAAGCTTGTCATAGACCCACGGGCAGGGTTAGAGCCGGAGGCTTATCTGGCGGGCGACAGGCCTTTTATCTACAGTACCGCGCAAACCTTCAATACGCCAGGGACTTCTGGGCCAGGTGTGCGCCATTATATGGGCGGTTTGGACCAGTTGCCCGATCCAGCGATGGAGGAGGCTCTAGGCGCTGGCAATGCCCCAGCTTATAGAGGCTGCGTGATTTCGGTGTTTGATAGCTTCGAGCTGGAGCCTTACGGGAACCAGATGCCGTATAGCTTCGAGGCTGAGGTTGTTACTGGCACAATAACCGATCCGCCTATTAGGATCAGGGAGTTTGAGACGCCTACTGGTAGCGCTGCTGTGCGGAATGCTCGTTATCTAGGCAACGACACATGGCAGCGAGCCTACTATTACGGATCTGATGTTGATGGTAATGAGGTCTTAGACGATCACATCTATGTTACTCACGTCGTAGAGACTTATAATCTTTATGGGCAGAAAATCGACGTGGAGCGTACCACGCGCCGATCTAATTATGTCGATGATATTACTCGTCTTGAGGCCGCTCCCTCTGGCATCAGAAATGCCCCATACCTCGGTTATACGAAAATTTCCTCTGGCCAGCAATTAAATCCCAGCGCGACGAGTTTCTGGTCATTCTTTCTCGGTCAGTCCGGGAGTAACAACCCGACAGTGACTGCGCCAGGAGGTGTGTCCCCTTATTCGGCGCGTGGCTTTTTGAACGGCCAGACAGTCGATTATACGGGCGCATTAGACGGCTTTACTAATTCAACATTATTCCTTGACGGCTATGTGTACGGGTATAACTCAGGCACCGATAACCAGCCGGGTATCGCTCGATATAAAGTTTCCCAACCAGCGTGGTTTCCTTCAGGCGATCCGGACTCTGCTTTCTTCGATCTGCGTGCGGGCGGATACACGGTTTCCGGTGTCGACTCTCAGGGTGGGAGGGCGCGAATCTTTCAGGGTATGGACGGTTACATTTATGTCGCCGCCTTTGGTAATCCGGATGCGCGATTCGACAACGGGGTAAATGTTATCCGGTTAACAAAAGATCTGGAGTTTGTCGCAGATATCGATATTGGGGAAGCTCACTCGAATAGCGCAGAGTTTTATTTCTGGAATAATTTAATGGTCGACTCTGCCGAGCAGACGAACGACAATGCCCGCCGTCTCCGGTTGTGGGATATCAGCGATACTGGTAATCCGACCCTATTAAATACTGCCAACACAAATACAGAATTAGGGTCGGCAGAGATATTACCGCTGCCGAACGGGCTTTTTGTTATGCCTGACGGGATTTGGTCAGTTAGAGAGCAAGTTACTGCTCAAGCGGTGACACTGCAATCCGCATTAGAAAACCTCGCTGATCGGGTTGGTATGGACTCAAGCGAGATCGACGCGTCTGGAGCCACGCAATCTCTACGCGGGTTTAAAGTGTCTGGACCGACGGGAGCGAGAGGCGCTATCGAATCGCTATTTAATGCTTTCCCGGTGATCGGTTTTGAGTCACAAAAAGAGCTGAAATTTACCACGCTTGGCACAAGCTCAATTGTGACAATACCCGAGGATGATTTAATAGAAATCAGTGATGGGGAAGCTCGGACAAGCCTTGTCCGGACGCGAGCCCAAGAGCTAGAGTTACCCCGTCAAATCGATTTCGGATTTTCTGATGTCAATCAAGACTACCAACCAGACTGGCAATACTCATCGATAATAGAAACAATTTCAGAAGAAAAGCTCCGCATTAGCGTGCCGGTTGTTTTCAGTTCGGCTGAGGGCGCGCAGCGCGCCGACCAAATTAAGCGGCAGATGTGGACAGAGAGGATCGCGTACCAAATATCGTTAGGCCCCAAATACACGTATCTCGATCCCGGCGATGTGATCACCCTGCCTACATCGCAGGGTAATATTGATGCGCGGATTGTAAAAATCCATAGCGGGCTAAATATGGAGCATCGGATCGATTTAGTCGCCGAGCAAAATCAAAACTACACCTCCGATGCTGTAGGCAATGATCCAGATTCAGACAACGCTCAAGCGTTGAGTGCGCCAGGGCCAACAAAGCTGCTATTTATCGATTCTGTTCCTCTACGCGATACAGACACTGGCCCCGGATATTATTTAGCGGCATCGGGATATACTGCCGCTTGGGCCGGCGCTAACGTAACGCTATCTGATGGGACTACAGAAACGTTCCTAAAAACATTTGTGACTCAGGCCACTTGCGGGTTTACGACAACCGCACTGGCATCGGCAGATAATGGTTTAGATACGATTAATTCTGTTACCGTGAAAATGATAAACGATGGTGTTCTAGGCAGCATTACGACTGATGAATGGTTGGACGGTGGTAATGCGGCGCTAATCGGTAATGAAATTGTTTATTTCCGTGATGTGACAGATCTCGGTGACGGGCTTTACACTATCAAAACGTTTTTTCGAGGTTTCTTAGATACCTCCACCGCTGGCCACGCAGCCGATGACCGATTCTTGTTATTGGAACCAGACAAGATATTCAATATCGACGCGACCACCGCTCAAACCGATGAAACGCTAACCTTTTTGGCTCGTACTTTTTATGAAAGCGGTCGAGCACCTACAGAATATCAGGCGACACTAGGAAATAATCGAACCAAGGCACTCGCGCCAGCGTTTGGATTTGCTATCAGAAAACCGAACGGCGATTACGAAGGGTATTTTTATGCGGGAGGACGAGCAGGCGGGGAGCTCGAATCCGGTCACGGGCATATTGAACCGATGACTACGGAGCTGTACTCCGTTGACTGCTACACGGCCGAAGGTGTTCAGCTCGCAACGGTACTCACGCCAACGTTCGCGGCTTATGAAAAATACGACGATTACGATGGTAAAAAATACTTCACTTATACATTTGCTCAGCAGCAATCAGACAATGGGGGTTTCGCCGTAGATGAGGCGAGCTTTGACTGCTTCCAGGTCGATGATAACGGGGTCCGTGGCCCAGCCTTGCGGATTGTGTCGCAATTTGCTCTCGCCGCGCTTGGTGACTATGACCAGCTCATACTTAGCCAATTACCAACGCCTAAATTTTATTGGCCGCTCGATGTTGATCGCGATGATATAGATACTCCAGCCGACGCGCTTACAGGCGGGGGCGATTTTAGTTTTACGACGAGCACGCCAGTGCAAGGCGGCACGGGCTCGTTGTTTCGATCAGCTACTTCACCCAGTCACGCCGGGCAAATTACCGGAGCAAAAGCCACCGCAAATATTGATGAGTTATGCGTCTCGCTTTGGTTTCGAATTTATTTGACGAACGGCGCGATAAGGCATAGACCGTTTTTGGCTCAAAACAACATTAACAACTACGTCGGGCGTTTTGCGGTGGGAAGTAAAGACGGTGAGCACGACAAACTTCACTGCAGAATGCGATTTAATAACAACGTCAGAATTATTTGTGAAACTGATGGGACTAATAAAGTAAATGACAACTCGTGGCACCATCTGGTTTTTCAAGGATCGACTTTCAATGGGTTCGACGCTTGCCAAATTTGGCTGGATGGCGTCTTAGAAGTAACAGAGCCGACCACGGGGATTCCCGCTAATACGCGCCTACAGGACACCACAACCGGCATCCAATTACTAGGCGAGAACGCGGATCGCACAAATTACGGTTACTTTGCGAAAATCGCGTTTTACGACCGATTACTCAGCCAATCAGAAATTGAGGCGCAATACGCGCTCAGAAACTTCTAGGGGTTTTAGATGCGAAATTTCGAAAGGAAATTGTTCAATAAGGAAGAGGTTTTAAACGAGCTTTTTGATCGATTGACCGTTGCTGGCGGATTATCTCATAGATCACTAGATTCTAGCGGCCTCACGATTCCTTATGGCTCTACCACTCTATTTATTTACGGTCAGTGGGTCGATATCTCTGAGGGCTCTTTAATTATCACCGCATCATCGACTAACTATGTAGAGCTCTCGGTCGTTGATCCTTTCACGATTAGCACAAATACAACGGCATTTACTCCGGGCCGCGTTCCGCTGTTCGAGGTTGATACTAATTCGACAGACGTGACCGCTGTGCGTGACCGTCGGCGGATGCTTGATCTTGGTCAGCTTGGAGAAAACACAACACAAAAAATAGACTACGCTGCGAGCGTTACGCCAGATGCGTTCGACGGAAGGTACGTAGAAATTGGCGAGCTCACCGGTGCAATAACTATCGAGAATCCTACGAACTCCCCTATTTCAGATGGCACAGACTCAGGCATCGGTTGCGAGCTCTATATAATGCTAGAGCAGGACGCCACCGGTTCGCGCGCTATTACATGGGGTTCTGATTACGTTGTGACGCTCGCCACTGGCGGCGCTGATGAGCGTTGCATTGTTCACTTCATCTTTGACCGTGGTAAGTGGGTTGCCGTGGGTACACCTGTTTGGGATTCCTAGCCCTACTCGTAAGGCAGGCAATCAGTCCTTTTTAAGCCGTTTTTTCGAAACACTTTCCGCGCATTTTCACACGCAGACTTACTCCCAAATTCCTGCATTAAAACCTGGTGCTGCTCGCCGGTTAAAGGGCCGCCCCACGTAATAGAAACCAGCAATATATACTTCATCCTGAAGTGTTGGGCTTGTTTCATCTCTAACCTATCGGTTAATATTGGTGGGGTTTAAAAACATCCCCTGAAGTTCTACTAATAGTTTCACTACAGACCAATGTTTAAACTTCATTGGTTAATCCTCTAGCATCCTTTCCACTTTATTTTTTATGTGGCTAACTCTTAGCGCTGCCGCATTAGAAATGGCATAAGCAGCCAAAAAAGCAATTAAGGCGCTGTTTACATTGCCGTGAATAAGTTCATATGCGCCAATAAGAGCGAGGCACACACAAATAAAAATATCTATAAATTCTGACGTCATCGCCCCATCTCCTTTATGCTCAATCCCTCACACATTAACCCGCCATATCGCGGTTATTGTTTGATATCTCAATCATGACTATCATCCTCCGGTGGTTGCTCTAGCGTCTGCGCTTGACGCCATCCTTTGTAATACCCTTCGGTATAACCGAATGAATAGATCAACTTATCCCAAAGATAAATGAGCGTTGCCAGTACAGCTGCAAGCCCCATAAGAATCATGAATGTGAAACCAACCCATGCTGCTACAGGCTCTAAAAAAACCAGAACTTTACTCATCCATTCCATCAATAACACTCCTTAGCCGCTCGCGGGCCTCTATTACCTTATCTAGCTCAGCATCTGATTCGATGATATTTACACTGAGCCATACGTCAAAAACCTCAACAAACGCCAGGCATGCCGCTTCTCGTTTTTCGTGGGCTTGGAGTTTCATCTCTATTTTTTTGTATTGTTGGTAGTGCCAATTTCTTGCATGTTCCGCGTCTTTACACGCTGCGCTACAGTTTTTTAATTGCGCTTGCAGCTGCTCTATCTCAGCATCACGCTCTTCAAGTTCTTTAGTCGTCACATATCACTCCCACTGATCCGGGCAATCATCTACGTCCGCCACCTTTTTCAATTTATAAATTAATTCAGCGTTTTCATCTTTCAATAGATTATTTTCTGTTATCAACTCCTCCACGCGCGCCTGTGATTCGGCTAGTTGGGTTTGCAGCTTTTCTACGCGCAGCTCTAGACGGAAAACCTTGTTTTCTAGCGCTAATTCACGAGCATCAGTCATGATTCAATCCTCCGATTTCCAGCAATCGCACTCAACCGGCGACCAGGCGTGATATTCGTTTTCGTGATTACTTCTTTTGTGCCATGGATGATTGTTTTTGCATTGTGTGCAACGCCATAGGCTTGAGCATTTGGCATCATGAGGCGCTTTCTCAATCTTCGCATTCGCCGCTGCTAGTTCGCGCTCTAGGGTGTTTAGTTCTTCTGCTGCTTCCGTCACACTCAGCACGCGTTCGCCCTTGTAAAAGTTAACGTGCGTACCTACAGCATTCCAATCCCATTCATTCATCACGGCGCTCTCTTTCGGTTAGCTCATCCCTGATAATTCGATACACTTTTCTCGCCTGCTCGATACTGCGCAATTCTGCTGTGTGATATTGATAACCTAACTTCTCACTTAGCCGAGCATAAAGATGCTTCCTCTGTATCTTTCCGCTCTTCCATATCGGATCGAGTATTGCATGTATGTGGATGCGGGCCTCCTTAATTTCTTTGGTGGGTATGCAGCCTAGCGGCCTTGTCCTATCTTTTGTTTTGTGGTGGCAACCAACAAAGTTATTGCAGGTATCGCACTTCCAAAACGGCAAGCTAAACAAATCGCGTCGGTGCGGATAGATTTCCTCCCCATCTGTTAGTCTTGGCTCGACTAACTTACTGCAACCACAACAATAAATAATCACTGCGATAACTCAATATAAAAAGGGAGCGGCGTTCTGTACCATAAAATAGCTATCGCCATTGCTGTTAGCATTTGTCCAAAAATAAAGCCTGCTATTAGGGCTGCTAGGAAGTCTTTCATAGTGACCGCCTTATCCTCGCCCATTCATCGCTTTTCATAATGGCGCGTTCTTTCGTTGTCCAAATGCCGCCTTTAGAAGTTGCTCGCCATAGAGTAGTTATATCGTCGTTTGACAGCTCACTAGAGAGGAGTATTGCTTCGTGGTAGTCCTCGCTCTCTATAGCGCGTTTAATCCCCGCTACGGTGTCTATGTTCTCCCTAACGACACGCATGTGCGCCATGAGGGATATCAGTTCTTTTTTGTCTATGAGTTCCATTTGAATAGGGGGGCTTTGCGCCCCCGTTATGGTTAGCCGAACGCAGCCGCAGCTGATTCGAGAATGGGTTGCAGATCGATAGAGTCGACCATCTTTGCGCCATACTGCACTCGTGCAGGACTGAGCTTTACCGCTTTTCCAGACCATGCCTCAGTGTCATAACCAAAGGCTTCCCCGAGGGCGGTTGCTTTGGTCTTATTCAGTACCAGGCCTTGGGTTTCCCCAGCAAAATACATCACTGGTTTTTCCTCTTTCTCTTGACCTATTTCTTCCATCACAACATTGCTAATCGTTTTAGTTACGGGTGGCCGGTCAACGAATTGAGCTGCCTTCATGTGTTTACTTGGAAATGCATCATTTATGTTCATCTTTAGTTTCCTCTTTAAGTTGCGGCTTTTCCCTATACAGAGTTGTTAGCCATTAGTTACCTACTCGCTAGATAACAGTTTTCGTTAATGTGTCGCTCGAACCACTCATCCATAAAAATGCCAAACGCTAATTGATCGTTTGCATCTCTGCACTCCTTCCATTTGCAGAGAATTGCTCCCCACTCACCAGCAGCATCGCCATACACATCGTCTGTAATGCCGTTGCTTTCTTCGTCTGAGATAACGGCCATCGTTTGCTCTCGCAGCTCTCGGAAAGTAGGCGGTGAATCATCTGGTGCGTTTAGCTCTCTATCAAACATCACATCGTTTGGTATTGCGCTCATATCAATTCTCCTACAGATATTCTTCTGCTAGATCTTCCGTGTATTCGCCTACCACTGAATATTCAGCGTTTGATTCTGCTTCTTGCTTCCATAATTCATAAGCATGGTAGGTCGCTTCTTCTTCCGTTTCACATTCGACTTCTTCGTACTTATCGCCATAACCCGCATCGTATTTAACAATCCACTTTTTCATATCAATCTCCGTTATCCATGACCTGCACACCTTCGGGATAAGTGATGTATTCAATATCCTCGGTGGGCGTGAAGTCTGCGTAATCGCAATCATCAAGGATTGAGTCCTTAACCATTTTTGGTGTCATTGGGTTATGTACTACTGCCCATACAGCTCGCTTTAGTCGATTCAATTGCGTGTCTTGGCTCATAGCGACACCCCAAAAGTAAAAGCAGCAATGATTGCAATACACGCATAGGCGATAACATCGGCCAGCGTATCGGCCAGGGCTACTTGGTTGTCTAACTCTTTTTTGCCTGCGAAGTGTCGGAAAATTACTTCCCTATCAGTCAGTGGTGGTGCGTAGTCAGTGGGTAAGTTTGCTGCTGCGCGTTGGTTTGGAATGATGTTCATGCTGCATCTCCCGGTAATCCGAAAGGTGATATCCAAATGCGGTGTTCATCTGCGATGTCGTAAATAATTGACATGCCGTTATCGAAAGCAGCTACATCGTCAGCCTCAATGCCATCGCGGGAAAACCCGTCGGCGTCGTTTAATCGCGCTTCTTCGCCCGTCCATTCAGTGAGCTTTTCCAATAGCTCGTCAATGAAAGGATTTAGCTCTTCAAGAGCTTCATGAGAACTCCAGTTATCGGGCAGTACGATTTCGTGTTTCCAATTGCTCATCTTCTTTCCCTCGCTTAAAACACCCCGCCGTAGCGGGGAATGTGTACCTCGGAGGAGGCTGTTTGTAAGTGTTGAGGGTTACTATACAAGAAATAATTGTAATTACAAGATAAAATTGTAATTTATTTTGTGGCGGGCATAAAAAAAGCCCCGTGCTGGGGCTCTTGGAGGTGTTTCGTTAAGGGTTTACTGGCTGTCTTTTTCTTGGCGCGTCTTCGCGTGCGCCGCTAGTTTTTTATAGAAATCGACCTCGTTTGCACTTAGTTTCCGATCAGACTCTATATTGAATCTAATCCCATCCCCAACGCTAAAGGTGGTAACTTCTTGGGGCGCTTTTTCTGTTTCGCCGAGATGCCTAATCCTGCTCTCTAACTTTTTAAGAACGGCTAATGAGGCTTCGTCTTTACTTGATAAAATCTTGCAGTCGTTTTCAAACTCAGACACTCCGCGATCTATCGCGGCGAACACACCCTTACCTAATCTTTCATTCAGGTAGTGCTCAGCCTCATCAGAAAGTTCGTTTTTCCTCCTATAAAAGGCCTGATCAACGCCATACTGTAAATCCATATTGTACAAAATATAGAATTTAAAAATAAATTCTCGTATTGCATCAGGGTAGGCGCTCTCAAACCGGTCAAATGTCCCACCAGGAGCCTGAGCCCTATTCAGCTCAGCATCGCTAGGCTCGGAGAGATAGCCAACCGGCACGCCAGCGCCCTCATCAAAGTAAGTTGAAGGCACCTTTAGAATTTCAAGGATTTTCGGCCAACGCTTTTTACTTGGGTCGTTTTTCCCCTTTTCCCAATGCTGAACCGTTTGGGGCTTCACCCCAAGCATCCGAGCAAACTCAGATTGATTCAGCCCTGCATTTTCACGTGCTGCAATAAGTAAGTCTTTTAAAGCCATGTAAATATCCTACAAGATTTGATTTAAATGTTCGTTGCAAGAAAACCTTGCAGTTAATTGCAATTTTCTGTAAGGTAAACTTGTAATGATTACAAGAAAAACTTTTATTGAGAGGGCAGTTGAGGTTGCCGGGAGCCAATCAGCTCTAGCTAGACTGCTGAATGTTGCTCCGCAGCAAGTCCAGCAGTGGTGTAAAGCCGGCCGAGCGCCAGCAAAACATTTTGGCGCTATTGAGCAAGCAACTAATGGGATGGTGACAAGGGTTGACCTGCTTCGTGATGTCGAGGCCGCATGATTTCCCGAGAGGAATATGAGCGTCTCCAATACAAGGCTGGCTCTGCGGTTCAATATGCGGTGAAGAAGGGGATTATTCCTCCTATTTCTGCTGGTTTGGCGTGCTTTAACTGTGGTGCCCAGGCAATTGGTTACGATCATCGAGACTACAGAGAAAAGCTGAACGTCAGACCAGTTTGCAAGCGCTGCAATGGCTCTTTGCCGCCAGCTCTTCCTGCCTTTAAGCCTGAAAGAAATTTTTATGGTGCTCGAAACTCCGAGGGCGGAGAGCTTGAGTTTGGGTATGAAGAGTTCCATTTGGCGTTGGATTTTGATTTTGATCTTCATGACGAGCTTTGCGCAGCGTTTGGCGACATAAATCCAGATCATCATTTCCGCTCCTATTGCAATTATTACAAATATGAACTTAGCCCCGGCGCTTATCGCCGACCTTTTTATTTTGCCCAATAAAGCTCAGTAAACATGAGTAAACGAGAGTAAACATGAAACAAAAAATACTGCCCTTAGCCCCTCAAGCGCTTCCAGAGAAGCGAAAAATACACAACAGTCTGTTGCTTCATTGCCGTACTTGGCGTGACGCATTAAAGGTTGGAATACGTGAAAGCTACGTGATTAACACTCAGGACGATCTAGCAGAAGCCATGGAAATAGGGCGCTCACACTTCAACCAAATCATCAATAAAGATGACTTTAAAGCAAAGAAATATTTCGACTTAGACCGCCTCAGAGAGCTTCAGGAGAAGCTTGGCAACACGGCCGTAACCCAGTGGTTAGTGCTGGAAGATGAGGGCGTTTTAGTCCATCAGAACCAGCCCACCATCGAAGAAAAAGCTGCTGCTTTCGACAGGATGATGAGCGCATAAATGAGTAATCCCTGGTTCCGTATGCATCACGAAATAGCCAAAGATCCCGTCATCAAATGTCTGAGTCTTGATGACCGCTGGCACTACGTTGTGGTGTTGTGCATGAAGTGCGAAGGGGTACTTGATAGGAACATAAAAGGGGCCAACCGAGAGAGGGTGATTGGTAACTATTTAGAGCTACCAAACGACGAGCTGGAGACCTTAAAAAACCGACTCATAGATTTGGATTTAATTGATAAAAAATGGAATCCAAAAGGTTGGGACAAAAGACAGTATAAAAATGATGTTTCGACAGAAAGAGTGCGTAAGTATCGGAAAAATAAGGAAACAGGAAACGTTACAGAAACGTTGTGGAACAGTTTCAGAAACGGCCCAGAAGCAGAGACAGAAGCAGAGACAGAAACAGATATAAAAAGTAAACCAAAAAAGACAAAAAAAACCGCTATCAAAACACCCTTCGAGATCCACCAAGGACTCAGAGACTACGCCAAAGGTTTGGGGGTCACCTCAGGACTTGAGGAGATGACAGAGAAGTTTGCCCTCCATCATGAATCCAAGGGTTCCGAGTTCGTCTCTTGGGATGCAGCGTGGAAGAAGTGGCTACGGCAGGATCTTGAATGGAAGGAAGATTCAACCTCTAGCGGTGAAGGAATGCTGGAGGGTTTAACGTGATAGACATCCTCTCCATGCTCGAAGGTGTTCGACCTAACGGTAATGGCCATATCGCCAAATGCCCCGCCCACGAAGACAGAAGCCCGTCACTCGCCGTAACCACCGCTGATGATGGAAATATTTTAATCAATTGTTTTGCGGGTTGCTCAGCTCTTCAGGTGGTCGAGTCCCTGGGTTTGAGGCTTTCGGATTTATTTGCCGAAGATCGCGAATACGAAAAGCCAGCTCGGAAGTGGAATTACAAAAACCTCATTGAAGTCATGGCGCATGAAGCGCTAGTGGTTTCAATCGCAGCCCGTGATATCTCGCAAGGCAAACAGCTGGGAAAAGAAGATCACGAACGGCTACTAAACGCTGCGATAAAAATAAATAACATTCGGGAGATTGCTTGTGGCAAGCATTGAGCAGACAGCACGTAAATTAGATTACCTCGACGAAGTAGGCGAACGACTTTTAACGGACGAAGAGATTGACTTCAACTCGTATTCGATGGACTACGAAGAAGGCAAGAAGGTTAAACACGCAGACAGCTACGTCGATAACGTTGTTTCGTTTTTTACCGATCCTGAATCTCACTCAGGCTACACGCTTCCGTGGGGTGATACTCACACCGACATCCGCTTACGTCCTGGTGAGCTGTCCATCTGGGCAGGCATTAACGGCCACGGAAAATCAATGGTCCTGTCTCAAGTTGCGCTGTCTCTTCAGAGGCAAGGCGCACGAATCTGCATTGCGTCAATGGAGATGAAGCCCGTTCAAACAATGGCTCGCATGTCACGGCAGGGGATAGGGGGCGAACAGCCCACAGAAGAGGTCATTAGACGCTTTCACGAATCGTTAGACGGGCTTTTCCTTTACGACCAACAAGGAACAGTCCAGCACAAAAATATGCTCGCTGTCGTGCGCTACTGCCGTGAAGAATTAGGCATCAACCATTTCATCATCGACTCACTGATGAAGTGCGGCATTAATGGCGATGACTACAACGCACAAAAGAATTTCGTAGACAAACTTTCGACTTACGCCAAAGACACAGGAATGCATATCCACCTGGTTTGCCATTCACGCAAAACAGAAAACGAGTTTAAGCAAATGGGCAAGTTCGACATTAAGGGTGCGGGTGAAATAACGGATATGGCAGATAACGTTTTTACGATCTGGCGCAACAAAAAGAAAGAAGAAAAAGTGGCCGCGATGAAAGCCACTCAAGATGAAGCTGACGCACCAGACTGCGTGATGCGATGTGACAAACAACGTAACGGTGAATGGGAAGGAAAGATAGGCCTATGGTTCATACCGCGAGCGCTGCAATACGTAGCGAAGAGAACGAATCAAACAATCGATTATCTTGGGTAAAAATCAATGCTGAAACACTCGAAGCAAAAGACAAGTACTACTGCAACAGATGCAATGTTCAGCACAACAGCTATCAGATCAAAGCATACCGCTGCAATGATTTCTCATGGTCATACCATCTCTGGTACGGCCCTCATTTCATCAAACAATTCACTACTGCGGAGCTAGCTAAGAATGCTGCAAGTCGTGATAAAAAATCCCGTGGAAGCCGGAGCAGTGGCAACGATTATTAAGAAAATGCCGTTCTTAGAAAAGGCATATCGCGTCACTGTAAAGCAAATCAAATCAACCCGCAGCTTAGAGCAAAACGCAAAGATGTGGGCGATGTTAACCGACATAGCGAACCAAAAAGAATACGCAGGGGAGATGCGTAGCAAGGAAGACTGGAAGGACTTGATGACGGCAGCCGTACAGCTCGAACGAGACGGTCAGAGCATCGTGCCAGGTGTTAATGGTGGCATCGTCATCCTCGGCCTGCACACGCGCAACATGACTATTGCAGCTATGACAGAGCTGATTGAATTCATGCACGCCTGGGGTGCTGAGAATGATATCGAGTGGTCAGATGCATAGAGATAAAAAACTCCTACGCACAGCCAAAGGTGCACCATGCATGTTCGAGTTTGTAGGCATCTGCAACTACGACCCAGAAACAAGCGTATGGGCGCACAGCAACGAATACAAACACGGCAAAGGCAAAGGATTAAAAGCACATGATTGTTTCGGTGCTATCGCTTGCTACGCCTGTCACACGGAATACGACAACGGTACAACAATGACACGAGAGCAGAAACAAATTGCTTTCGAGAACGCAAAGGACGCCACAATTTTGTGGTTATGGCAAAACGAGATTATTGGAGTATTGCGATGACCGAACTACACCAACAGCAAATGCCAGATCCTGAGCCAGGCTGGGAAAAGTTATGTCGAGAGTGCGAGGGGATTATGTCGGTAAAGGATAGACACGCGAGATGCCAGAAGTGCCGAAAGGCTGGAGGTTATAAAAGATATGCGTAAAGAAATTATTGGGAATGCGACGTTATATCTTGGCGACTGCCTGGAGATATTGCCGACACTTGAGCCTGTTGATGCGGTGGTGACTGATCCGCCATATAGCGCTAGAACACACGAAGGACACGCGTCCGGGCTAAAAAGCAGAGATGGCGCAAACCGCAATGATTTAGGGTATGCGGCCCTGAGCGACGCAAGCGTCGAAAAGCTTGCTCCGCTTTTTGCTGAGGCGTGTGATGGGTGGGTTGTCTGGATGTGTGACGATGAATTGGCGCTCAAAATACGTTACGCCCTAGAAAAAGCGGGACGGTATGCTTTTGCTCCATTACCGTTCGTTGCCCCAGGCAGCAGGGTCCGATTAACGGGGGATGGCCCTAGCGCGTGGACGATTTGGATAGTGCCAGCAAGAACTAAAGCGCAAGTAAAGTGGGGCACACTTCCAGGTGCGTATGTGCTGCCTAAAGGGTGTAAAGAACACAACCATATGGGGGGCAAGCCGACTTGGTTGATGGAGCAGTTATGTAAGCATTATGCGCGGGGCGGGGACAAGATCCTTGACCCTTTTATGGGCAGCGGCACAACTGGAGTTGCCTGTATGAATCTAGGCCGCAAGTTCATCGGCATCGAAATAGAACCGAAATATTTTGATATCGCTTGTGAGCGGATAGAAAACGCACAACGGCAACAGAGGTTATTCGCATGAACCAACTACACCAACACCAAATGCTAGGCACAGCGCTGGGCCGGTGGTGCTTAATGGCTCACTTAAACAAATATCACTGGGCATACATTCCTGATGTGATTCCAAGAGCAGGTAAGCGAGCAAGGGATAAATGGACGCCTAAGTTAGATCGAAAAGTCGCAGAGCTGCGCAAGGCCGGTAAGGAATACAAAACTATTGCAGAAGAGATGGGATTAACAGCCTCAGCAGTTAAAGCACGACTAGGAAGGCTTGGTGTCAGTAAAGGCATTCCAAAAGTAGAACAGTCAACGCACAGACCCTGCAAAGTGTGCGGTAGGCCGGTTAAGCGAGTTCACAGATCGACCAAATGCTACAACTGCAAACGAGCAGCCATGATGGAGAGAAATCAATGAACGCACTACTAATCATCACATTCCTAACGCTAGATATAAAAATACCCGTACCTGAGTGAAGGGTACGCCGACAGCTATCAGGGAATGGTTGATGTCGTCACAGCAGGGTTCCCATGTCAGCCTTTCTCAGTCGCAGGAAAGCGATCTGGATCAGATGATTCCCGGAATATGTGGCCAGCAACGATTGATGTCATTCGCAGAGTACGACCACGATACGCATTGCTGTAGAACGTCCCAGGCTTGCTTAGTAGCGGGTACATGGGAAGAGTTTTCGGAGACTTGGCCGAGAGCGGGTATAACTGTCGATGGCGCGTGTTATCAGCAGCCGAAGCGGGAGCGCCGCATAAGCGAGATAGGCTCTGGATTGCATTGGCCGACACCGAGCGCGAGCGACCACAAAGGCGCGGGGAAGAATGGGAAACCTCGGGACAGGTTGGATTATGCAGTGGAAATGGGCAAAACAAAAAGCAAGACATACGCGGCACCGGCAGTTGGTGGAAGGCTGAGCCCGACGTGGGTAGAGTGGCTAATGGGGTGGCCTCTCGGATGGACAGACTTAAAGCCATTGGTAATGGACAAGTACCAGCAGTGGTTAGAAAAGCATGGGATTTATTAGCATGATAACCATCGGCATAGACCCAGGCTTAACCGGCGCTATCTCCATATTTAAAAACGGTGAGTTCGTACATGTTGAGGATATGCCGGTGATTGAGAAGTTAACTGGCAAAGGAAAGATGGTGGACGCCAGAGAGCTTAGAGCCATTTGCGAATGCGCTGAAATAACTACGTATTGGATCGAAGACGTTCACGCCATGCCAGGGCAAGGGGTAAGCAGCATGTTCAGCTTTGGACGCAGCTTAGGCGTTATTGAGGGCGTCACAGCGGGGCAAGCTATCAACTACGTCAACCCGCGCAAATGGAAGAAGCATTTCGGGTTAAGCGGAAAGGATAAAGACGCAGCGCGAACAATGGCAAAGCTCAAATTCCCTGACGCTGCTGAACACCTAACACGAAAGAAGGATATAGGCCGCGCTGATGCAATTCTAATTGGCGCATATGGGGTATCACAAACAACAGAACAGGAAGCATGGAGGAAAGTGCTGTGAACACAAATGACATTATGGATGCGTTGGAAATTTTGGCGGCGCTGGCGATTGTGGGCTTGGGGATGGGGGTGTTTTTCGCTGCACTCATATTGCCAATTATACTCGTGTTGAACCTATGACTGAACTAGACACAACCACCAAGCAAGCGATAGAGCGGCTACATATCGCCATGAACCAAATCTACAACGATACCAAGCTCAATCGGTCAACAGCAGGTGCTAAGCGATATTCGCAGATAGTAGGCTGGCTAGATTTAGCGCGGGATGCAGCAAGGGAGGGGTTGGAGTGACTAAACGCAAAGACTGGCTACAAATCGAACTGGAAGACTGGAGAGACTGGTTACTAACCCAACTAGACCATGGGGGATATGCGTCAGTCACGCTACTGCATAAACTTATGTCTGGGGATATTGGAGAAAGGGACTTTAAATCAACCATTCCATCAGGGATAGAGCCAACAAAGCACTATCTCAGACACATAGACAGGTCGATGGCCGATTTGCTGGCCGATCCTAGAAAAGCCAAATATATCACAGCTATGCGTATTTACTACCTGCTTGGCCCTAAACGAATCAAGCAAGAGCTAACCAAGGACTACTCAACGTTCTATCGCTGGCGCAAGAGGGGCGAGAATCAATTGAGGGCGTATATGCAAGGGGAGAATAAAGTAGGTCAAAGTGCTTGACGCATTGCAATCAGTTTGCTATAACTAGCGTAACTTGTGAATTTTGACCAAGGACAGAACGCAACAACCTCGCTCCGGCGGGGTTTTTTTATGCCTGGCAGTTTTGAAAGATTGTCAACCTTACCTGCTTGAATTGTCAACTTTCACCGCTTGGATTGTCAACCTTACCCTATGCCAATAGACGCCAGCTTCTATCCGTATTGTCACACGGACAAACAAACAGAAGCCGTTGAGGCTGTTATACGGATTGGCAATAACCGCCTAGCCGCAGAGCACATAGGGATAACGAAAGGCAAGCTACAAGAACGCTTAGCCCGAGTACGACGAAACAAACAAGCAGATTTGCCAGGGATGCTCCCGCAAGGAGTAGAGCTCGATCGCATCACACAGCATGTACGTGTTGACAGTGGCGATGGCCAAGTCAAAAATATCTGGCTCAAAGGGAAGGCAAAAGACCTTCCCAACCCTAAAGAAATGGCGCAGGCCATCAGTGATGCAATACACGCAACACTAAAGCCGCGCAAACGCATCAAAAAGCCTCGCACAGTGGCGAACGACTTGATGCTTAACATACCCCTAGGTGACGCTCATATTGGCCTATATGCGCACCATTCGGACGCTGGAGGGGATTTCGATTTAAGCATTGCGTATGACTACATAGTCGGCGCAGCTAAATACCTGATAGACGAATCAGAACCCTCAGAAATATTCTTCCTTGAGATATTGGGAGACTATTTCCACGCAAATGACCTTACGAACGAAACGCCAAAATCAAAACATAGACTTGACGTAGATTCGCGGAGGTTCAAGGTCATTTGTGCTGGAATTAGGATACTGACCGATATCATTGATTACGGCGCTGAGAAGCACAAAAGCGTCTATATCACGATAGTGCCAGGCAACCACGACCCAGACGCCACACAATGGCTGATGGCAACGTTAATCGCACACTATCGCAATAACTTACGTATAACCGTCAACGAATCACAACAGGCCATGCCGTGGTTTAGGTTTGGGAATACCATTATTGGTACTACTCATGGCGATAAGATTAAATTCAACTCGATGGCTAAAACCTTGGCGGTTGATTGCCCGCACTGGTCGGAATGCGAGTACCGATACGTCCACTCAGGACATGTCCACTCCAACAACAAAAAAGACGACATGGAATGCGAAGCAGAATCGTTTCGCATCATGGCCCCAGGTGACCATTACGCGCAGTCAAATGCTTATCGCACGAAGTCTGAGATGCAATCCATCACATACCATAAAGAGTATGGGGAGCGAACGAGAAACAGAGCGCCATTGCAGCTAGTGCGTGACTTGCTGTGAAGGCTAAGACATGTGTTATCTGTGAAATCAGTTTCACCCCTAAAAGTGGCCGCGCAAAGACTTGCCCGAGAGCTGAGTGCAAGCGTCTTTTAAGAAAACAATCCCCATCCCGAAGCCGAAAAGAGATGGCGCGCCAAAGGCGCAATTATTACGCAGCTAATGCAGGGCGAGTTCTGGCTAACAACAAGCGCTGGAGGAGCGAAAACCCAACGAAAGTAAGGGAAGGGGTTAGAGATTGGGCGGCGCGGAATCCAGATAAAGTGGTTGCGAGCAACAAAAAATACCACCAAGCAAATAAAAGCACGTTTCGAAAGAATTCTGCGCTGTACAGGGCTCGTAAGTTTAGCGCTACCCCATCATGGGTTGATCTTGAGGCCTTATCCTTGGTTTATCAGAGATGCCCAGACGGATTGCATGTCGACCATATTGTGCCGCTAGCAGGAGCCGCCGTTTCAGGCCTACATGTGCCTTGGAATCTGCAATACCTAAAGCCCGCTGAAAACTTCTCCAAGAATAATAGATACAACCAGTACCAAAATTAGACAGCAATGAAAGCACCAACACTTGAGCTGGTGATTTGGCAGGACATTACATCAACAAGCAACGAATGGTTCGAGGATGTATCAAGCCTTGAGCCTTGGAAAATGTATACAGCCGGTTGGGTGTTGTTTGAGGACGAGAACGTAGTGAAGATGGTCTCAACACACTCAGACCCAAAGATGTCAGATGTGACATACGGACACGATACGATCATACCAAAAGGCTGCATTCTAGAACGTAGAATCCTTAGGAAAAGATGGAACTAAGTAAGACGATTTTTTATGGAACAGCAAGTAGTCACGACGTTTTGGGGATATTTAGTAACACCAGAGCACGCGCCGGTAGCGGCGATCTCATTCGCAGCCGGAACGCTGGCTTGTTACTTCACTATGACCAAACTGTATTTTTCGAAGGTCATTAAGATGCATGAAGACGCACTAAAGTCAGAGCGCGAACTTTGCGACCAGCGACTATCAGCAATGCAACACGTGATTGACGGCATGAAGCCGGTCGTGGAAAAGTTCCAGCGCATTTCTGAACGCCAACTACTAAAGAACCTAGATGCAACGCTTTCTGGAGAAGTTTAAGTTCTGGCATGAATGGCGATTTAAAGCAGCCATTTTGGACGCCTTATGCGATGAGTTGCCCTTTGCTATGTGGGCAAGGGATAAAGAGACAGGGCGTTATGTGTGGTGCTCTGGCTACTACCAAGAAATATTTTTCGCTCCTCGCGATGAATTTATTGGCAGAACGCCTTATAAGGTGTTCCCAGCGGACGTTGCTAAGTCTTATGACGAAACAGACCTGCTTAACTTTCACGGCACGGAAGTTCGCCGGGCTATAGATACAGAAAAGCCTAACGGTGAAAAAATCTCACTTATGACGGTTAAGAAGCCAATACGAATAGGTGGGGAGATAATCGGTAGTGTGGGGTATTCATACGATATTAAACAGGCTGAGGGGTTGGCGGGGGTAAAGTGAGGCCAATCACCAGAATATACGTCCACTGCTCAGCAACTAAGCCAGGCATGTACATTGGCGCTGAAGAAATTAGACGCTGGCACATGGAAGGCAATGGCTGGTCACGTATTGGCTATCACAGAATCATCAGACGCAGCGGCGAGATAGAGTTTGGCTTGCCGCTAAACAAGAAAGGCATTCACGTCAGAGGCGACAACGCCAACACGTTAGCGATATGTATGGTTGGCGGCATCGACGAGCACGGAAAGCCCGATAATAATTTCACAGAAGAGCAATGGGAAAGCTTAGCGATAACTAAACAGTACTTTGACCGCATGTTCCCTGAAGCTGAGTGGTTGGGTCATAGAGACCATCCGAAAGCAAATAAAGCGTGTCCTAGCTTTGACGTCGCTGAGTGGGCTGCAAGCCAAGCGTTTAGCACTGGCGGTGGGTTTTAATGCCTTGGTTACTAATCAAATACGTAGCACCAGCCGCAATTGTTCTGGGCTTGGGGTATAGCGTTATCTCTCACCTCAACGAACACAGCGAGTTAAAGGTCAATAACGCTGACCTAACGGCCGCGCTAGAGGCTACAGAGAAAGTAAATGATGAACTGGTTGCTGAAATTGATAAACGTGACGCGATTATTGCAAGCAATCAAAGCAATAAAGCTGCGCTTACAAATCAACTTAGACGTATTGAGGGCAAGATATCCAGGGCGGTACAAGGTAGCCCTGATAGCGTTATCTGGGGCGATTCTCGTATGCCTAACGATGTATTTAACCTCGTGTACGAAGCAACCAACACAGCAAACACTGGTGAAGATATCGGTGCCGGAAGCGCTGACTGAGCCAACACCAGAACCGCAGCTCATTGGTGACACAAACAAAGATTTATTAACTTGGGCGCTGCGGTTGCTTGAGGCATTAAGGCATAGTAACGCGGATAAAGCTGCGATCAAGGAATGGAGTAATTAATGGGCGAATTTAACGCTGAGCTAGTATTGAGTGGTAAAACCTACAAGATAGGAGGGACAATAACTACGCAGGACATTGAGCCTGTAGAGCCTCCTGTTGTAGAACCGCCAGTAGTTGAGCCTAATCCGCCAACACAGCCGCCAATTGTTCCGCCGTTTAATCCGCCAGATAATGATTTAGCTAAATACTTGCTAGAGCCTACAAACCCACCAGCGGTCGCCAGCCTCAAATGATTGATGATGGTGTGTTCCAGTTAGACGGCGTGAAATGCACCGTTAAAGGTCCGGCGTTTAGTGCTCAATGGATTGACGAGCTTGAAGGCCCGTTCGGCTACTGGTTGGGATCGAGAAAGAGTGGCTACAGCGATGGATATTCCGCCAACGAAAATATGGCACAACGCATGGGTGCTGGCGCAGTTTGGGTGCAAACAGCGACTGAGCAAGACTCTTACACGTTTGAGCAAATTATCGAGTTAACCTAATGGCATTACTAGCAACCAATAACAGCGCGTCAGAAGCTTATCGGCTGATCAAACAGAACGCTTCCCAATTAAAGATTAACGTCCAGGCGATATCTAATAGAATTTCGGCGGGCAATGTCGATTACGAATATCTTCGTGATACCTACAACACGCTGACACGCTCTAAAGACCAGTTGGCATTACTTCGCGCAACCCAAGGCATTGTTACCTACGCTAGAGACCAGGAAGAAGACCAGACTTACGCAGTAAAAGAAGAAATTAACACAGTAACTAGCGCTATTGGTGACACCCTAACGTGGATGCGCACAAACGTGCCTAGAAATGTCCGTGTTCTTCCACTGAATGAATGGGACGACCTTAGCAAGTCTCTGATCGTTGAGGAATTGACTAGCGTCGAATTAGCGGGCCTTGTCTCGGAGCTGAATAAGATTATTGCCGCGATCAGCTAATGGCCTTTTCCGAAGTATCGACCTATAACAATAGCTCGGGTTCTGGGGTTGGCAGCCTTACTATCACTGTCTCTGGTGCGGTAGCAAATAACCTACTTGTTGCGCAAATTACAGTCAGAAATGGCGGTGATGCATTTACTACACCGACTGGTTGGACGCTAATAGACACGCACAGCACCGGATCATTCGGTTACGCGACGTATTATCGAATAGCGAGCGGAACTTCCGCTGACGACGCTGCATTCGCCTGGACAGACAACGGCCCTTGTTATGGGGCGGTTGTAGAGTATTCAGGTAACGCGACCTCAAGTGTTTTAGTCCAGTCGAGTGAAAAGACTTCTGACCTTGGCAGTACCCTTACGTCGCACACAACGAACAGCATAACGCCGACAGCAAGCAATCTTATTTTGGCTGCGTTAGCAGTCTTGCATAACGCTGGTTGGAATACGCCAACGTCACAAACAACGACGGTTAGTTCTCCATTCTCGTTAAGCGATGAGAACACGACAGCTTCTAGCGGTCAGCCTTACGCCGCTATCGCTTACTACGAAAC